>OLGL01001697.1_pt1 | contig 20372 bp, 17 predicted proteins | sample 1605041 | NCBI WGS metagenome assembly OLGL01 (sample SAMEA3888905, study PRJEB22519) | human gut metagenome | biome: human gut; feature: human-associated habitat; material: faeces | place: Denmark | collected 2010 | reverse complement strand
ATCGATAAGGAAAGTGCAAATATAGAGAGAGTTAAGCAGGAGCTTACAGAGTATGAGCTTATCCCAGAGGATTGGGGTGGTTCAACAATATTCTGTCCTGTATCTGCACATACTAAGGAAGGTATTGACAATCTCCTTGAGATGATCCTCCTCACAGCGGATGTGCTTGAACTTAAGGCAAATCCTAACAGAAAGGCAAGAGGTATCGTCATCGAGGCTGAGCTTGACAAGGGACGTGGACCTGTTGCAACAATGCTTGTACAGAAGGGAACACTCCATGTTGGAGATTACATCGCTGTCGGAGCGTCACATGGTAAGGTACGTGCCATGACCAACTCAAGAGGTGAGAGAGTTACAGAGGCTCTTCCATCAACACCTGTACAGATCCAGGGTCTCAACACAGTTCCTGATGCAGGCGAGATATTTATGGCAGTTGACAATGAGAAGGAAGCAAGAACCATATCAGAGACATATATATCGCAGGGTAAGGAGAAGCTTCTTGCAGATACAAAGCAGAGAATGTCACTTGACGATCTGTACAGCCAGATCCAGGCCGGCAACCTCAAGGAGCTCAAGATCATCATCAAGGCAGATGTACAGGGTTCAGTTGAGGCCGTTAAGCAGAGTCTCTTAAAACTCTCAAATGACGAGGTCGTTATCAAGTGCATACATGCAGGTGTAGGTGCTATCAACGAGTCAGATATAATTCTTGCATCAGCATCAAATGCCATCGTAATCGGTTTCAATATCAGACCGGATGCGAGAGCAAAGGATATGGCTGACAGCGAGGGGGTAGATGTTCGTCTGTACAGAGTCATTTACAATGCAATAGAGGATATTGATTCAGCAATGAAGGGTATGCTTGATCCTATATATGAGGAGAAGGTCATCGGACACGCAGAGATCAGACAGACATACAAGGCTTCTGGTATCGGTGTCATTGCCGGTTCATATGTTCTCGACGGAACAATCAACAGAAACTGCAGCGTAAGGATTACCAGAGAGGGCAATCTTATATTTGAAGGAAAGCTTGCTTCACTCAAGAGATTCAAGGATGATGTCAAGGAAGTTAAGTCCGGCTTTGAGTGTGGTATGGTATTCGAGAACTTCCAGGACGTTGCAGAGGAAGATCAGATAGAGGCATACGAGATGGTAGAGGTGCCTAGAAAGTAGTAATAGATATGAGAAAAAACAGTGTAAAGAATAACAGGATCAACGGTGAGGTCCAGAGAGAACTCAGCAGGATCATCAGCCGTGAGATCAAGGATCCAAGAATATCACCTATGACTTCGGTCGTTGATGTGGTTGTCACACCTGATCTCAAGTTCTGTAAGGCATATATCAGTGTCTTAGGAGATGAAAAATCCCAGCAGGATACGATCAAAGGCTTAAAGAGTGCAGAGGGTTATATCAGAACCATGCTTGCAAAGAGCATTAACCTGAGAAACACACCACAGATCACCTTTATCTTAGACCAGTCCATTGAATATGGTGTCAAAATGTCAAAAATGATCGATGATGTAACCAAAGATATCGCAGATAAGACAGAGGAATAGAGATGACAAACTTTGATGTTTATCTGGCAGATGCAAAAACAGTTGCCATTGCAGGTCATGTCAGACCGGATGGCGACTGCGCAGGCTCCTGCCTCGCTACATACAATTATATTAAAAACTATTTTCCACATGTGAAGGTCGATCTTTACTTAGAGCCGATCCCGAATATTTTCAAGTTTATGAAGCGTTCGGAAGAGATTTTGAGTGAGTGGCCGGATGACAGGAAATATGATCTGTTTATCGCACAGGACTGCGGTGATGCAAAGCGTCTTGGCAATGCTGCAAAGTATTTTGAATCGGCAGAACATACGATCTGTGTGGATCATCATGTGAGCAATCAGAACTTTGCAGAACATAACTATATTTTTCCAGATGCAAGCTCCACCTGTGAACTGATCTTTGAACTGCTTCCAGACGAGCGCATTGACCGGGAGATCGCAGAATGTATCTACACCGGAATGGTGCATGATACCGGTGTTTTCCAGTATTCCTGCACTTCCAGAAAAACGATGGAGATCGCAGGAAAGCTTATCGAAAAAGGAATTAACTTCCCAAAGATAGTCGACGAGACATTCTTTACAAAAACGTATAACCAGAACCGTATTATGGGACTTGCCCTGATGAAAAGTGTTCTGCATCTGGACGGAAAGTGCATTTCCAGTGTCATCACGAAGCAGGAGATGCAAGAGTATGATGTGCTTCCAAAGCACTTAGATGGGATTGTCAGCCAGCTTAGGGTGACAAAGGATGTGGAAGTTGCCATATTCCTGTATGAGTTAGAGGATGGAGAATTTAAGGTCAGCACAAGATCAAAAGAACTTGTTGACCTGTCAGAGATCGCAGTGAAGTTTGACGGCGGCGGTCATGTGAGAGCTGCAGGTTTTTCCATGAAGGGAGAACCGGAGCAGATCATCGAAGCTATTTTGCAAGAAGTGAAAAAACAGCTTTAAAAAATAATGAAGAAAAAGGATACACTATGGTCAACGGAATCATTAATGTATATAAAGAAAAAGGGTATACATCTTTTGATGTAGTGGCAAAACTCCGTGGTATCTTTAAACAGAAAAAAATCGGACACACAGGGACACTCGATCCGGATGCGGAAGGGGTGTTGCCTGTGTGTCTTGGTAAAGCCACAAAAGTCTGTGATCTGCTCACTGATAAAAGCAAAGAATATGAGGCAGTGCTCTTATTGGGAAAGGTGACAGATACCCAGGATATCACCGGTACAGTGCTGGAGGAGAAAGATGTGAAGGTGACAGAGGAAGCCGTGAGGGAGACAGTCCTTTCTTTTGTGGGGGACTATATGCAGATCCCACCGATGTACTCTGCGCTGAAAGTCAATGGAAAAAAACTCTGTGATCTCGCAAGGGAGGGCAAAACCGTAGAGCGTCAGGCAAGACCTGTGAAGATTTTAACGATTGACATTCTGGATGTTACGCTTCCGAGGGTGCGCATGCGTGTACACTGTTCCAAAGGAACGTATATCCGCACTTTATGTCAGGATATCGGAGAAAAACTTGGCTGCGGCGGTTGTATGGAATCGCTGCTCCGCACGCAGGTGTCTGAGTTCTTGTTAAAGGATGCCTTAAAAATCGGGGAGATCGGGCAACTTGTGAAGGAGTGCACAAAGGAACTTCCGCCGGAAGCATGGAGCAGAGCGCACTTTCCGTTTGTGCGGTCTGTGGATTCTGTTTTTTTACAGTATCAGAAGGGAGTCGTGCCGGAGCAGTTTTCTAAAGTACTGTATAATGGAAACCGGATCGAGCCGGAGATGATCCGCTCGTTTGAGGCATCTATGCAGCAAAAACCGATCAGAATTTATGATGAAAAGGATCACTTTATCGGAATCTATGAATTCCAGCAGGAGAGGGGAAACTTCAAACCTGTGAAAGTGTTTATGGAAGAATGAAATATATAAAAAATACACTGGATTTTCATGTCGAAGAACCGACTGTCATTTCTCTTGGAAAGTTTGATGGTATCCATCGCGGACATGAACTCTTAATGGAAAAACTTGCGCAGAAAAAGGAGGAAGGATTAAAGGCAGCTATTTTTACCTTTGATATTCCACCGAAAAAAAATGTGGAGCATATCGAGGCAAAGGTGCTTACCACGAACGAGGAGAAAATGCATATTTTTGAAGGGATCGGGATAGACTATCTCATCGAATGTCCCTTTACGAGAGAAGTGATGTGCATGGAACCGGAAGATTTTATCCGTATGCTCGTAGAAAAATTAAATGTAAAATGTATCGTGGTAGGGGAAGATTTTCATTTTGGACACAACAGACGCGGTGATTATCAGATGTTGAAAAGATATGCACTGGTCTATGGTTATGAGGCACTTATTCTCTCGAAAATGAAAGAGGATGAGAGGGATATCAGCAGTACTTTTGTCCGCGAAGAGATCATGGCTGGAAACATTGAAAAAGCCAATCATCTCTTAGGCTACCGCTATTTTGTGACCGGAATGGTAAAACACGGGAATCAGATCGGAAGGACGATCGGGATTCCGACGATCAATCTGATCCCACCGGAGGAAAAACTTCTGCCGCCTTTTGGCGTCTATGTGACAGAAGTGTTTATCGATGATAAAAGGTATTACGGTGTCACAAATGTAGGGTGCAAACCTACGATAAAGGGAAATAATCCGGTCGGGGTGGAGACACATCTTCTGGATTTTAGGGAAGATGTGTATGAGAAAGTGGTAACGGTTGAATTTCGGACAATGATCCGGGAAGAACGCAAGTTTGAAAGTATTGAAAAACTTCAGGAACAGATGATGAATGACATTGCATTTACAAGAGCTTTTTTCACAAAAATGAAATAGGATGAATGGACAGGTAAATACCACTTTGTAAAATCTGACTCTATAAATATTACAAAAATGTTACAAATATGATTGACATTGTAATAAATGACTGTTATACTGTAAAAAGTTTGAAAAATATATTTTGTAAGATGAAAAAGAAGCAGAAAGACATACAGATGTTCAGGAGGCATTATGAAATCCAAATATATCAGAGCAATATGTCTTGGAGCAGCAGGATTACTAGTTATTTCCACTGCAGCGATCAACAATCATAAACAGAGTGAAGATGTGACAGCTAAGGCAGTTGCCACAGCTTCTGTAATAGAAGAAAGTGCAGAGACGGTCGACGCAGGTGTGACAGCCGGTATTGCAAGCGTGACAGCACAGGCACTTGCCAGTGATGAAGACGTGGCAGCTGTTTCTGATACAGATACAGAACTTACAGCAGCAGCACAGGAGGAAGTGACATCCGTATATGGATATACGAATCTTGGAATTGCAGTGGTAGATTCCGGTAACTTAAATGTCCGTGAGACACCGGGAACCGATGCAACACTTGTCGGTAAGATGCCAAACCATGCAGCCTGTGAAGTGTTAGGTGTGGACGGAGAATGGACACAGATCCAGTCCGGTGAAGTCACCGGATATGTAAAGTCTGAGTATCTGGTCATCGGAAATGAGGCGGCCGCTCTGGCAGAGCAGGTAAAAGAGACGGTTGCCAAAGTAACAACGACAACTCTTTACGTGAGGGAAGAGCCCAATACAGACTGCAGTATCGTGACTTCTATGCCAATGGGTGAGGAGTTAGAGGTTGTAGAGCAGTTAGATGGCTGGGTAAAAGTAAGTATCGACAGTGATGAGGGATATGTATCCGCAGACTATATCGAGATCAATACGGAACTTCCGACAGCTATGACTATGACGGAAGTAAGATATGGACAGGGAGTCTCGGATGTCCGTGTGGATCTGGTATCTTATGCATGCCAGTTCGTAGGAAATCCTTATGTGTGGGGTGGTACAAGCCTGACAAGAGGCGCTGACTGTTCCGGTTTTGTCATGAGTGTATTTGCAAACTATGGTGTTTCACTGCCACATTCTTCTGGTTCGCAGGCAGGCTGCGGAACAAGCATCTCTGCATCGGAAGCACAGCCGGGAGATTTGTTCTTCTATGGTAATGGAAGCAGGATCAATCATGTGGCGATCTATATTGGAAACGGACAGGTGGTACATGCAAGTTCCCCTCGTACCGGAATCAAAATCTCCGGTGCATGCTACCGTAATCCGGTAAAAGTAGTCCGTGTATTGCAGGATTAATCTGGCTTAATTACAAAATTTTTGTTTACAAATACAGAAAGACTGTGTTATACTATTCAGGCATGAGTTTAGCCCATATTCGGTGAATGGACACTCCGACCTTTCGCTGAGTATCATGTTTTATTGGGCGATTAAGAATAAGAAGGAGGATCATAACATGATCGCAAAAGAAAAGAAACAGGAAATTATCGCTAAATACGGTAGAACAGCAAATGATACTGGATCTCCAGAGGTACAGGTAGCTCTTTTAACAGCCCGTATCACAGAGTTAACAGATCACTTAAAAGAGAACCCAAATGATCATCATTCCAGAAGAGGTCTTCTGAAAATGGTAGGTCAGAGACGTGGTTTACTTGCTTACTTAAAGAAAATCGATATCGAGAGATACCGTGCATTGATCGACAGCTTAGGCTTAAGAAAGTAATAGTAGGTATAAGCAGAATAGAGCGGAGTTTTCACCGCTCTATTTTTTTGCTTGTATATTCCGAATATTTCTAGTACAATAAAACGAGGCAGAAGTCTAAATACCCGAGACCACTGAAGGGTACATGGCGGACAGGCATGTATGGTTCAGTAGTTTCGGTACTTCTGTTTTAGTCACACAGTATGCTGTGGCGTATACAAAATTTAAAGGAGAGAAAACATGTATAAAAGTTTTTCAATGGAACTTGCCGGCAGAACTCTTACGGTAGATATCGGAAGAGTGTGTGCACAGGCAAACGGCGCTGCATTGATCAAATATGGTGAGACAACTGTATTATCTACTGTAGTAGCATCAGACAAGCCAAGAGATGGAGTAGATTTCTTCCCATTAAGCGTAGAGTTCGAGGAGAAAATGTACGCAGTAGGAAAGATTCCAGGCGGTTTCAATAAGAGAGAGGGAAAAGCATCTGAGAATGCAATCCTTACTTCCCGCGTTATCGACCGTCCAATGAGACCATTATTCCCAAAGGATTATCGTAACGATGTTACTTTGAATAACATGGTAATGTCCGTAGATCCGGAGTGCCGCCCTGAGGTGGTTGGTATGATCGGTTCTGCACTTGTAACAACCATGTCAGATATCCCATTCGATGGCCCATGTGCCATGACTCAGATGGGTATGGTAGACGGTGAGTTCATCGTAAACCCATCCCAGAAAGTATGGGATGAAGGCGATTTACAGTTAACAGTCGCTTCTACCAGAACAAAAGTTATCATGATCGAAGCCGGAGCAAATGAAATCCCGGAAGAGAAAATGATCGAAGCAATCTACAAATGCCATGATGTAAACCAGACAATTATCCAGTTTATGGATAAGATCGTTGCGGAATGTGGCAAACCAAAACATGAATACACAAGCTGTGCAATCCCGGATGAGATGTTTGCAGCAATGAAAGAGATTGTGACTCCGGAAGATATGGAGAACGCAGTTTTTACAGATGAAAAACAGAAACGTGAAGAGAACATCCGTGAGATCACAGATAAACTGGCAGAGGCATTTGCCGATAAGGAAGAATGGCTTGCTGTTTTAGGTGAGGCCGTTTACCAGTACCAGAAAAAGACAGTACGTAAGATGATCTTAAAAGATCACAAACGTCCGGATGGCCGTGCAATCAACCAGATCCGTCCATTGGCAGCAGAAGTTGATCTGATTCCTAGAGTACATGGTTCTGCAATGTTTACCCGTGGACAGACACAGATCTGTGATGTTGTTACATTGGCTCCATTATCTGAAGTACAGAAGATTGATGGACTTGATGCAAATATTACAACAAAGAGATATATTCATCAGTATAATTTCCCTGCATACTCTGTAGGTGAGACAAAAGTATCCCGTGGCCCGGGACGTCGTGAGATTGGACACGGAGCACTTGCTGAGAAAGCACTTGTTGCAGTACTTCCTTCTGAGGAGGAATTCCCATATGCAATCCGTGCGGTATCCGAGACATTTGAGTCTAACGGTTCTACTTCCATGGCATCTACCTGTGCATCCTGTATGGCACTTATGGCTGCAGGTGTACCAATCAAATCCATGGTAGCAGGTATCTCCTGTGGTCTTGTAACAGGTGATACAGATGATGATTATATCGTACTTACGGATATCCAGGGACTTGAGGACTTCTTCGGAGACATGGACTTTAAAGTAACCGGTACCCATAAAGGTATCACAGCAATCCAGATGGATATTAAGATCCATGGTCTGACAAGACCAATCGTAGAGGAGGCAATTGCAAGAACACGTGAGGCAAGACTTTACATTATGGATGAAGTAATGTCCAAAGCAATTTCAAAACCTCGTAAAGAAGTTGGTGCATACGCTCCTAAGATCATCCAGATTCAGATCGATCCAAATAAGATCGGTGATGTGGTTGGTCAGAAAGGTAAGACCATCAACGAGATCATTGCCCGCACAGATGTCAAGATCGACATTACAGATGAGGGTGCAGTATCTGTATGTGGAACAGACAAAGAGAAGATGGCGGAAGCAATCGACATGATCAAGACGATCACAACTGATTTTGAGGAAGGCCAGATCTTCACCGGAACAGTTGTAAGCATCAAAGAGTTTGGTGCATTTATCGAGTTCGCTCCTGGAAAAGAAGGAATGGTACACATTTCCAAGATTTCCAAAGAGAGAATCAATCGTGTAGAAGATGTTCTTACATTAGGTGATAAAGTAACAGTTGTCTGCCTTGGAAAAGATAAGATGGGAAGAATCAGCTTCTCCATGAAAGATGTTCCAGAGAACAACTAATAAACGAATAAAATAGAAAAAATAATATGTGAGGTGTTTTCCAAAAGTGTTACTTTCGGGGAATACCTCATTTTGTTTGACAATAGAATGTTCGCGGAGCGTGCATGCTATTGTTTTGGCTTTGTCACTGGAAGTTTCTGATTTTCATATACTGATAGAAAAAAGGATAACATTTATGGATCGAGTGAAACGTGTCATTCATTGTGACCGTGCATATAAAATGGGCTTGAACGGCAAAAATATCACTGTGGCAGTCATGGATACCGGGATTGCCCCACATCTGGACTTTGACCAGAGAATTTTACATTTTGAGGATTTCTGCCAGAAGAAACTTGCGGCGTATGATGATAATGGGCATGGAACGCATGTCGCAGGAATCATTGGCGGCAGTGGACTGATGTCTAAGGATAAGCGTGGCGTGCGGCTGTTAAGCGGGGTGGCGCCAAGGGTTCGTTTTGTGGTACTAAAAGTATTGGACCGGAAGGGGAACGGAGTTACCAGCCATGTGTTAGAGGGAATGGACTGGCTTTTACAAAACAGGGAGAAATATCAGGTGAAAATTTTAAATATTTCAGTCGGGATGATGGCAAGTGCAGGAAAAAATGAGCAGGAGCAGCTGCTTCACGCTGTGGACGAGGCGTGGAATCAGGGAATCATGGTGGTGACAGCGGCGGGAAATAATGGCCCAAAGGAAAACTCTGTCACAATTCCGGGAATTTCCAGAAAAGTGCTGACGGTCGGAAGCTGGGATGATAATGTGACAGAAACAGGAAACAGTGGGAGACTGACAAAAAATTACAGCGGATTCGGGCCGACGGAATGCTGTATCGTGAAACCGGAAGTCCTTGCACCTGGAACAAATGTGAAAAGCTGCAGTAAAGATGCAAAGGGATATATTGTGAAAAGCGGAACCTCGATGGCAGCACCTGTAGTTTCCGGTGCGGTTGCGCTTGCATATCAGAAACACCCGGATTATACGCCGGCAGAGATGAAATTAAAACTCTATGAGAGTGTATATCCGAGAGGGGAGCAGATTGGCAGAAAATGCTGGGGAATGCTACATGTGAACAACCTTGTAGTTTGACATTTTAATAGTCTAATATTAGAATAATGGGAAAGGGGCGATGAATACAGATGAAAAAAATAGCACATTTATTATTAGGAAGATTTTCTATCGTTGCAGTTTCCATTATCCTCCAGTTTTTCTGGCTTGTAATGGTCATGTATCAGTTCAGTTATCAGTTTACCTATGCAAACCTTGCAATTCGTGTGATCGCAATTATTGTGGTGCTGGTGATCGTAAACCGTTGGACGAATCCGGCAAATAAACTTTCGTGGACATTTATTATCCTGTTGTCCCCTGTGCTTGGACTCTTATTATATATGATTTTTGGCAGATCAAGTCTTACGAAGAAAACACAGGAACGTATGGATTCCGTGAACCGGGAGGTGAGTGCATGCCTTTATCAGACACCGGAGATCAAAGAACAGTTAGAGAGAGAGGATCTTTCTGTTTATCGTCAGTCCAGATATATCAATGACTGGGCAGGATTTCCGCTTTATCATAATACGTCCACAAAATATTACAGCTGTGGAGAAGAGATGTTCCCGGATATGCTTGCAGATCTGGAAAAGGCAGAACATTTTATTTTTCTGGAATATTTTATCGTAGATCAGGGAGTGATGTTTGACCGCATCGTGGAGGTACTTGAGCAAAAAAGCAAAGAGGGTGTGGATGTCCGGCTGATTTATGACGATATCGGCTGCATCAATACACTGCCGCCAAAATATTATAAGGTATTGCAGGCAAAAGGCATTAAGTGTGCAGCATTTAACCCATTCCGCCCGATCATGTCCGTTGTTATGAATAACCGGGATCACCGGAAGATTTTTGTGGTTGATGGCAAGGTTGGATTTACCGGAGGAATCAATCTTGCGGATGAATATATCAATGTGGCGTCACGGTTTGGCTACTGGAAAGATACAGGGATCCGGTTAGCGGGCGAAGCTGTGTGGAGTATGACTGTGATGTTTCTGGAAATGTGGAATTACATCAACCATTCCTCTGAGGATTACAAACAGTTCATGCCACAGGTATACCAGAAAGAACCTTTTGAGGGAGACGGCTTTGTACAGCCTTATGGTGATACACCGTTGGATCATGAGACAGTAGGAGAGAATATTTATCTGAATATTATCAACCATGCAGAGCGGTATGTGTATATTTTTACGCCGTATCTGATCATTGACAATGAGATGCTGGTGAGTTTGTGCAACGCTGCAAAGCGTGGTGTGGATGTGCGGATCGTGACACCGGGAATCCCGGATAAGAAAATGATTTTCCTTTTGACGCAGTCCCATTATGAACCGCTGCTCAAATGTGGTGTAAAAATTTATCAGTATACACCTGGTTTTATTCATGCCAAGAGTTTTCTCTGTGATGATAAGATTGGAACTGTGGGAAGTATCAATCTGGATTACCGCAGTCTGTTCCTGCATTTTGAGTGTGGTGTGTTTATGTATAAAACGAAAGCCTTGATGCAGTTGAAAGAGGACTGTATGGATACTTTTGCGGCTTCCGAGGAAATGACATTGGAATTCTGCAGAGGTCAGAATGTGTTCATTCGTATTTTCCAGGGCATGATGCGTCTGTTTGCACCGTTGCTGTAAAATGGTAACAAAGGGTGGAGAGCCGGTGAGAGGTTTCTCTGCCCTTTGCTTTTTGATACAGTTTATTTACACTTTGTTCCGGTAATAATTCGCAGATTTATGGCAGGTACATTTGCAGTGATTCCATAAAATAATCTTTGTAGACTGCGGCGGCAATATCCTCGCTGCATAAAATGTCGACTGTTCCAAGTTCCCTGTCGCCCAGTTTATAGACAGCGCGCCCGATGACATCACCGGATGCAACCGGGGCTTCCACAGATTCCGGCAGTTCCAGTTCTTTTGTGATACCGGAGAGATCGGAACCGTCTGTAACCACATACTGAAATGGGGAGCGGTAGCAGAGAGAGACTTCATCGGAAATTCCTTTTTTTAATGGGAGTGCGGCGAGTGTGTCGGTGTTCTCATCCGAATAAATCCGACATTTGGAAAAACCGTAATTTAAAAGTGTGGCTGCATCGGCAAACCGGATCTTAAAATCCGGGGCGGCCATGACGACTGCAATCAGTTCCATGCCGTCCTTTACTGCGGTGGCGGAGACACAGTACTTTGCAAGGCTCGTCGAGCCGGTCTTAAGCCCGGTTGCATACTGATATTGCCGGATCAGCTTGTTTGTGTTTGTCAGACCAAATTCCTCCGAACCGCGTCTTGTGACGTGCGTGATCGTATCCATCCAGATGGTAGAATAATTATGGATCTGTGGGTATTTCGTGGTCAGCTCGCGGGACATCAGGGCAACATCATAGGCGCTTGTCATATGTCCGTCAACGTCAAGACCACAACAATTTACAAATGTAGTGTCGTTCATGCCAAGTCCTTTGGCACGCTCATTCATTTTTTCTACGAAAGCGGCTTCACTGCCGCAGATAAATTCCGCCATGGCAACGCATGCGTCATTGGCACTTGCGATGCTGATACATTTGATCATGGTGTCGACGGTCTGCGTTTCATTCGGTTCCAAAAAGACCTGCGAGCCACCCATGCTGGCAGCGTATTCTGACACGGTGACAGTATCTTCTAAAGAAATCTGACCGGATTCGATCGCGTCAAAAATGAGAATTAGCGTCATGATTTTCGTGATACTTGCAGGGCGGAGGACTGTATGGGGATTTTTTTCATACAGAATCGTTCCGGTAGATGCTTCCATGAGAAGAACGCTCGGGGCAGACAGATTGAGAACGTCAGACGAATCAGCCGCCGGAGTGGATTCCGCCGGTGTCTCGGAAAGAACAAAAGTTCTCTCAAAGGAAAAAATGTTTTTTGGGAGAATATTGTCCTGACACAAAAAATAGTACGGTGACAGGAGGGAAAAACTGCTTCCAAGGAGCAGGTTTGCAGAAAGAAGGGCAGAGCATAACAGGCGCATTTGGGATACCTCCGAAAATTTTGGGTTTCAGTGTCACATATCTGCAAAAAGGCGCAGCCTGCGACGTTTCTACTTCATTTTAGCCGGAGAACCTGTACATTATGCTTGCTTTTTTTTCGGTTTCCATATAAAATTGATACGTTGCGATTTACAAATTAATTTCTTATGGTTTGTGTCATGGCAGACCGGACGAAGCATTGCAAGGAAGTTATCATATATGGAGCTGACGGTAAAACTTCAGGTGTTTGAAGGCCCACTGGATCTGCTTTTACATCTGTTGGAAAAAAATAAAGTGAATATTTATGATATCCCGATTGTAGAGATCACGAATCAGTACATGGAATATATCGCGGAGATGAAGCGGAATGACTTAAATGTCATGAGTGAATTTCTGGTCATGGCTGCCACGTTGATCGATATTAAGTCCAGGATGCTGCTTCCGAAGAAAGAATCCGAGGAGGAAGAGGAGGAAGATCCGAGGGCAGAACTTGTACAGCAGCTGCTGGAGTACAAGATGTACAAGTGCATGGCTTATGAACTCAGGGACAGACAGATGGATGCGGAGCAGGTGTTTTTTAAGGAACCTACGATCCCACCGGAAGTTGCAGAGTATGAGGAACCGGTAGATCTTGCAGAATTAGTCGGGGATATGAATCTGGCAAAGCTCGATCAGATTTTTAAGTCCATTATGAAAAAACAGGTGGACAAGATTGACCCGGTGCGTTCGAAGTTTGGTAAGATCGAGAAGGAAGAAGTTTCACTTTCGGATAAGATGCTGTATGTGGAGGACTTCTGCAAAACACACAGAAATTTCAGCTTCCGCAACCTTCTGGAAGCGCAGGCGAGCAAGGTGGAAGTGATTGTTACTTTTTTGGCAATATTAGAGCTGATGAAGGTGGGAAAGATTTTTATCTCACAGGAACACACTTTTGATGATATTAAGATAGAATCGAAAATGGCCGCTTAACAGGTCTTGACGGCATAGGGAATAGATGAATGGAAGAAAAGAATTATGAAGCAATCGTGGAGGCAATCCTTTTTACCATGGGAGAATCCGTGGAACTGGAAAAAATTGCCGCTGCATTGGAATTAGATAAAAAAGAGACAAAGAAAATTATAGAGAATCTCATGAAAGAATATGAGAAGCCGAGCATTGGTATGAAGATCATCGAGCTCGATGGTGCCTATCAGATGTGTACCAAAAGCGAAATGTACGAGTATCTGATACGGATCGCAAAACAGCCGAAAAAACATGTGCTCACAGATGTACTTTTGGAGACACTCTCCATTATTGCATACAAACAGCCAATCACAAAGGTAGAGATTGAAAAAATCCGCGGCGTTTCCTGTGACCATGCGGTCAACAAGTTAGTCGAGTACAATCTGGTGAAGGAACTTGGCAGATTAGATGCACCGGGACGGCCTCTTTTGTTTGGAACGACGGAGGAGTTCTTAAGAAGCTTTGGCGTGCAGTCCCTGGATGAACTGCCAATGTTGGATCAGGTTCAGATCGAGGAGTTTAAGCAGGAAGCGGAAGAAGAGATGAAAGTAAAACTGGATATATAAGGGAAAAAGCATACCATATTTCATTTCTGCATATAGATGAGTGAAGAGAAAAAATGGGTTCTGGGTTTGAAAAGAGCAATTTCATTTATCATATGTCTTATCATTCTATTTACATATCCAACAAAATTGATGGCAGCGCAGGAGCCGCCGGAAGAAGCGGAGCTTTTCGCAAAGGCGGCAGTCTTAATGGATGGCGGTTCCGGACGTATTTTATATAGTAAAAACGGATCAGAGGCACTTGCCAATGCGAGTACCACCAAAATATTAACCTGCATCATTGCACTGGAAAACTGTGATTTAGAGCAGATCACAGAGGTGTCCGTGCAGGCGGCGAAAGCGCCGAAAGTGCATCTGGGAGCACCGGCAGGACAGAAATTCCGGATGAAAGATCTCATTTATGCGATGATGTTAGAGTCCTTTAATGACTGTGCAGTCGTGATCGCAGAGCAGGTTGCCGGCACAACGGAGCATTTTTCAAAGCTGATGAATGACTATGCAAAAAAGATCGGGTGTAAGGACACTTTTTTTATAACACCCAATGGTCTGGACGCACAGAAGGACAGTCAATTTCATCACACGACTGCGGAAGACCTTGCGCAGATCATGCGTTATTGCATTAAGGAATCTCCAAAGGCAGACCAGTTTTTGAAAATCACCGGGGAGGCAGAGTATACGTTTACGGATGTGAGTGGAAAATATGCCTACCATTGCTACAACCATAATGCATTTTTAAAGATGATGGACGGGGCAGTCTCCGGGAAAACGGGATTTACTGGAAACGCCGGATACTGTTATGTGGGTGCGCTGGAACAGAATGGAAAAACATATATTGTGGCACTGCTTGCATGCGGCTGGCCGAACAATAGAACTTATAAATGGTCGGATACGAGAAAGCTTATGGAGTATGGGCTTGCCGCTTATGAGCGCTGCGATCTGGACGATATCGCACTGGACGGGAGCAGATTTGCACCGGTTCCCATTGAACATGCACAGGGCGGCAGGATCGGAGAACAGGTGTACATGAAACTGCATGCCGTCCTGAAAAAAGATCTCTCCCACGTACTGCTCAGGGAGGGGGAACAGGTGACAGTGGAGTATCGGATCGCACAAAAACTGAGTGCACCGGTAAAAAAGGGAAGCTGTGCCGGAGCCATCTATTATAAACTGGGCGGCATGGTATTGCGGGAATATCAGGTGGAGACCACAGAAGATATGGAGAAATTGGATTTTGAGTGGTGCTTAAGACAGGTGTTAAAACTCGCTGTCTGACAATATGTGGTAAAGATCTGGAAAAAATTCTGTCAAAAAATTAACAATGCACTTGAAAATTGTTTGGAAAAGAGGTAATATTATCATAGCGAAATTTGTTAATTTTTTATAGATGGAGGGCTAAAGAATGAGTAGTAGTAATGATAGCTTGGCAATGCAGCGTATTACCAAGTTAGTCGATGAGAACAGTTTTATGGAAATCGGTTCTCTTGTAACAGCAAGAAATACAGACTTTAATCTTGCAGACACAGACACACCATCCGACGGTGTTATCACAGGGTATGGTCTGATCGATGGCAATCTGGTATATGTTTACAGCCAGGATGCATCCGTATTAAACGGAACGATCGGTGAGATGCATGCAAAGAAAATTGCCAATGTATATGACATGGCAATGAAAATGGGCGCACCGGTCATCGGTTTTATTGACTGTGCAGGTATGAGATTACAGGAGTCTGTCGATGCATTAGACGGATTTGGCAGGATTTATGCCAAAGAGATTGAGGCATCCGGTGTGATTCCACAGATCAGTGCCGTATTTGGAAATTGTGGCGGCGGTCTTGCAGTTGTTCCAGCTTTATCTGATTTCGCTTTTATGGAAGCAACCAAGGCTAAGATGTTCATCAATTCCCCAAATGCGATTGAGGGCAACAGAATTGAAAAATGCGATACATCCGCAGCAAAATTCCAGAGCGAAGAGACAGGCTGTGTTGACTATGCCGGCACAGAGGATGAGATCCTCGCACAGATCCGTGAGTTAGTATCCATGCTTCCTTTAAATAATGAGGGAGATGTTTACACAGAGGAATGTGAGGATGATTTAAACCGCGCATGTGCAAGCATGGATGTTATGAAGGGTGACGCAAGATATCTCTTAAGCGAGATTTCAGACGGACATGCCTTCTTTGAGACAAAAGCTGATTACGCAAAGAACATGGTGACAGGATTTATCAAATTAAATGGCATGACTGTCGGTGCAGTTGCAAACTGTACAGAGATCCATGATGAAGAGGGAAAGACAGCAGAGACTTTTGAGGCAGCACTTACCGTAAAAGGATGCGAGAAAGCATCTGAGTTCATCCGTTTCTGTGATGCTTTCGAGATCCCTGTTTTATCTATCACAAATGTGACAGGATTCAAGGCATGCATGTGTGCAGAAAAAGGTCTTGCAAAGGCACTTGCCCACATGACTTCTGCATTTGCTTCTGCAACCTGTCCAAAAGTAAACCTGATCGCAGGCGATGCTTTCGGAAGTGCTTATGTGACCATGAACTCCAAATCGATCGGAGCAGATTTAGTATATGCATGGCCGGAGACCAAGATCGGTATGATGGATGCAGAACTTGCAGCTAAAATTATGTATGCAGACGCTTCCGCAGATGTTCTTGCTGAGAAAGCAAAAGAATATGAAAAATTACAGTCAAATGTAGTGACTGCCGCAAGAAGAGGCTATGTTGATCTGATCATTGAGCCTGCAGATACAAGAAAATATCTTGTTGCAGCATTTGAGATGCTTTACACAAAATGTGTATGCACACCGGATAAGAAACATGGAACAAAATAGAAAGGTGAAGTTATGAAGAAAAAATTATCTTTAATGCTTTGTCTTTGCATCATGGCGCTGACACTCGCAGCTTGTGGATCCGCTGATCCGCAGGATGTTGACTACGGCGGAATGAGTTACTCTGATCTACAGAGCAGCGCACAGAACTTGGTAACTTCAATTGCAGCATCTTCTGAGGAGGAGTTATCTGCGGCAATTGAGACAAATGAGCAGTATGCAAAGCAGTATGCAAAACAGTATGGAAGAGAATACACAGAGGCAGAAGCTGTGATCAGTCTTTTACAGTCATGGCTGGACACGACATCTGATGTGGGTACATTTGTTGGTCTGGGTGAGTTCTCTATTGATAAGACAAGCGATACTGTTACCGTTGACCAAATCGTAAATTTTTCTGAGAGAGATGTGGACGTAACATTCGTCTATGAATACAATTATCTGACAGAAGAGATCGAGATGACTGATGCAACAGCAGATATCGTGTATACATTAGGCGAGAAGTTAGAAAAGGCAGCTCTCAATACTTTGATGGGAATGGGAACTGTATTCTGTGTATTAATACTTATCAGTCTGATCATTTACTGCTTTAAGTTTATTTCAAAAGTTGGTGCTCCGAAGAAAGAAACTGCAAAAACAGAAGCAACAAAAGCACCGGCAGTTGAGACAGTAAATGAAAACCTTACAGATGACCTTGAACTTGTAGCTGTTATTTCTGCAGCGATCGCAGCAAGCGAAGGAACATCCACAGATTCTTTTGTCGTTCGTTCTATCCACAGAAGATAAAAGAACCAGTCACAATATGAAATAAAAGATATTGATTACCTTTATGATCAGGAGGATTTATTAAATGAAAAGCTATACAATTACCGTAAATGGAAATGTTTATGATGTTACAGTAGAAGAGAACGGAAGCGTAAGTGCTCCGGCAGCAGCACCAAGACGTGCAGCAGCACCAGCCGCTCCGGCAGCAGCTCCAAAGGCAGCAGCACCGGCAGGTGGCGCAGGAAGCGTTAAGATTGAGGCAGGAGCAGCAGGAAAAGTATTTAAGATCGAAGCTTCTGTAGGCCAGGCAGTGAAAAAAGGTGATGCTGTCCTTGTTTTAGAGATCATGAAAATGGAAACACCAGTTGTTGCACCACAGGATGGTACTGTTGCAAGTATCAATGTAAATGTTGGTGATATGGTAGAAGCAGGCGCTTTACTTGCTACATTAAACTAGTATTTTAGGAGGATAACTATGAGTTATTTTATGGAGACAATGGACAATCTCCTTCACCAGACTGCCTTCTTTAACCTGACAGTCGGAAATTTCATCATGATCCTTGTTGCCTGTGTATTCCTTTACCTTGCAATCGCCAAAGGATTTGAACCATTGCTTCTGGTTCCGATCGCATTTGGTATGCTGCTTGTAAATATCTACCCGGATATTTTTGCAGAACCGGAAATGATGAGCAATGGTGTCGGTGGTTTGTTCCATTATTTTTACACGTTAGATGAATGGTCGATCCTGCCTTCACTGATCTTCCTCGGTGTAGGTGCGATGACAGACTTTGGACCATTGATCGCAAACCCGATCAGCTTCCTGCTTGGAGCAGCGGCACAGTTTGGTATCTTTGGTGCATACTTCCTTGCAATTTTATTAGGTTTTAATGATAAAGCAGCAGCGGCTGTTTCTATCATCGGTGGTGCAGACGGACCTACTTCTATTTTCCTTGCAGGAAAATTAGGACAGTCAGGCCTAATGGGACCAATCGCAGTGGCAGCGTATTCCTACATGGCGTTAGTTCCAATTATCCAGCCTCCGATCATGAAATTATTTACAACCAAAAAAGAGCGTGCGATCAAGATGGAGAACCTGCGTCCGGTATCAAAGCTGGAGAGGATTTTATTCCCTATCGTGGTAACAATTGTGGTGTGTCTGATCCTTCCTACAACAGCTCCACTGGTTGGTATGTTAATGCTTGGTAACTTATTCCGCGAATCCGGAGTTGTCCGTCAGTTATCAGAGACAGCATCCAATGCGTTAATGTATATCGTAGTAATTTTACTCGGTACATCAGTTGGTGCTTCCACGAGTGCAGAGGCATTCTTAAACTGGACAACGATCAAGATCGTTATCCTTGGTCTTGTAGCATTCATGTTTGGTACTGCGGCCGGTGTATTATTTGGTAAATTATTATGCTGGATCACAAGGGGCAAGATCAATCCACTGATTGGTTCTGCAGGTGTTTCTGCCGTTCCAATGGCAGCCCGTGTGTCACAGAAAGTCGGAGCAGAAGAAGACCCGACAAACTTTTTACTTATGCATGCAATGGGACCAAACGTTGCCGGTGTTATCGGTACTGCAGTAGCAGCCGGTGTATTCATGGCAATCTTTGGAATTTAGGAGGAATAGAAAATCATGGCAGAAGTTGTTAAAAAACCTTTAAAAATAACAGAAACCGTTCTGCGTGATGCGCATCAGTCCCTGATCGCAACACGTATGACAACAGAACAGATGCTTCCGATCGTTGATAAAATGGATAAAGTCGGATACAACGCTGTTGAGTGCTGGGGTGGTGCTACATTCGATGCATCCCTTCGTTTCTTAAAAGAAGATCCATGGGAGCGTCTTCGTAAATTAAGAGATGGCTTTAAAAATACAAAATTACAGATGCTGTTCCGTGGACAGAATATTTTAGGATATCGTCCATACGCAGATGACGTTGTAGAGTATTTTGTACAGAAATCAATTGCAAATGGTATTGATATCATCCGTATTTTCGACTGCTTAAACGATATCAGAAACCTGGAAACAGCTGTAAAGGCTACCAACAAGGAAAAGGGCCATGCCCAGATCGCTTTAAGCTATACCCTTGGCGACGCCTATACTCTGGATTACTGGAAGAACATTGCCCGCGAGATCGAGGAAATGGGTGCAGATTCCTTGTGTATCAAGGATATGGCCGGACTTCTGACTCCGTATAAGGCAGCAGAGCTGGTACAGGCCTTAAAGGAAGGAACAAAGCTTCCCATCGACCTGCATACCCACTACACCTCCGGCGTTGCTTCCATGACTTACTTAAAGGCTGTGGAAGCAGGCTGCGATATCATCGACTGTGCAATGTCCCCGCTGGCTCTTGGTACTTCCCAGCCTGCTACGGAGGTTATGGTTGAGACCTTCCGCGGCACTCCCTATGATACCGGATATGACCAGAACCTTTTAGCTGAGATCGCCGACTACTTTACACCGATCCGTGAAGAGGCTTTAAAGAGCGGCCTTTTAAACCCGAAGGTACTGGGCGTAAACATCAAGACTCTTCAGTACCAGGTACCGGGCGGAATGCTTTCCAACCTGGTGAGCCAGTTAAAGGAAGCTGGACAGGAAGACAAGTACCGCGCAGTTCTGGAGGAGATCCCGAGAGTAAGAAAAGACTTCGGCGAGCCGCCGTTGGTTACTCCGTCTTCCCAGATCGTAGGTACCCAGGCTGTTATGAACGTACTGGCAGGCGAGCGGTACAAGATGGTTCCCAAGGAGTCCAA
>OLGL01001684.1_pt1 | contig 20478 bp, 16 predicted proteins | sample 1605041 | NCBI WGS metagenome assembly OLGL01 (sample SAMEA3888905, study PRJEB22519) | human gut metagenome | biome: human gut; feature: human-associated habitat; material: faeces | place: Denmark | collected 2010 | reverse complement strand
AGGTGCCGTTCTTCTTGAAGCCCAGGCCAGGCTGGTCGAATTTGATGCCGATGCGGATCTTGCCGGTTTCGTCCGCGCCGCATGCGGATACCGCGAACACGCACGCGCACGCGCAGAATGCCGCGACGGCTCTGCGCAACATGCGTTTCGCCGTGATCGAAAGTGGTTTCATATCAGGTTCCTTCTTCTGTCGTTATGTTCCGTCACTTCAGTGGGTGAGGATCTTCGACAGGAAGTCCTTGGCGCGATCGGTCTTCGGATGTTCGAAGAAGTCGTCCGGCGTGCTCTCTTCGAGAATCTGTCCGTCGGCCATGAACACGACCTTGTCGGCCACCTTGCGCGCGAAACCCATCTCGTGGGTCACGCACAGCATGGTCATGCCTTCGTGGGCGAGTTCGACCATGACGTCAAGCACTTCGTTGACCATTTCCGGGTCGAGCGCGGACGTTGGCTCGTCGAACAGCATGACCTCCGGGTCCATCATCAGGGAACGCACAATGGCGATCCGCTGCTTCTGGCCGCCGGAAAGCTGGCTGGGATAGGCGTCGGCCCGGTCGGCCAGACCCACCTTTGCCAAAAGCTCCAAGGCCTTCTCCTGTGCGTCGGACTGGGACATCCCCTTAATGCGCACCGGGGCAGCGGTGAGGTTGTGCATCACGTCCATGTTGTTGAACAGGTTGAACTGCTGGAATACCATGCCCATCCGCTGACGGCAGTGGTCGATGGCCTTGCCCTTGATGGTGCAGATGTCCGTGCCGTCAAAGAGGATCTGGCCGGAGGTGGGCTGCTCCAGCAGATTCAGGCAGCGGAGGAAGGTGGACTTGCCGCCGCCGCTGGGACCGATGATGGAGACCACCTCGTTTTCGTGGAAGGTGGTGCTGATCCCCTTGAGGACCTCCAGCTTGTGGAATTTTTTTTGCAGGTCCACAACCTTCAGAATTTCACGCTTATTTTCCATGGGACAGCTTCCTTTCCGCCAGAGACACCGCTCGGCCGCTGACGAAGGTCAGCACGAAGTAGCACAGCGCCGCCACAGCCAGACATTCCAGATTCTTGTAGGTCACGGCGATCACGTCATTGGTGCGGAACATCAGGTCGGCAATGCCAATCACGGAGACGATGGAGGATTCCTTGATGACGGTGACGAACTCGTTGCCCAACGCCGGGAGAATATTGCGGATGGCCTGAGGGAGGACCACCAGCCGCATGGCCTCACCGCTGCTGAAGCCAACGCTCCGGGCGGCCTCCATCTGTCCTCCGTCCACAGCCTGAATACCGGAACGGATGATCTCCGCTACATAGGCGCAACTATTCATGCTCATAGCCACGATACCGGCGGCGAACCGGGAGAAGTTGGGAATCCAGGGAATGTTAGGAATGGTAATGCCGATCATAGGCAGACCGTAGAAGATAAACATGAGCTGCACCATCAGCGGCGTTCCGCGGACAAACTCGATGTACGCCACCGCGATCCACCGCAGGGGAGGGATGCGGCACATCCGCAGAGAGGCCATCAGGGTGCCCAGTATCGCGCCGAACAGAACGGAGAAGGCGGCGATGATGAGCGTGTTGACGATGCCTTCGGTGAAAAAGCTGTTGTAGCGTTCTATCAGCTTTGCCATGGTTTCCAAAAAGGCCATGGGAGAATTCCTCCTTGTTTGTGTGCCGGTATCCGGCAAATATCAGGCGGGCACGCGAGGAACCAGAATTGGTTCCCCGCGCGTCCGTGCTTGGTTCTAATCAGAATCGGTATTTATTTTACAGACCCATGCTGGCTGCCAGCTCCACAGCCTCGTCATAAGCCTTCAGGTAGCTGCCGTCATTGACCACCTGATTGATGACGGTGTTGACTTCTGCCAGCAGATCCTCGCTGCCCTTGGCGGCCACAACGGCCTTGCCGAAGGAGGCTTCCTCAGAGGTGAAGGCGAAGTTGGAGACTTCCAGACCGCCGTTGCTGGTGGCGATCAGAGATTCGCCCACAGCCTGATCCACCACCAGGCCGGCGATGTTGCCGTTCTGAACTTCCAACGCCAGAGCGGGATACTTTTCCAGCTCGAACAGCTCGCTGTCAGGCAGAGCGGTCTGGATCAGCTGAGACTGGATGGTGCCCTTCTGCGCGCCGACCTTCTGGCCTGCCAGAGATTCCTTGGTGGAATACAGGTCCGCGTTGCCTGCCTTTACAATGAGAAGCTGAGCGCTTTTCTCATACAGGTCGCTGAAGTCGATCTCCTCGGCTCTCTTAGGGGTCTTGGTGAAGGCGGCGATGCCCAGATCCACCTGACCGGACTTCACGGCGGGGATGATGCCGTCAAAGGACAAATCCACCACTTCCAGTTCCACGCCCAGATGATCGGCGATCTGCTGGGCCAGCCACATATCGCAGCCTGCGAAGTTAGCATTCAGATCCTTGAACTCGTAGGGAGCGTACTGGGCTTCCGTACCCACTACCAGCTTGCCACTGGTCTTGACCTTTTCCAGCAGACTTGCCGCTGCGGCCGGTTCTGCCGGGGTTTCCTCAGCCGGGGTGCTGTCCGCCGGAGCGGAATCTTCAGTTTTGCTGCCGCAGCCGGTCAGCAGAGACAGCATCATCATGGCGCCCAGCGCCAGAGACATGAGCTTTTTCCATGTATTCTTTTTCATGTTATCCTCCAAATCCTGAGTGATTATTGAATCAACTCTGTTTATACGTATGATTATACGCAATATTCAGCTAAAATCAATAGGCAAACTGTATATAATCGGAAACTTGCTGAATGAATATTTATAAATATTCACAACATGCGAATAAATTGCCGTCAGAAGGACAGGCCCTCCATCCGGTCAAAGGCTTCCTTCAGGCGGTCCAGCCCCACCGTACACGCAATGCGGAAATGTCCGGCGCCAGTGCTGCCGAACAGCGTGCCGGGTGTGACCAGGACATGGGCCCGTTCCAGGAGCGCCTGACAGAAGTCCTCGGCGCTGAGGCCGGTTTTCTCAATGCCGGGGAAGAGGTAGAAGGTGCCCTTGGGCCGTACCAGACTGAGGTAGGGGATCTGCTCCATCCGGTCCGCCGCGTAGAAAATGCGGTCCCGGTAGGCCAGAACGTATTTCTCACGAATGGTCTGCCGGATCGCCAGCGCCTGTATGGCGGCCCGCTGGGAGATGGAAGGGGCCGTATAGATCAGGGAGTTGTTGATGTTGCTCATGACGTTCAGAAGCTCCGGCTCCGCGATGGCTACGCCCACCCGCCAGCCGGTCATGAGAAAATTCTTGGAAAAGCTGTTCAGGGTGATGACCCGGTGGGCAAGCCCTGGGATCGTGCGGAGGGGGATGAAGTCCCCCTCATAGAGATAGGTGGTATAGATCTCATCCGCCGCGATCAGCAGGTCATGCTCCTCCGCCACCCGGCCCAGCAGCTCCAGCGTGGAGCGGTCATAGCCCATGCCGGTGGGGTTGCAGGGATTGTTGAACACGATAAGCTTGGTACGGGGGGTGATGGCCGCCCGGAGACGGGCTTCGTCAATGGCCCACGCCTCATTAGCATAGGTGGGGACCTCCACGCACACACCGCCGGCCAGTTCCGCCTGGGTGCGGTAGAGGGAGAAGTAGGGGGAAAAGACGATGACCTCATCACCGGGGTCCAGAACGGACAGCATCACCAGCGCCATTCCCATGCTGCTGGAAGCGGTGACCAGAACGTGATCCGGGGAGAGGGGCTGCTTGAAATCCGTCTGCCATGCGTCACAGACGGAGCGGATCAGCTCCGGATCACCCTTCGGATCTCCATAGTGGGTGTACCCGGCCTTGGCTTCCCGGAAGGCGGTGTCGATGATGGCGTCATCGGTGATAAAGTCCGTGTCGCCGATGCTGAGATCAATGATATCCGAATACCGGGCCAGCGCGTCGGTGTCCAGACTCAGTCCGGCGTCGGAATTCTGAAATCGCTTGGCGATATATGATTTTACAGGTCTCATAGCGTTTCTCCTTTCACCCGGGGGATCACAGTGGACCCGTTGGGAATGATATAGGTGGATTTTCCGTCCAGTTCCGCGGCTTTCAGTAAGGCGTCCATATCGGAAAAGGCGTGAATGCCCATGGGGGCAACGGTCTGGGGATCAATGGAGGAATACATGAAAATGCGGTACCGCTGGGCCTGCTCACAGTTCAGAAAGAAGATGTAGCCTGCCACGGTGAAGGCCTCCCGCAGACGCTGCTCAATGGAGCCGTCCTGTAAATTCTTGCTCCAGTCGAAGTACTCGGCGGGGCCGCCGCCCTCCGGCGCTTCGATCATCAGAACCAGCGTACCGCCGGGCTTCAACGCGGATTCCACATTGTCAATGGTCTTGGTGCCCTGATAGAGGGAGATGTCCTTGGGAAAGCCGCCGCAGCTGGTGACCACGGCGTCTGCCCGGCAGGGAATATCCACCCGGTAAATGTCGTCCACGGCGGTACAGGCCCGCTCCCAGGAGGTCAGATAGTGGCCGGAGAAGATATACGAGAGCTTCATGTCGGCGTTCATCACCAGATTCACCATGAAGAGGTTGTTCACCAGTGACGCCGCCTCGCACATATCCTCGTGCAGCGGGTTTCCCGCCAACACGCCGTTTCCGATGGCGGGGTTGGTGCGGAGCTTGGTGCTGTCCAGCGAATAGGCATGGTTGTGGCGAATGGTCTCCAAGCCGCTGATGCCGGGGAGGATGCTCTTCCGTCCGCCGCCGAAGCCAGCCATCACATGATGGGTGGCGGCGCCTAAGCAGACCACCAGATCCGCTTCCGCGGCGGTGCGGTCGATCCACACCGGTGTCTCATGGGGCGTAGTGCCCAGATAGGCAAGATCCTTGGCCTCGCAGTCGTGATTCTTCACACGGACCCGGTTATAGACCCCGTCGGTGACCAGTGTCCGCAGTTCCTGCTCATCGCCGCCGATGTGAGTGCCGTTGGCCACCACGATGGTCAGATGCTCCGGCTGTACGCCGCATTCGTCGATGAGATAGTCAACGAGATGGGGAATCACCAGATCCTGCCGCATCCAGAATCGGGTCATGTCACTGATCACCAGCGCCACCCGATCTCCGGGGCGGACCCGCTGGCGCAGAGGCGCGCTGTCGATGGGCTGCTCCAGCGAGGCGAACAGGGCAGAACGGATGTCGCTGATGGGTGGCGTCTCTGTTCCATGCAGCTCCGCCAGAATATCCGCTTCGTTCAGGGAAAGGGACACAGACCCATGTCCATATTTAAAGTTGTAGGTTTTCATAAGCAGCCTCCTATGAAGACACATGAATAATAATTCATTATACACGTCAAAATTGAATGTTCAATAACCAATCTGCCGCCGCTTCACCAAAATTCGGCGTTGTTCAGCGGAGGGCTTTTGTGTTTTTTTGACAAGGGAGGGCAAAGATAAAAACCGCCCACCCGGAAATCCAGACGGGCGGCTGGATCAGCGGTGCAGATAAGCGTCAATATCAAAGGGCTGCAATGCAGTAGTGGATTTCAGATATAAGGGATGGTGGGGATGGCCGGATTTCAGAAGCGGCCCAGCGGTGAACCATTGAGCGTTTGCAGCCTGACCGTCAGCGGCGAAATCCCGCATACAGTCCATGAGGTAATCCCGCTTTTCGATGATGTTCCCCCAGGCGGCCCAGATAGCAGGGGTCTCCGAAAGGGAGAGAAGATAGCGGAAGGCTTTCCGGTTCTCTTCGTGGAGAGCGCTGTTGCACACCCGCTCCATATCGTCCGGCCGGGTGGCCCGCTGGGCGTAGACATTGAACATGAGAAAGCTGTCGTAACCGTTGTTCAGGGCGATGCGCTGGGCGGACTGCAGGGTGGGGTCCAGCGCGTCCGGCGCGGCGGTGGAGGGGTTGATCCCCACGCAGATCAGAGGCTTTTGGCCGCGGGTGCCCAGAATATAACGGTATTCGGAATAGGTGTTGGGCACATAGAGCCAGCGGCTCACATCGTAATCCGGGGAGGGGCGCAGGGCGGCGTCCAGCGCCGGATCAAACAGCTCGAGGGCCACGGTATCCGTGGTGCCCTGTGGAATATGGGGCATGACGATCACTCCTGTATGTCAGAATTCATAGCGAAGCCATTGTAGCATGGCGGCGAAAAAAAGGCAATCGGGTCTGTTTTTGGCGGCGGCGTTGTGATAGAATGGGAAAAAACAAACTGCGGGAGGTCACTATGCTGACGATCTTGATCGGCCGTGCCAAAACGGGAAAATCGGATACCATACTGCGGCGGATGGCGGAGCTGGGGGAGAGCAGCCAGCAGATCCTGCTGGTGCCGGAGCACGCCTCCCATCAGGCGGAGGTGGACGTGTGCCGCGCCTGCGGCGATACCGCCAGCCGTCATGCCGAGGTGCTGAGTTTTCGGCGGCTGGGCGAGCGGGTGCTGAGCATCACCGGCGGCATCGCGGATGTAACGCTGGACAACGGCGGCAAGCTGCTGACGCTCCAGCGGGCGCTGCTGGAAACGGCCCCTCAGATGACCGTGTATCGGAAGCCCTCGCAGAAGGTGGGCTTTCTGGAACAGATGCTGGCGCTGTTCGACGAACTGCGAAGCTACGAGGTGACCCCGGAGATCCTGTACCGGCAGGCGCAGGACATAGACGGCTCCACCCACGACAAACTGACGGATCTGAGCCTGCTCTACGCCGCCTATGAGGCCCGGCTCCGCCGTCCCGGCCTGGACGCACGGGACCGGATGACCAAGCTCTGCGACCATTTGGAGGAGTCCGGCTATGTGCGGGGCAAGGACATTTTCATCGATGGTTTTACCTATTTCAACGCCCAGGAGCGCCGGGCGCTGGCGGTTTTTCTGCGGCAGGCCCGGTCTGTCACGGTCACGCTGCTGGGGGAGGTCAACAGCCGGGAGGAGATCTTTGAACCCACGCTGAAAACCATGTCCATGCTGGAGCGGTTGGCCGCTTCTGAGGGGAAACCTGTAAAGCTACTATCCTTAACAAATGAGGACCCGTCAGCACTTGGACATTTGGAGCACCATTTCTTCGGGGAGAATCTGCCCTACGAGGGCGACAGCACCGCCATCCGGCTCCGGGAGGCCGCCACTGTCTATTCCGAGGTGGAGCAGACCGCCGCCGACATCCGCCGTCTGCTGGCGGCGGGGAAGTGCCGCTGTCGGGACATCACCGTGGCGGCCCGGAATATGACGGAGTACGCCGGGACCATCGAAACGGTGTTCGAGCGGTACGGGATCCCGGTGTATCTCAGCCGCCGCAGCGACATTCTGGAAAAGCCGGTGCTGAGCCTGCTGACCGGCGTGCTGTCCTCCATCTCCAACGGCTATGAGTACGAGGATATGTTCCGCTGGCTGAAAACCGGTTTGGCGGGCCTGACGGCAGAAGAATGTGACCTGCTGGAAAACTATGTTCTGAAATGGGACATCCACGGCCAGACGTGGCTCCGTGACGAGGATTGGACGGAAAACCCGGACGGCTACGGCGCGCCGTGGAACGACCGGCGGCAGGCCGTGCTGACGCAGGTAAATCAACTGCGCCGCCGGGTGCGGGAACCGCTGGAGCGTCTGGCGGCGGGCTTGAAGGCCGGGGAGACGGCCCGGGACTATGTAGAGGCCCTGTACGGTTTCATGGAGGAGCTGAAACTGGAAACGGCCCTGACGGAGCGGATGCACGCCCAGGCGGAGGCGGGCCGGATGCAGGAGGCGGAGGAGACCGCTCAGCTTTGGGAGATCCTCTGCGGTGTGCTGGATCAGTTTGTGGAAATTTTAGGGGAAGAACACTTGGAACAGAGCGAGTTTGAGCGGCTGTTCCGACTGGTACTGACCCAGTACAGCGTGGGTACCATCCCCGTGGCTTTGGATCAGGTGTCCGTCAGTGAGATCACCCGGAATGACCGGCATACCACAAGCTACCTCTTTTTGCTGGGAGCCAATGACCACGTGCTGCCGGACCCCGGTCAGAGCGGCGGCCTGCTGAACGAGGATGACCGTCAGGCGCTGGCCCTCCGGGGCGTCGAGCTGGCCCCCACCGGCATGGAACGGATGGGCATTGAACTGCAAAACCTCTACGCCGCGCTTGCTCAGCCCACGGCGGGCCTGACGGTGAGCTATCCGGTGACAGATGTTTCCGGCAGCGAACTGCGCCCCGCGTTTGTGGTGGAGCGGCTGCGGAAACTGTTCCCGGAGCTGCGTGTGGAACATGAGCGAACTGACAAGGCATATCGCCTGTCAGCTGTTGAACCTGCGCTGGAAATGGCAGGGCAGGACCCCGACGGCCCCCTGTGGCGCTATTTTCAGCGGGAGCCGGACTGTGCCCAGCATTTAAGCGCCATGGAGCGGGCCGCCGCGGCCCGACGGGGCAGTCTGTCTCCCGCCGCAGTCCGGGCCATTTACGGAGAGCGGGTTTCCATGACCGCCTCCCGGCTGGAACGGATGCGCTCCTGCCACTTCGCCTACTTCATGGAGTACGGTCTGCGGGCCAAACCCCGGGAACCGGCCTCCTTCGACGCGCCCCAGATCGGCACGTTTCTCCACTATCTGCTGGAAAACGTCACCCGGGATGTGCTGGGACAGGGCGGCTTTGCCGCGGTGGATAACAAAGAACTTCACCGCCTGACCCGACAATATATCGACCAATACGCGGAACAGGAGCTGCACAATTTCCAGAACCGTACCCCCCGGTTCCGGTATCTGTTCAACCGTCTGCGGACCAACGCCTACGCTATCATTGACCAGGTGGCGGAGGAACTGCGCCACTCGGATTTTGTCCCCATGGCCTTCGAACTGGGGTTCGGAGGGAAGGACGGAACACTGCCCGCCGTCACCATTTCCCGTCCGGACGGGGAACTGCGGGTAGGCGGCAAGGTGGATCGGGTGGACGGCTGGATCAAGGACGATAAGCTGTACCTCCGGGTGGTGGACTACAAATCCGGCAAGAAGAAATTCGATCTGGCCAACGTCCGCATGGGACTGGATATTCAGATGCTGCTGTACCTCTTTGCCCTGCAAAAGGAGGGGGCGGAATTTTTCGGAAAAGAGATCGAGCCGGCAGGCGTGCTGTATCTCCCCGCCCGGGACGAGATTTTGCCGGCGGAGCGGGGCATCTCCCCGGAGGCTCTGCAAAAGGAGCGGGAAAAGACGCTGAAACGCTCCGGACTTCTCTTGGAGGACCCGGCGGTGTTGCAGGCCATGGAGCATGAGGCCCTGACGGAGCCCCATTATCTGCCGCTGCGGGTCGGCAAGGACGGAAATCTCTCCGGGAGCCTCGCCTCCGCCGCCCGGCTGGGAAAACTGGGCACGTATGTGGACAAATTGCTGGGCCAGATCTCCGATGAACTGCGCAGCGGCAACATCGACGCGGACCCCTGCTGCCACAGCGAGGAGGACAGCCAGTGCCGTTTCTGCGACTGGGTCTCCGCCTGTCAGTTCCGGGATGGACGGGATCGGGATCGTCTGCGGTACATCCTGCCGGTAAAACCGGAGGAATTTTGGAAAGAACTTGAGGAAGGAGGCGGTGACCCATGGCAAAGCTGAAACTGACGGAGCAGCAGCAAGCGGCGGTGGAAAACCGGGGCGGCAGCCTGCTGGTGTCTGCCGCCGCCGGGTCCGGCAAGACGAAGGTGCTGGTGGAGCGGCTGTTCCGATACGTGACGGAGGACCACTGCCATATCGATGATTTTCTCATCATCACCTACACGAAGGCTGCCGCCGCCGAGCTGCGGAGCAAGATCGCCGCCGAACTGTCCAAACGGATGGCGGAGACCCCGAAGGACCGACACCTCCGCAGCCAGCTTTTGCGGGTGTATCAGGCGGACATCAAGACCGTGGACGCCTTCTGCACGGCACTGCTGCGGGAGAACACCCATCTTTTGGCACAGGAGGGAGAGCGCTATACCCTGACGCCGGATTTCCGGGTGCTGGACGAAAATGACACAAAGCTCCTGCGCCAGCGCGTGCTGACCCGGGTACTGGAGCGGTTTTACGAGGAACTGGACGAGGGCGGCGCGCTGCTGGCGGATACGCTGGGCGCGGGCCGGGATGACAGCGCCCTGGAGAATCTGGTGCTGGAAACCTACGAAAAGCTGCAAAGTCACGCTGATCCCGAACACTGGCTCGCGGAAAATCGGACGATCTGGGAAAATCGGAGCGGGGACTTCGACGAAACGCCCTACGCCGCCGAGCTGCTGGCGGTCATCCGTCGAAAGGGATTTCACCACATGGAGGCGCTGCGGCGGGCGGGACAGTCCACCGTGGGCGGGGATCTCTATAAGGGATACGGCGAAAAATTTCTGCGGGCCAGCCGCAGCTTCGCACCCTTGGCGGCAGCACAGAACTGGGAAGCCGCCCGCATTTCTCTGGATGGACTGGAATTTCCCCGGCTCACCACGCCGAAGGGAATGACCGAGGACCCGGAGGTCGTGAGATTGAAGGGGCTGTGGGAGAACGCCAAAACTGCCGCCAAAAAGCTGGCTCCCATGCTGGCGGTCAGCGATACGGAGGCCATGGAGGACCTTCAGACCATGGCCCCTGCCATGACAGCCCTTTTGAAGCTGACGGCAGACTTTTCCGACGCTTACCGGACGGAAAAGCTGCGGATGAACTGCGCCGACTTCTCCGATCAGGAGCATCTGGCCCTTCGCCTGCTGGTGGAGCGGAACGGCGCGCCTACGGAACTGGGCCGTCAGGTGGCGGGCCGCTACCGGGAGATCCTGGTGGACGAGTATCAGGACACCAACGAGGTGCAGAACGCCATTTTCCGGGCGGTGTCCCGTGAAGGCAAAAACCTCTTTACCGTAGGGGACGTAAAGCAGAGTATTTACCGGTTCCGGTTGGCGGACCCTACGATTTTTCTTGACAAGTACCGCCGCTTCACACCTGCTGAAAATGCGGTGGAAGGGGAGGAACGCAAAATTCTGCTGTCCAAAAACTTCCGCTCTCGGAGAGAGATTTTGGACGCGGCCAATTTCGTCTTCTCCAACATCCTGTCGGCGGACATGGGGGAGATGGAATACGGTGAGGACGAGTCCCTCCACTTTGGCGCGGAGTACTACCCGCCCCGGAAGGACTGCGAGACGGAATTCCACCTCATCTCCGCCCATCAGAAGTCGGCGGCAAATGACCGCCCGGTGAAACGGCTGCTGGCGGAGGCCCGGTTCACGGCGCAGCGTATCCGTCAGCTTTTGGATGAGGGGTATCCCGTCACCGGGGAGGATGGCACGCTGCGGCCCTGCCGCCCGGAGGACATCGTGATCCTGATGCGCTCTCCGGGGAGCCGGTCCGCCGCCTTCGCCCAAGCGCTGGCGGAGCGGGATGTGCCCTGCTCCTTTGAGGAAAGCGGCGATTTCTACCAGACCCCGGAGATCGCTGTCACGCTGGCCCTGTTGGAGATCGTCGACAATCCCCGGCAGGATGTGCCGCTGATCGCCGTGCTCCGCTCCCCGGTGTTCGGCTTTACGCCGGACCGTCTGGCGGAGATCCGCAGCCGTGACCGGGAGGGAGACTTCTATGACGCTCTGCTGGCGGACGGCGGCGAGGACGTACAAGCGTTCCTGACGATGCTGACCGGACTGCGGGACGCGGCGGCAGACATGAGCATGTGCCGCCTGCTGTGGCATATCTACAATACGCTGCATCTGCCGGGCATCTTCGGCGCTATGGACGAGGGCGGCGTCCGGCAGGAAAATCTGGTGGCCCTGACCCGCCACGCCGAGCGCTTTGAGAGCAGCGGCTACCGGGGGCTGTTCGCCTTCATCACACAGCTCCGGCGGCTCATTGATGCCGGGCAGGCCCCTGCCGTGAAAACCGCCGGGGGGAGCGGCGGCGTTCAGATGATGAGTATTCACAAATCCAAGGGCCTGGAATTTCCCATCGTGTTCCTCTGCGATTTGGAGCACGCCTTTTCCCGGCAGGATTTCGATACGCCGGTGCTGGTGCACCCGGCACTGGGCCTTGGCCCTCTGTGCATCGACCTGAAGCGGAAGATCCGCTATCCCACCATGGCCCGGCTGGCGCTGGAAGAAAAGCTTCGCCGTGAAAATCTTGCGGAGGAACAGCGGATCCTGTATGTGGCCATGACCCGGCCAAAGGAAAAGCTGATTTTGGTAGACGCACTGTACGGCGCGGAAAAGCGCCTTCAAAAGCTGACCGCCGCCGCGGCCTGTCCCGTGATGCCGGAGGTTGTGGCGGAGGGAAAGTGCTTCGGAGACTGGATCTTACTGCCGCTGCTGTGCCGCCCGGAGGCCGCGCCTTTGCGGGATATGGCCGGGGTGATGGCGGGCGGTCTGTATACCGGCGATACCGCCCCATGGCAGGTGTTCATCCATGACGGCAATGACTACGGGGAGCTGCCCCGGACGGCTGTATCCGACACGGAGGAGGATGCAGGAGAAACGCTCTTTGACCCGGCGCTGTTGACCTTCCGGTATCCCTATCAGCGGGAAACAACTCTCCCCGCCAAACTCACCGCCACGCAGCTAAAGGGCCGGGCGCTGGATCAGGAGATCGCGGAAGATGCCTACCACACGCCCTATATCCGGCCCCTTGTCCAGCCGAAATTCCGCCGGGAGAAAAAGGGACTGACACCGGCGGAGCGGGGCACCGCCACCCATCTTGTCTTGCAGTATCTGGATCTGCAAAATTTGGATGTGCCCGGACAGGTGGAAAAGCTGCGGCTGGAAGCCAAGCTGACGGCGGAGCAGGCGGCGGCTGTGGACGTTCCCGCTCTGCGGCGCTTTCTGGAATCCCCGCTGGCTGAGGAAATGCGGCAGGCGGAAACGGCGGCGCGGGAGTATCGGTTCACGGTGCTGATGCCGGCCCGGGATTATGACCCGGCAGCCGCGGAGGAGGACAGCATCCTGCTGCAAGGTGTGGTGGATTGCTGGTTTGAAACGCCGGAGGGCATCACGGTGGTGGACTTTAAGACCGACTTTGTACAGACGGAGGAAGATGTGGCACAGCACGCGGAGCTGTACCGGGGCCAGCTGGCGGCGTACTCTCTGGCGCTGGAACGGGTGCTGGAAAAGGCGGTGACACGGAAGGCGCTGTACTTCCTGCAAGCCGGGAAAACCGTGGAAATCTCGTGATTTCAAGCTTTTTCGCAAAAACCGGAAAAAATGCTTGCAATCTGTGTTCCGATGTGATATGCTTATTTAGCTTTTATGGGGTGAAAGCTCCATAGAGGTAGTTTTGTACCAGAAAGAGGTGAACGAGAGCAATGAAGGAAGGAATCCATCCCAATTATCAGCAGACTACGATTACTTGCGCCTGCGGTAATGTGATTGAGACAGGTTCTACCAAGAGTGATATCAAGGTGGAAGTCTGCTCGAAGTGTCACCCCTTCTTCACGGGCAAGCAGAAGCTGGTGGATACCGGCGGACGCGTGGCCAAGTTCAACAAGAAGTTCGGTCTGGACAAGTAAGTCTGACACGTCACAAAAAGGGTCTGCCGGTTGGGCAGGCCCTTTTTTCATTTACTTTTCCGGCAAAAGCGCATATACTGTATGGTATCAATGAAGCGGAAGGAGCGTTTGCATGAAGCTGCATCCTGTGGAGTTGGAGCGTTTGACGCCGGAGATCCTGCATGTTTTCGGACGGCAGCCCCCGCTGCTGACTGCCGGAGACAAGACCGGCCTGAACACCATGACCATCGGCTGGTGCCAGTTGGGCCGGCTGTGGAACCTGCCGGTCTGCACAGTCTACGTGCGGCCCGAGCGATATACCTATCAATTTATGGAGTCCCACGATTATTTCACCGTCTCCATCCTGCCGGAGGAGGCAAAAAAAGTGACCGCCCTCTGCGGCAGCAAGAGCGGCCGGGACGTGGACAAGGTGAAAGCGTGCGGCCTGACGGTCCGCTGGGGGGCCGGGGACGCGCCCTTCTTTGACGAGGCGGAGTGGGTCCTGGTGTGCCGGAAGCTGTACGCCCAGGACATGGACCCTGCCTGCGTGCTGGGGGAGGGGGAGATCCTGCCCTTCTACACGCCGGGGCAGGGCGGCTGGCACCGGATCTATGTGGGCCAAGTCGTGGAGGCCTATCAAAAATAAGGAGTTTGCATGGCAGAGACACAGGAAGTACGAGACAAAGTGGTGCTGGTGGGGTTGAACTCCCCGGTGCTGAAAAAAGAGGAAAACGCCGACGAGGACACTATGGAGGAGCTCTCCGCCCTGGTGGAGACCGCCGGAGGCGAGACCGTGGGGATTGTGCTGCAGAACCGGCCGTCCCCGGACCCCCGGACCTTCATCGGGGAGGGCAAGGTGGCGGAGGTGCAGCTCTACTGCGAGAACACCGGCGCCACCATGGTGATCTTCGACAACGATCTGTCCCCCTCCCAGATGCGGGTGCTGACGGAGCTGCTGGGCGTTCAGGTGTTGGACCGCTGCGGCCTGATCCTGGATATTTTCGCTCAGCGGGCAAAAACCAAGGAGGGCCGCTTGCAGGTGGAGCTGGCCCAGTACCGCTATCTGCTGCCCCGGCTGATCGGTATGTGGAGCCATCTGGAGCGTCAGGGCGGCACCAGCGGCAAGGGGCCCATCGGCTCCAAGGGCCCCGGCGAGACGCAGCTGGAAACGGACCGCCCTCTGATCAACAAGAAGATCGACAAGATCCGGGCAGATCTGGAAGAGGTACGTCGTGTCCGGGCCACCCAGCGCCAGCAGCGGCAGAAGAACGAGATCCCGGTGGTGGCCATCGTTGGCTATACCAACGCGGGCAAATCCACCTTGCTGAATCAGCTCACCGGTGCCGCGATCCCGGCCAATAACCGGCTGTTCGACACGCTGGACACCACCAGCCGCCTGCTGACGGTCAGCGATACGATGGACGTGGTGGTGTCCGATACCGTTGGCTTCATCCGCAAGCTGCCCCATCAGCTGGTGGAGGCGTTCAAGGCCACACTGGAGGAATTGGAGTACGCCGACCTGCTGCTCCATGTCATCGATGTAGCCAACCCGGAATGGCAGCATCAGGCGGAGGTCGTGGAGAAGCTGATCGTGGAACTGGGAGCCAATGAGATCCCCCGCATCGACGTATTCAATAAGTGCGACCGTGTGGAGGCCGGTGACCTGCGGCCCCATGGCGCCGACATCTGCTCCATCTCCGCCCGGACCGGCGAGGGCGTGGATCGTCTGCTGGAAATGATCGACCAGCGGCTGGACAAGGGCACCCGCCGGGTGACCATCCACCTGCCGTATGACAAGGGCGGCCTGCTGGATATGCTGTACCGGGAGGCCAAGGTGGAATCCGTGGAATATAGCGAGACCATTGACATTGTGGCGGTGTGCCCGCCCAAGGTGCTGGGCCAGATCGGAGACTATACCCCGGACTGGACGCCGCCGAAAGAGGACTGGGAATGATCACGCTGAAAACGCGGCGGCTGCTCCTCGCCCCCTGGCGGGAGGAGGATGCCGAGGCATTGTACGCTCTGGCGTCGGACCCGGAGATCGGCCCCATGTGCGGCTGGGAACCCCATGGAAGCGTGGAGGAAAGCCGGGAGATCATCCGGGATGTGTTCAGCGCGCCGGAGGTCTGCGCGATTCTCAGCAGAGAGAGCGGCGCACTGCTGGGAGCGGTGGGCTTTCAGCCGTCATCGGAGATTTTTCCGGAGCTTTCTGCCACAGAGCAGCGGGAGATGGGCTATTGGCTGGGACGGCCGTATTGGGGCCATGGCGTTATGACGGAGGCTGCAACAGAACTGCTGCGCTTCGGCTTTGAGATGCTGGGGCTGGAAGCTGTCTGGTGCTCGCATTATGACTGGAACAGCCGGTCCCGTCGGGTCATTGAGAAATGCGGCTTCCGCTATCAGTTCACGAAAGAGACAACGAATGTCATCGGAATGACCAACAAAACGGTGTTTTACGCCTTGAAAAAGGAAGAATGGCTGGCTTTTTCCGGTGAAAAGGAGTTTGCATGACGGAGTACATCGTCCCCTATCAGGACGCCGAGAGCGAGTTTACGGAAAAGCGCTCCCGCTTCATCACCCACCTCTACAAGGTGGGGACGGAGGCGGAGGCCCGGGCCCGCATCGAGGAAATGAAAAAGAAATACTATGACGCCCGGCACAACTGCTGGTGCTACCTCCTGCAAGAGGGCGGCGTGGTCCGCTATTCCGATGACGGCGAGCCGCAGGGCACGGCGGGCCAGCCTATGCTGAACGTGTTCCAGCGGCAGGAGGTCTGGAATGTGTGCTGCGTTGTGACCCGGTACTTCGGCGGCGTACTGCTGGGAGCCGGGGGGCTGACCAGAGCCTACACCAAGGGAGCCGCTGATGCGCTGACCGCCGCCGGGATCGCCCGGATGGGGCTTTGGACGCTGTGGGACGTGCCCTGCACTTATCCGCTGCTGGAGCGGATGAAGCTGGAGGTGGCTGCGGCCGGCGGCGTGGTCCGGGACGCGGAATACGGCGCGGACATCACCCTCCGGACGGCATTTCCCGCCGGGACTGCGGAAACGTTCCAGCTCCGGCTGACGGAGCTTTCCGCCGGGAGTCTGGCCATGACGGCGGCAGGGGAGGAGTTTTTGCCGGGGCCGCGGGAGGAAGCAAACTGACAACCGTTCCTTGACTTTTCGACGTTTCGGCTGAAAACGCCGGATTTTCCTTGCATTTTCTCCATAGCTTCTGTATAATGCCAATTTATGATAGATTTTTTCAGGAAGGACTGACAGCAATGGCTGACGAGATCAAGACCACGGCGGCGGAGGCCCCCGAAAGCCGCAATTTCATCCACACGTTTATTGAGGAGGATATTGCCCAGGGCGGACAGTTTGAAGGCATGACCGTCCATACCCGGTTTCCGCCGGAGCCCAACGGCTATCTGCATATCGGCCACTGCAAGGCCCTGACCATCGACTTCGGCACCGCTGAGAAGTTTGGCGGCCTGTGCAATCTGCGGATGGACGACACCAACCCCACCAAAGAGGATGAGGAGTTCGTGGAGGCCATCAAGGAGGACATCCACTGGCTTGGCTTCGACTGGGGCGACCGCTTCTTTTACGGCTCCGACTATTTTGAAGAGGATTACCGTCAGGCAGTTGGTCTTATCAAAAAGGGCCTTGCCTATGTGTGCGAACTGTCTCCCGAGGAGTTCCGGGCCCACCGGGGCGACATCGGCGTTCCTGCCACGTCTCCCTACCGGGACCGTCCCGTGGAGGAGAGTCTGGATCTGTTCGCCCGGATGCGGGCAGGGGAGTTCCCCAACGGCTCCATGACCCTGCGGGCCAAGATCGACCTGGCCAGCGGCAACTTCAATATGCGGGACCCCGTTATCTACCGGATCAACCACATGCACCATCACCGTCAGGGAGACAAGTGGTGCATCTATCCCATGTACGACTTCGCCCACCCCATTCAGGACGCGCTGGAGGGCATTACCCACAGCCTGTGCTCTCTGGAATTTGAGGCCCACCGTCCCCTGTACAACTGGGTCATCGAGCATTGCGACCTGCCTGCCCATCCCCGTCAGATCGAGTTCGCCCGTCTTGGCATCGACCACACGGTCATGAGCAAGCGCAAGCTCCGCAAACTGGTGGAGGAAGGCCGGGTCTCCGGCTGGGATGATCCCCGGATGCCCACCCTCTGCGGTCTGCGCCGCCGGGGCTACACCGCCCGGTCCATCCGCAATTTCTGCGACCGCATTGGCGTGGCCAAGTCCGCCAACGTGGTGGAATACGGCTTCCTGGAGCACTGCCTCCGGGAGGACCTGAACGAGACCGCCCAGCGGGTGATGGCCGTTCTGCGGCCCATCAAGCTGACCATCACCAACTATCCCGCCGGTAAGACGGAGACCGTCACCGTGGAGAACAATCCGCTGGACCCCTCTGCCGGGACCCGGGAAGTTGCCTTCTCCGGCAGCCTGTGGATCGAGGCCGATGACTTTATGGCTGAGCCGATCCCCAAGTATAAGCGCCTGTTCCCCGGCGGGCCCGAGTGCCGCCTGAAGGGCGCGTATCTCATCAAGTGCGTCGGCTATGAGACGGATGAAAACGGTAATGTGACCGAGATCGCTGCCGAGTATGACCCCGACAGCCGGGGCGGTGACCCCGCCGATGGCCGGAAGGTGAAGGGCGCGACCATCCATTGGGTGGATGCCGCCACCGCCGTGAACGCCGAGGTGCGGCTCTATGACAACCTGTTCACCGACGCCAATCCCGACGCCGCCGACAAGGACTTCATCGAGTGCCTGAATCCCGGCTCTCTGGAGGTCCTGACGGACTGCAAAGTGGAGGCCGGTCTGGCCGCCGCCGCAGACCGCTACGCCGAAAGCCACGAGGGCGGAAAGACGGCTCCCGGCTACCAGTTCATGCGTCTGGGCTACTTCTGCCTGGATAACAAGGATACCAAGGCGGGCCATCCGGTGTTCAACCGCAGCGTCAGCCTGAAGGATAGCTTCAAAAAGTAAGCCAAATAAAAGGTCTGTCCCGATTTCGGGGCAGACCTTTTTTGCTCAGTCAATCTTCAGGGGCTTTTTTAGGTTGTAGAAGGTAAAGGTACCGGTGCCATCCAGATTTCCGTCCTGATCCGTGATCCGGATGTCGAATACGCAGACGGTGCCGCCGTGCTTGGCCTCTCGGGCCTCGGCTGTCAGAACATCGCCTGCCTTGGCTGCACGCATGAAATTGTACTGGGCGTTCAGCGTCACCGCCTGTTCGCCGTAAGCGGCCATGGCGGAGCCGGCGGCGTTGTCCGCCATGGAGAAGAACAGGCCGCCATGGGCTACGTCCACGGGGTTCAGATCGTCCTCCGTTACGGTCTTGACTACCTTGGCATAGCCGGGGGACAGCTCCGTCACCGTGATGCCGATACGCTGGCAGAAGCGGTTGCGGGCGTTGCGGTATTCCAGAATTTTTTGCATATCCATTTGCAGGAACTCCTCAACATGATTTTGCCCCATTTTACACGCTTTGACGGAAAAGGTCAAACGAAAACAGAACAAAATGCTCAAAAACCGTTCCGCTTCGCTTGCAACCGCGCGGTGGAATACAGAATTGACCGCCGGAGCAGCGCTCCGGCGGTTTTTCTCCTATAAGTGCTTGCGGATGGTGTTGATAGCCCCTTTTTCCAACCGGCTCACCTGCGCCTGAGAGATGCCCACCTCGGCGGAGACCTCCATCTGGGTCTTGCCCTCGTAGAACCGCAGGGACAGGATGCGCCGCTCCCGTGGGTCCAGCAGCTTCATGGCATCCTTCAAGGCAATGCGCTCTGTCCAGCGCTCATCTGTGTTTTTCGTGTCGCTGACCTGATCCATGACGCAGATGGCATCCCCGCCACTGTCATAGATCGGCTCGTACAGAGAGACCGGGTCCACGATGGCGTCCATGGCAAAGACAACCTCCTCCCGGGGAATATCCAGCACCTTGGCGATCTCCTCTACCGTCGGCTCTTTCTGGTTTTCCGCCATGAGGTGTTCCCGGGCCTGCAAGACCCGGTAGGCGGTGTCCCGCATGGAGCGGGAGACCCGGATGGCGCTGTTGTCCCGGAGGTAGCGGCGAATCTCGCCTACGATCATGGGCACACCGTAGGTAGAAAACTTTACCGGCTGGGAAATATCGAAATTGTCAATGGCCTTGATGAGCCCTACGCAGCCAACCTGAAACAGATCGTCCACGCTTTCACCTCGCCCCGCGAACCGCTGGATCACCGACAGCACCAGCCGCAGATTCCCCTCGATCAGCTCTTCACGGGCCTGCCGGTCCCCGGCCTTGCTGCGGCGGAGCAGCTCCATGGTCTCACTGCTTTTCAGGACCTTCAGCTTTGCCGTGTTGACCCCCGCGATCTCCACTTTCCCCTGCATATATCCGCCTCCTGCCGTTAAGCTCGACGGAGTCAGTATGCCCCTGCCGCGTTTTTCCTATACGGGAGGTTTTTGCCGATTCCGGCGGCATAGGACAGTCCTGGATCGGCATACCATTTTTTGAAAGGGGGCGGCGTAGATGCGGATACGGGAACTGCGGCGGAAAGAGGTCATCAACATTACGGACGGCGGGCGGCTGGGCTTTGTGGGGGACGTGGACCTCCGGATGCCGGACGGCCAGACGGCAGCCCTGATCGTCTACGGTCCCGCCCGTTTTTTCGGGCTGTTCGGCAGGGGAGAGGAGTACTACGTCCCGTGGGACAGCATCCAGCGGATCGGGGATGACATCATCCTCATCGACAAGCCCGCCCAGCACCGGGACCCGGCGCTGGAACGCCGCCGGCGGAAAAAATTCTGATAAAAAACAGCTCAACGTGGAATTTTCGGAGAAACGCCGAAAATTTCACGTATTTTTTGGAAATAATTCTTGCAATCCGTTTCACGTTGTGCTATGATAATTCAGCATTCCGCATGGCTGCGGACTCTTTGTTTGTGCCCATTTGTAAAAAACGGGTTAGCAGAGGGGAGGAAACAGCCAGAGGTACAAACTAAATTTTTGGAGGAAATCAAACAATGGCAAGTGTCGTATCCATGAAGTCCCTGCTGGAGGCAGGCGTCCATTTCGGTCACCAGACCCGTCGCTGGAACCCCAAGATGGCTCCCTATATCTACACCG
>OLGL01001664.1_pt1 | contig 20704 bp, 19 predicted proteins | sample 1605041 | NCBI WGS metagenome assembly OLGL01 (sample SAMEA3888905, study PRJEB22519) | human gut metagenome | biome: human gut; feature: human-associated habitat; material: faeces | place: Denmark | collected 2010 | reverse complement strand
TAAATACTTGCTATGTATTGTTTATACACATAACGGCAAGTAGACCCTGTACTGGCAAATTCTGATTAGTTCCTATAATAAATCTATCTGTTTCATAATTAGAATAGTAATTCATATTCTTTGTATTATTTTTCTGACCTTTTTTGTCTTTACTATTCACTGTCTGTTTAACTTTTGATTGTACCTCATTTACTACTTTCCCGGCTTTGGTCCCTAACACACCATACCCAAAGTATCCTCCAGCCACGAGTCCTGCTGCCGCAATAATCCCTATTGCTCCCTTTACTGTTTTTTTCATAATCTTCCTCCGTAATTTTCAGCTTTATTCCCATTCACATACAAATCCGTTTTGTTCATCAATGTTCTTATCATTCAAATCATTCCATTGTCCACTGTTATTCCAGATTACAACACGATTTTCATTTGATATCATATTTGATGAATTATTGGGTTCCCCTGATGCCCAGTTCTCGTACTTCCATTCTTCTCCTGTTACCCATACCCATATATTTTTCGTATTTCTTTTCCCACCAATCCAAACACAACTATCTGAATCAATTAAACTATTTATAAAATTCTGTTCTCCTTCAGATGTAATTGTTACAAGGTGTCCACCCTGTTCTTCACATTGTTTTTCAGCTTCACTCCACGTATACTCACCACTAATAACTTTATAGTAATGATGATTAAATTCCACAGCTCCTACTGGTTTGGAATGTGTCTTCATGTAACCAATTCCTACACCTGTCCCTGCAAGCGAAACAGCTACTGCTCCAGCGGCAATCTTCGATGTAATTCCTTTTGCCCCTGTTTTCGCTGCTTTTCCCACTACAGCTTTTCCTACTTTCTTTCCTGCTTCATGCTCTAGCATTCCTGCCTTTGTTTGCACTGCTTTCCACACTGACGGTTCTGCAGCTTTTGCCTGAACTGTATTCTCCTGACTATGCAACATCCATATAAGAAATGAAATTGGTGCAATACTGTAAAGCTTTGTTCCTTTCTTTTCTTGTTTTTCAACTTCTTTTTTTATATATTTCCTTGCATAATTAAGTCGACTTTTTACAGTTCCTGTGCTGCATCCTAAAGTTTCAGCAATCTCTTTCACAGATAATTCATCATAATAATACATAAGAACGCACAGTCTTTGCTCATCTGGCAACTGATCAAGAATACCTTGCATAATCTTTTTTGTTTCATCATAATCTACAGATTCTTCTGGTATAAATTCTTGATTTTCATTTTCCAAAACATCTTCAAACTCCACATCTGAATCATCTGATATCATCTCTCCAAATAATGTAGGCTCATTTTTTCCTCTGTATTTACGCAGATAATCAATACAGCGATTTCCTACAATCTTACTAACCCAGACGTTTAGCTTGGTCTCATCTTGTAACGAGTCTATATTCTTAAATACCGAAATGTACGCTTCCTGAAGGACATCCAATGCATCCTCTCTGTTTTTCATTGTCTGTACTGCGACTGCATACGCTCTTGGATAGGTCATTTTATAGAGTTCTTCCCATGCTTGTGTGTCACCATTTTTAATTCTTTTAATAAGTAAACTTTCTATAATTTTACATCCACACTTTGGACAGAACTTCGCATTAATTTTTAACTCTGCCCCACAATTTCTACAAAATCTTTCCACTTTACAACTCCGCACCTAAAACATATTCCAGTTACAATTCTTTAACAGCTGCGCTTATTTCTATTATCCTTATCTCTTTGCAAAAAACAGGAAGGGAAAATCCCTTCCCACACCTACTCAAAATATTGTTCAAACGACAATCCTGTCAATTCTGATTCCCCTGTTTCTCACCTTATTCAACAGGTTCTCCACAATTTAAACAGAACGCATCTCCCTCTTCAATTTCAGTTCCACATTTTATGCAGGTTTTTTTCTGCTCTTCTTCTTTTGTTTGGCACTCTTTATCTTCTGAAATTTCTTCCACTTTCTCCTCTTCTACATTCGGTTCCACTACCGTATTTTCTTTTGGAACTGGAGTTCCACAGCTTGTACAAAATGCTGCATCTTCTTCTAACAGGCTACCGCAATTAAAGCATTTCTTTCCGGATGTTTTCACTGAAACACTCGCTGCTTCTGTGGAAGACCCACAATAAATGCAGAACTTCGCACCTGCACTTAATTTTTTGCCACAATTCGGACAGATTTCTTCTGTTGATAATCTTTCTATTGTTTCTTTATTTTCTGCAATCTCCTTCTGTAATGTCTCTACTTGTGCCATAAGTTCCGGGAACATCGCAGTACATTCGTCTTTTTTATTTGAATAGAACGCCAAGCCGATTTGATAAATAACTTTCTCGATTTCTTTCTCTTTTGTTTTATTCAAATTATTAAGGCGAAAAATCTCTGTTGTATCCTTCGCTTTTTTTGTCAAATCCTGACTTGTTTCTGTAAAGCTGTTTTTTACATTATCAAAAAATCCCATTTTCTATTCCTCTTCTTTCTTTATTTGCAATATCCTGTGTAATATTTTTCTAAAAATGTTTTCTGCCTCTTCTTTGGGCAACTCATATTCTTCTGATATTGCAGTGATAATTTTTTTTAACCATGTCTCGTATTGCACCCTTTCACTCCTTGTTTTTATTTATTTTACTGACTACACTTTATAGACGGATGCAAACTACTTTTGGTTTTATCTTTTTCAATTTATTTATATACGTGCAATCTCTTACAGGTATTATATTACACACCGTACGCTATTTCTATGTTTTTTTATAAAATCGTGTATCTAATTACACATAATTTCTTACATCTTATTTCTCCACTCTATTTCATTTACACTATCTATAAGATGTCTTTATAAATAAAACGGACATTTCTATATTTACACAACATTTTCACGCCCTGTTTCACATAAATCATAAATTAAGGAAGGTATTTCGCATGATTGATCAAGATTATGGATTTGTTAAAATCAAACTGTTAGATGTTATTTCAGAAAAAGAAATCAGTAAGAATAAACTGGCTCACCTTGCTCAAATGGAACGTACACAATTAAATCGGTATTGTAATAATCAAGTCAAATTAGTTGACTTAAATGTACTTGCAAGATTATGTACTTCTCTGGATTGTAAAATCGAAGACATTTTAGAATTTGTATCAACTGAAAATATTGATTCTGATAAATAATCATAACAAGGAAGCGTTAAAATTTCGTTTCCTTCTTTTTAAATTTCGTCACTTTTCCTCTAAGCAGATGTTCTATCTCATACATTTTCGCCATTTTAACAATAATTTTCAGATTTTTCTCGTCTATAGCCTTAATTTTTTCATTTATTCACCCTTGTTCGACCTCCAAAACCTCAATTTTTCACCCCCCGCATTCTCCTCATTTATCCTTTCCCCTTGACACCGGGTGCTATAGTGTAACTGTAGCAAAGAAAAAGAACACTTAACAAAACCTACTTATTATTTTGACAAGTTGAAGGCTGCTAAGCGAATTCAGTAATTTGGAGGAAAAGATAAATGAATACTTTAAAAGCTGAAAAAAGAGACATGTCAATCAAAGCAAAAAAATTAAGACGCGAAGGATTTGTAACAGGAAACCTGTTTGGTCGTGAACTGGAAGATTCTATTCCACTGAAATTTGATAAAGCAGAAATAGAAAAACTTCTGAAAGTCGAGAGCAAAGGTGGTCAGGTTATGCTGGAAGTTGCCGGCGAGACTTATGACGCTCTGATCAAGGAAGTTGATTACAATCCTTTGAAAGGTTATGTAGATGAAATAGATTTTCAGGCACTGGTAAGCAATGAGAAGGTTCACTCTGTAGCAGAGATTCACCTTGTAAACCTCGAGAAACTGTCTTCAGGAGTACCACAGCAGATGCTTCAGGAGATTTCCTTCAAGGCTCTTCCTGCCGCATTGGTAGAGAAAGTCGAAGTTGATGTTGGACCTCTGAAAATCGGGGACACAATTCGTGTTGCTGATCTTCCAATTGCCAAAGACAAAGATGTTGATCTTATGACAGATCTTGATGCAACAGTAGTTACTATCACAGAAGTACACGTAAAAGCTTCTGATCTTACTTCAGATGAAGAGGAAGAAGAAGCCGCAGAATAATTTTAACTTAACAAGCGACAGGCGCAGAGCTTCATAATTGATTCCCTGCGCCTGTTTTTTTGCCTACATTTTTAAATATTTTTCATTTTTTCCAATTCTTTTTTCAAGTTATCTACTTCTTCTCTTGCCTGCTTTTCTCGATGTTCTGCCTGTTTTGCTCGGCTTTCTGCTTCGTCCGCTCGACTTTCTGCTTCGTCCGCTCGACTTTCTGCTTCGTCCGCTTTTCTCACTGCTTCGTCCGCTTTTCTTTTTGCTTCTACAACCTCTTCTTCCATCTCATCAATCATTAATTTTACTGTATTTCGGTCTAATATTGCCAGTTCTTTTGAAAACATCTCCATCATCCTTTCCATATTCAGACAGATGGTATAGACTTCCTCATAAATCTCCTGAAAATCTGCATTCTGATTCAATAACTTAATAATCATATCCGGATCATCCTGACTAAGAAATACGAGCCATTCTTCCAGTCTGTTCTCTATTTTTCTGTCTTCATTTTGAATGATGTCATCAAAAATGTCAAGGCAAATAAACGTGTATTCCTGCAGTAAATTCATTTCCACTCCTGTATCACTCTTCTGCTCAAAATGGTGGATATATATTTCCTTTGAAAACTTAGAAAAATCCGAATTACTCTTTTCAAACAAAACAATGGTATATACTTTCTGAATTTTTCTATATGTGAATCCTTGTCCAAGCTCTACTCTGACTCTCTTATACTGTCGTAATAATAAATCTGACGAATAGCATGCGCTTCTTTGTCCAGGAAATAAATACCCAATTTTTTGAACCTCAACATTCGCTATACTTCCATCTTCAAACTGAACAACAATATCCATGATCAGCAATGAACTTTCCGCTGCAATTTGTGCAGATTCATTTGGCAATACTTTTAATATTTTTTGTTTATAAAATTGTGAATATCTTTTATTGTGCCTACAATATCTACAATAATGCTCACCAGTTCTCCCCCTTTTTGAAGAACACCTGGAAAATGAAATAAAGAGAGCCAGAACTTTTACTGCTCCGCTCTCTTCGTCATTTATTATTTTGCATTCATCTTTGTGAACTTTTAAATCGCTATCTTCCCTTGTTTCTTCCACTTCCGTGTCACATAGATATAATACGGGATCAGTGGAATCAATGCGGAGATCCATGCTGCCGGATCTGACAGACACACTCCTGCAAAGCTTGTTTTTCCTGCCACAAGAACTACAATTGCAGATCTCGCCGCAAGTTCAAACACTCCTCCGAGCATCGGCACAAGTCCATATCCAAGTCCTTGCAGGGTATTCCTATATAGAAAGATACTTCCCAGGAATGGATAACACCAGAATACTGTATGGAAATACAGCACTGATACTTCAATAACTTTCGTCTCTGATGGGCTGATAAAAAGGTATGTCAGATATTTACTAAAGAAAAATACCAGTATCATCGCAATTACGCTGTAAGCCAGAATCATAATCTGTGTACAGCGCACACCTTGTCGTACACGGTCTACTTTTCCAGCTCCCCAGTTCTGTCCCACATAAGTTGCAATCGTTGCACCGAAAGCAACGAATACTGTGCAGATTACATTCTGAATCTTTGCTGCCGCAGAGAAACCAGCCATATAATCTTCCCCGTAAACATTTACAGCACCCTGTACAATAATTGTTCCGATCGCTGTAATAGAAAACTGTAATGCCATCGGAACTCCAAGAGCCATCAATTTTCCGCAAGCTGGAAGAGAAAATCTGAAATTCTCTTTTTTAAGATGCAGAATAGGGAACTTCTTCACGATATATATAAAGCAGAGTACTGCTGAGATTCCCTGTGCGATAACTGTCGCATAGGCACATCCTTCTACACCCATGCCGCCATAAATAATGAACGCCACATCAAGTCCTACATTGATTACTGCTGAAATAATCAAAAAATACAATGGGGATTTCGAATCACCCAGTGCACGCAGAAATGCAGCCAGCGCATTATACGCTGCCGTTACAATCAGACCCGCATAAATAATTCCCATATATGCCTTTACGTCCGGCATAATGCTATCCTTATAATTCATCAAACGTAAGATTGGCTCATTTGCAATTCCAAGACCAATCGTCATAAGCACAGCCCAGCCAGCAGAAAGGTAAATAGACATCGCCACATAATGCCGCATCCTCTCATATTCTTTCGCGCCAAACCACTGTGACACCAAAATAGCAAATCCACTACTCAGACCATTCAGCCAGCCTGTCACAAAGAACATCAAGGATCCCGTACTTCCAATTGCAGCCAGTGCTCTTACACCAAGAAACTGTCCTGCTATGATTGAATCAGCAATGTTGTAAAACTGCTGAAATATATTTCCCAAAAACATCGGTATCATAAACTGCATGATCAGACGGGCCGGGCTTCCGGTCGTCATATCATGAATCGTTGTGTTTTTCATTGTTGCATTGTCACTCATACTGTCATTATTTCCTCCAATTCATTACATCCCTCACCGATTTTTGTCGGTTATTCATTCTTTTCTGCACCTTCAAGTCTCGCACCTTCCATCATGGCCAGAACAAACTCTTTCATCTCCTGCGCATCCCAGATCTCCGGAACCGGATAAACCGGATTCGCCTCTTTCTGTGCCCATTTTACAATCTGGTTCACGTCTTCTTCCCGGATCATATCCGGATATTTCGGAATTCCAAGTTTCTCTTTTAACTCTTCCATCCACTGGAGAAATGTTTCGGCACGAACTTCGGCTGAGATCATACCGTCCGGTGTATCTACTTCCATCGCACAGATATCACACAAATCCGCAAGCTTATCATACACAGAAGATCCATAGGCACGCATCACATGCGGAAGCAGAATTGCCATCACAAGCCCGTGAGGCACTCCATAGAGCCCGCTGAGCGCATGGCCAATTGCATGAACATAACCCACACTTCCTCTTGTAAATGCGCGTCCCGCATGAAATGCAGCCTCCTGCATATCCTTTCTCGCTTGCAGATTTGTCCCGTCTTCATATGCTGTCAGAAGACTTTCATGAATCAATCGCACTGCCTTACTACACATCAGACGCTCAAAATCACTGTTATATGTATCATTCGTGTATGCTTCCACTGCATGACACAGCGCATCCATTCCTGTCTGTGCTGTTACCTGTGGTGGCAGTCCTACTGTAAGGCACGGATCAAGTACTGCAAAGCGTGGCATCAATTGCAAATCATTGATTGATGCTTTATGATGTGTCTGAACCTCGGTGATCACCGCTGCAATCGTTGCCTCAGACCCGCTGCCTGAAGTTGTAGGCACGGCGAAGATTACAGGAATCGGACGTAGCACACGGAAAAGTCCCTGTAAGTTCCGAATTGCTTTCTTCGGTCTCGCAACTCTGGCTCCGATCCCTTTTGCACAATCCATCACACTTCCGCCACCAAATGCGATCATGCAGTCACACTTTTCTCCAAGAAATATTCCTACTCCATTTTCAACTTCTTCATCCGTAGGATTCTGAGAAATGCCGTCAAAGATAACATATTTCAACTTCTTCTCTTTCATCTCTTCCAGCAGTTCATTAAGAAGCCCCCTCGCACGGATCTTCGGTCCTGTTACAATTAATACTTTATGAAATCCTCTATCTCGAACCGCCTCTGGCAGCTTCTTCACTGCTCCTGATCCACTGAGCATTTTCGGTGAACGCCACGGAAGTGCAGCCATCAAAAGCTTCGCCCTCGCCTGATATACTCTGCAATATTTTTTCATTAAAACTGATTTCACATTTGCTTTCATCTCACACCTGCCATTTTCATGAATACTGTGATTTGTATTTTGCCACACTCCTGCTTTGAAATCAATCAATTCTTTCTATATTAAGGGAATTTTTTTAATATTCCTTTTCACTTGTATATAATAATGCCTAAAAATCTGTCTGATTTTCCTTATTTTCTTTTTTTGTGAAAAATGACAAATGATTTTCGATGAATTTTTCCATTATTTTTGCTATTTTTTTATTTTTTCTATGCAAATTCCTAGCAATATCGCACAAAAAAGAGTATACTAAAGAAGTAGTATTATGAAAGAGAGGGCTTTTTATGAAACACGATAACATGTTGGCTATGATCTTAGCCGGAGGTCGAGGAACCCGCCTCCATGATTTGACAAAAAAAGTGGCTAAACCAGCCGTTTCATATGGCGGAAAATACCGCATTATTGATTTCCCACTTAGTAACTGCGCAAACAGCGGAATTGACGTTGTAGGTGTTCTGACACAGTACGAATCCGTACTTCTGAACAGCTATGCAGCAGCAGGAAGAAGATGGGGACTTGATGCGAAGGACAGTGGAGTTTATGTACTTCCACCACGTGAGAAAGCTGATGCGAACCTTGATGTATACAGAGGAACAGCTGACGCTATTTCCCAGAATATTGACTTTATAGATACATACTCCCCAGACTATCTGCTGATCCTCTCTGGAGACCACATCTATAAGATGAATTACGACAAGATGCTCGAATATCATAAACAGAACAACGCAGATGCAACGATTGCCGTTATCGAAGTTCCTATGAAGGAAGCAAGCCGTTTTGGTATTATGAATACAGATGAGACAGGACATATCGTTGAATTTGAAGAGAAGCCTGAGCATCCAAAGAGCAACCTCGCTTCCATGGGTATTTATATCTTCAACTGGAAGCTTCTTCGCAAGATGCTTCTTGCAGATATGAAGAACGCAGATTCTAACCATGATTTTGGTAAAGATATCATTCCTACTATGCTTAATGACGGAAAGAGTCTGTACGCATACAAGTTCAAAGGATATTGGAAAGATGTTGGAACAATTGATTCACTCTGGGAAGCTAATATGGACCTTCTTGATAAGAACAATAAGCTTGATCTGAATGACCCAAACTGGAAGATCTATACAGAAGATGCAACTGCACTTCCACAGTATATCGGAGCTGATGCAGTTGTAGAAAGAGCCTTCATTACACAGGGATGTATCGTTGATGGTACAGTTAAGAATTCTGTTCTGTTCACTGGTGCGAAAGTTGCTGCCGGTGCAAAAGTCATTGATAGTGTCCTCATGCCGGGTGCTGAGGTTGCAGAAGGTGCCGTTGTTACACGTGCCCTTGTTGCCGATGGCATTAAGATTGGAAAGAACGCTGTTGTCGGAGACGCAGCCAGCGAGAATATCGAGCTCGTTGCAAAACGAGTAAAGGGGGACGAATAAGATGAGTAAAGCTTTTGGAATTATCAACTTTGCAGGAAACAACATACAGGTAAATGACATGCAGGCATACCGTCCGATCGGTGCCTTCTCCTTCCTCGGAAGATATCGTGTGATCGACTTTCCGATTTCTAACATGAGTAACAGTGGAATTGATGTAATGCAGGTTTATGTTCGCAGAAAACCCCGTTCTCTCGTAGAACACATCGGAACAGGACGTCATTACAATATCAACTCCAAACGTGGTAAACTGATTACTCTCTTCCAGGAGAGCAACATTGACAACGGTATTTACAACACAGATATCGCTGCTTACATGGAAAACCTTGACTGCTTCGACGAGATCAACTCTGAATATGTTGTGATTGCACCTAGCTACATGGTTTATACAGCTGATTACAGTACATTCCTTAATTCACATATTGAATCAGGTGCAGACATCACTCTGATGTATCACTCTGTTGACAATGCGAAGGATCATTTCCCGAACTGTCAGACACTGAACATCAACAAACAGAAAGGTGTTCTCTCCATGGAGCCAAACCTTGGAAATGCTAAGAACAGAAACATCTTCATGGATACTTATGTAATGAAGAAAGATCTGTTCCTTGACCTGGTTCAGAAGGCACACAAACTTTCCTCCATGTACACACTGGCTGATATCGTGAATGAGTCTTGTGAGGAACTTGATGTTCGCGCATATCCACATCGTGGATACTTTGCAACAATCTCAGACTTCAATAGTTACTATGAAGCAAACCTTGAACTGATCGACCTGAAAAAAGCAACAGATCTGTTCCATGATAACTGGCCAATTTATACACGTACAAATGACTCCTGCCCGACACAGTATTTTGAAGGCAGCAAGGTAACATCCTCCGTAATTTCTAACGGATGCCTGATTGAAGGTGCTGTTGAGAACTGTGTTATCGGACGTGGATGTACAATCAAAGAAGGGGCAGTTGTTAAGAATTGTGTCATCGGTGCAGACGTGGTTATCGGAAAAGGTGTTCATGCTGAGAACCTTGTGATTGACAAACATGCACGCCTGATTCGTGGTAAGCGTATTATCGCATCCCCTGATAAACCGGGATACATCAAACGTGGTGACAGACTGTAAGCTTAAAATCGTTTTTTACAGAATCTTATAGGAAAATAATTTTTCCATAAATATGTGTCGTTAATACATATACATAAAAAACCGGAAAGTAAAAGATAAATTTAAATTCTTTTACTTTCCGGTTTTTCAGTTTATACTCAAATTTGATTTACATTTTTATTTGCGTCATCTTTTACTTACGGTTCTTTTTGTAAATAATTGCAAGTCCTTTCAGGAGCAGATCATCGTCCAAGATAATCTCTCTTCTACAATGAGGAACAATCTTCTTCGCCAGTCCGCCTGTCGCGATCACAGTTGCCTCTCCGCCAAGCTGTTCCTGCAGACGATCAATAATTCCATCCATTGCGGCAGCGCTACTGTAGATCAGACCGCTCTTCATACACTCTGTAGTATTCTTTCCAATCATATGCTCCGGTGCTTCAATACTGATTCCGCCAAGCTGAGATGCATGAGCTGTCAGAGAATCCAGAGAAACTCCGATTCCAGGATAAATCATGCCTCCGATATAATTCTTATTTTTATCAATCACACAGACTGTATTTGCTGTCCCAAGATCAAAGATTAGAAGTGGAGCCGGATACTCAACAATTGCTGCAACAGAATCGACCACCAGATCACTTCCCAACTGTGCTGGGTTATCGATTCGAATGTTCAATCCTGTCTTAATTCCGGCTCCCACAACAAGAACATTCTTCTTCAGGATCTTCTCTACCGCCAGCTTCACGATGGTTGTAATCTGCGGCACAACAGAAGAAATGATTCCGCCTTCGATTTCATTTCTATGAATATGATAAATATCAAGTACATTCTTAATATCGATTGCATACTCTAACTCTGTCTTCGTACGAACAGTTGACAAACGTTCTACAAAAAGAGTTTTATCTCCATCAATACAGCCCAATACAATATTTGTATTTCCAATGTCTATTGTCAGTATCATCTTTTAAACTTCCCCTCTCTGTGCCAGAATCTGATCAAGGATTCGATCTGCTGTTTCCTCTTTTGTCAGCTTGCCGAGCTCTTTTTCAAAATCTTCTGTGATCACTGTGACCACATTCGTATTCCCGCCAAACCCGGCGCCTTCCATTTTCAAACTGTTTGCTATAATCATGTCCAGATTCTTTTTCTTCAGCTTCTTTCTGGAATTCTCGAGCATATTTTCTGTTTCCATAGAAAATCCACAGAGAAATTGATCTTTTGTTTTATGCGCTCCAAGATACGCAAGAATATCATCTGTGCGTTCCATTTCAAGTGCCAGATCGTCATCCTTTTTCTTCACCTTTTCATCACTGACATAGCGAGGTCTATAATCCGCAACTGCTGCTGCCTTAATAATAATATCCTGTTCTTCGGCCCGTCCTGTCACTTCTTCAAACATTTCTCTCGCCGTTGTGATTGGAACAACATTTACAAAATGTGGCTTCTCAATAGAGGTCGGTCCTGTGACAAGTGTAACATCCGCTCCACGCTGCATACATACCTTTGCAATCGCATACCCCATCTTTCCGGTAGAATGATTCGTAATATAGCGTACAGGATCAACGGACTCCTGTGTAGGACCTGCTGTAACCAGAACTTGCAGTCCTTTCATATCCTTTTCTCTTGCGATTTCCCGCAAAATATATTCAAGCAAAAGCTCCGGTTCCGGCATTTTCCCTGCTCCTGTATCTCCACAGGCAAGATAGCCAACCGCCGGGCTGATCACTTCATAATTATAATGCTCCAGTACCTTCAGGTTATCCTGAACGATTGGATTCTCAAACATATTCGTATTCATTGCAGGAGCAACGATCTTCTTACATTTGCACGCCATGATTGTTGTTGTCAGCATGTCATCCGCAATGCCATGAGCAATCTTCCCGATCACATTCGCACTTGCCGGTGCCAACATAACTACGTCCGCTTTCTTCGCTAATGATACATGTTCTACACTATATTGAAAATTCCGGTCAAATGTATCTACAAGACACTTATTTCCTGTCAGTGTCTCAAATGTGATCGGATTAATAAAATTTGTCGCATTTTCTGTCATAAGCACATGCACATCTGCATGCAATTTCTTCAGCGCACTTGCAAGTGACGCAATTTTATATGCTGCAATACTTCCTGTCACTCCAAGAAGTACAGTTTTTCCCTTTAACATGAGTACATTTTTCCTTTCTGTTAAACTCTTTTTTTAGTTTAGCACAACAAATATTCTTAGAAAAGTCCTTTACCGTTATGTTTTTCACAAAATACCGTATAATTTTGTATTTTATCCACATTCTATATAAAGAAACCCACATTCTTTTCTTATAACTGATGCACGTATTCCATCTTTGATATTATTTCGTAACAAATAACACACCATAAAAAGGAGGATTTCATCATGGATGAACAAACACGAAAACTATATGAAGAATGCAACACCGGATGTCAGATGGCAATCGAAAGTATGCAGCAAATTAAAGATTTCACCCAAGATACAACCTTATTCCAATTAATTGAAAAATACATTGATCGTCATTCTCGATTAGGCGGTAATGCAAAAGACCACCTGATTGATTCGGGAAATGAAGTTAAAGCTCCGGGAATGATGGCTTCCGCATTTTCCTGGTTCAGCACAGAACTTAAACTGAATCTGAATGATGATAACTCCAAAATTGCAAAACTTCTGATTGATGGATGCAGCATGGGAATTAAAACACTCGGAGAACGTGCCAATACATTGAACAGGGCTGACAAATCTGCCGATGCGCTGGCAAGAAAAATTATCAAAACAGAAGAAGAAATGATACGAGAATTAGAATCATTTTTATAAAATTTGCTTTCTCTTATCTGTAATGTTAGTATAGTGATATTAAGTTATTAACATTACAGATAAGGAGCATTCTATGCTGAAATCATATATTGCATTTGACCTGGAGACAACCGGGCTAAGTCCTCAGGAACATGAAATTATAGAGATTGGTGCCCTCAAAGTCCGGGAAGGAAAGGTCGTTGACCGTTTTATGGAATTTGTCCATCCAGACAAACCGATCACGCCGATGATCACCAACATCACACATATCACAAATGATATGGTTGCAGGAGCAAGATCCTGCCCGGAAGTCATCCACGATTTTCTCTCCTTTTGTGAAGATGATGTGCTAATCGGACACAACGTCATGTTTGACTATAGCTTTGTAAAATGCAGTGCAGTCAGAGAAGGTCTTACATTTGAAAAAATGGGGATCGATACTTTAAAAATTGCCCGCAAAGTACATAAAGACTTTGAGTCTAAAAGTCTCGGTGCGTTATGCGACTATTATCATATTGAGAATCCTGCTGCTCACCGTGCATACTATGATGCACTCGCAACCGCAAAGCTTTATCAGACACTGGCACACTATTTTGAGCCACAGGATCCGAAAGTGTTCCAGCCTCTTCAACTTCAATATAAAATTAAAAAAGTGCAGCCTGCCACACCAAAGCAGATTGCACTCTTAGAACGTCTGACGGAACAGAAAGAACTGATACCTGACTGGGATGCAGCTACGCTGACAAGAAGCGAAGCCTCCCGGATCATTGACAGGCTTTTGAAATCTTAATCTTCCTGAAGTCTCTGTACCATTGCCCAGATTGCCTTTGCTGAATTGAAGTTCACCGGCATCATCTCAGAGGCTTCAATGCTGATATCAAATGCATCCTCCAGCTCTGATACAAGTGTGATGATCGCGAAAGAATCAAGAAGCTGATCATCGATCAGAGCTGTCTCGTTCTCATAGTCAATACTATCATCAATCTCATTTAAAATCTCTAATAATTCTTCCATTTTTTCTTCCTCTTTTTCTATTATTTTGAATTTCATTATATCCTACGTTATATCACAAATATCTTTTTATGACAACTGTTCTACCATATTCAATTCATAAGTTTCCTGCTGTACTCTTGCCTGGATCCATCCTTCTTCCTCACTGTAAAGTACAACTCCCGGAAGTTCATGACTCAAGAACAATGCCATTCCTTCCATCGCTGAATATGCACCGGTTCTCTCAAACACAAGGATACTGCCTTTTTCCAAACCTCTCAAGATAATTTCATTGCATAAAACATCATTCAATGTACATAAGGATCCACAGACTTTCCATGTCTTATCCTCTGTATTCTTGTCCTCAGAGTCTTCCGCATCCTTCATTGAAACTTCTTTCGGAAGTACCTTCACATATGGCTCATACATTCCCTTAATCTGTCCATCGTAATTAATCTGATGACAGCCTCCATCAACAATGCAATAATGAATTTCATCACTTGTCTTTGTATCTTCCACTTTGGTCAAATAATAGCCACACATTGCAGCCAGCGCACGCCCCAGCTCTACTGTTACATGCCCCTTCCACTGCATAGCCTTCACAGCGTCCTGAAGCCCCTTTAGACCAGCTTCTTCAAAGGTCTCTGCCGTTTTATCGCGGAAATACGGAACTGCCGTTCCAGAGCCATATTCAAGACATTTCACATCAATCTGTTCTTCTGCCGCCTTCTTTAAAAATTCATCCAGATATGTCAGTTCTTTCTGATGACGCTTCAGATTCTTCTTCTGTGTTCCTGAGAAATAATGGATTCCCTCAGCCTCGATTCCCGGAAGTTCCTTTGCCTTTTTCAGAATTTCTAATACCGTATCTTCGTCCATTCCGAACTGATTTCCACTTGTAAGTCGCGGATACAATCTGAGAATACCATCCTCCGGATGTTCCTCGCTCCATTCCACAAAATATTGGAAATGCAGTGGGGATTCAACCGTATATGCACATCTATTTCCACAATATGCAAGTATCTCCCGAATATCATCTCGTTTTTTCATAACACCTGAAATAAACAACTTTTCCGGTGGAACTTGCAGTTTCCTGCAGATTCGGAATTCTCCCATAGAGCAGACCTCGATTCGGTCTGACCACTGAGCCATATATCCTGTCAGAAATGGATTCGCCTTCATTGCATAACAAAGGTTGATCTCCGGACCAAATCCCGCACGAATACGTTCTGTCTGTTCTTTTAAGATATCCAGATCAAACACATAAAGGGGCGTTCCATACTTTCTAGACGCCTCTTGAAGCAGTTCTTCTCTCATAACATTTATCCTTTCCCCTTATTCTTTTTCCTGTGATTAATTTTAAGACATCACATTCTATTTTTTTCCATAATTCTTAAAATAATTACGGTCTGTCTTGCCATTCTTGTTCAACGGCATCTCATCTACCTGAATCAATTTTGTCGGAACCATATAGACCGGAAGTTTTTCCTTCATCTGTTTTCTGACATCTGAGGCTGCTTTCTCTCCAAGATAAAATCCCATAATACGATTTTTCTCCATATCAAAGACACAGCAGCTCTTCTCCACTCCATCAAGTGCTGTCATAGAACGCTCAATTTCCTCCAGCTCAATCCGGTGTCCCATATGTTTGATCTGGAAATCTTTTCTTCCTGCAAATACGATATTTCCTTCTTCGTCATAACTTCCAAGATCTCCGGTTCGATACATTCTCTGTTCTGTTCCATCTACAGGATACAGCACAAACTTCTCCGCTGTCTGCTCAGGTTCTTTATAATAGCCATTCGCCAGAGATTCTCCTGCCGAGCAGATTTCTCCCTGTACACCAGGTTCTGTCACCTGTTTGCCTTCCTCGTCTACAAGGATTACTCTTCTTCCCGGGAATGCCTTACCGGCCGGTATTTTTTCACTGTCCTCATACTGTCGCTCAATCGGAAAATACGTACAGTTGCAAGTAATCTCTGTCGGTCCATACAAGTTTACAAACTTTGCTTCCGGCAGTTTTTCCTGCCAGATACGCAGCTGTTTTGCCGGCATTGCTTCTCCGCTGAACATAACCCTTTTTACTGATTCCGGCACTCTGTAATTCAATCCTTTCAACGCAGACACAAGTGTTAATGCCGAAACAGCCCAGGTCAGATTAGTCACTTTCTTATCGCAAAGATAATCCAGAAGTCTCGGCGGTGTTGAAAAATATTCCTTCGGTATCAAAACAAGCTGTGCCCCTGTCATGATACTGGAATAAATATCCTTCACAGACACATCAAAATCAAACGGTGCCTGATTTCCAATTACATCCGCTGATGTAATCTCAAAGATTTCTGTAAAATGACGGATAAACCGGCTGGCTGCTCCATGACTTACCACGATAGCCTTCGGTGTTCCTGTTGATCCGGATGTAAAGATTCCGTATAAAACATCCGTCTCTTTCCACTGCCCCTGGATCTGTTCCAGTCTACTGTACTGCTCTTCTGACAATTCCGTTCCTGTCGCTGTCTTAAGTGCCTCCGGACCCATCACTTTATTTTCCAGTCCATTTCCAATAGCTGCCAGCTGTTCCTTCCCTTTTTCATCGGAAATAATCACTTCAGGATCCAGTTTCTCCATAATCTTTCTCAGACGTTCTGTTGGATTCATCGGGTTCACCGGCACATAAAAGCATCCTGCATAAACGATGCCGAGCATCACTGCCAGTGTTTCTGAACTTTTCTCTAAAAGAACCGGAACCGGGTTCCCCGGTTGAACTTTTTCACTTAATTCTGCGCCTATTATCTGAGCTTTCTTCACAAGTTCCTTCCAGGTCAGCTCCTGATTCACATCCGAAACTGCAACCCGGTCTGCATACTTTTCCGCTGTCTGCTCCAGACTCCATAAAATATTCAACTTCTCTTTTGCTATCATTTTTCTACACCTGTTTCTTTTGCCACTTCTATTTCTCCTCGTATCTTTGCAAGATTTTGCTCGTACTGTTCCGCCAGCTGATTCCATGCTTCATAAGCCGGATCATTTCTATGATCTTCCAACTCATAATTCTCTTCTAAATAATTTCCAAGATATGAAGTCACCTTCTCTGCCCCATAAACATTCAGATGATCTCCTTTATCTTGTGTATCTTCAGTCCAATTCAAACCCAGTTCTTCTACCTTCTCATTCAGATCAAGATATGCAATTCCTTTTTCATCTGCGTATTGCTGCATCTCCGCATGACGTTTATGATTCCAATTCTTCGGTGACGGCATACTGACAAGCAATAACTGCGCGTTATTCTTCTCACACAGTTCTTCAATTTTCTCCAAATAGATTTTAACATACTTTGGCATTGTTTCACATTTTTTCTTTTTCTTCATATAATCCGGTTTGCCTTCATATGGGGCAACCTCATCTCGAATCACAAACCCCTTGTAATTCGTATGTATTTTCGGCTCATCCACCGCTGTCTTCCATAAATTATGATAACGAAACACCGGAAGATAATATTGACCCATCTGTTCTAAAATTGCCTGCGTACTTTTCACTGCACCGATGTCACGGAACAAGGTATTTGTCTCGAGCATAACTATTTTAGGAGACTGTCCTTTAAATCCCTGTTTTAACATATAATAAGTTTCCGGTATTCTCTGTGCTCCCTGCCCACAATCATAAGCTGCAATTCCCTTATCTTCCCACAACCGCATTGTAGACACGGAATTATAGCTTTCACTATCACCGGCCACCAGCATATCCAATGTATCTTCCGGCTCAACTGTAAGAGCCGCAAATGGGCGGTTTCTTCCGGTCACTTCTCCATTCAGCTGATGCACCACATAATATTCCATCCCGACAGAACTTGTCACCAAAAATACTGCCAGTATTACAATAAAGAGAATTCCTCTTTTTATCTTACTCATTCTTCTCACCTCAGAAACCAGCATAGATCAGATCCTGAATCTGATATCCATCCCCATACGCTGCGAAGATCAAAATCCCTATAACTAAGGCATAATACAATCCCCAGCGCACCGGTACAGCCAGTTCTCCCATTTTCTTCTGTACAGAGATTCCGCGCTCTTTCATAGAACCTATCACTCCCACGATCAGACAACCTACAATTACTGCCAGATAATCTGCCCGCTCAAGTCCAAGTGTATACAGTGTTCCATCCGTTAATTGTCCCACATCAAAATTCTTTATCATACTACAGAACATATACCATCCGGCCTTCAATCCATTTGCACGGAAAAATAACTCTCCAACTACAATAATCACCCATGTCTTTGCAATCTGGATTGTTCTCCAGATTTTCGTCTCCGGATCAATATGACACGCTTCTAAAATATGGTCTCGAACCGGCTCCACAGCAATCCCAAGCATGATCAATACAAAATAATACATTCCATAGAAAATATAGTTCCACTGTGCGCCATGCCAGACTCCGTTCGCAACCCACACTGGGAACAGGGCGATTGCAGAAGTCACCAGTCTTGTAATATGCTTTCCGCAATGCTTTCTTCCATACTGGTTCCATTTCTTAACCAATCCGGATACCGATACCGGATAGAAAATATATGCCTTGAACCACGCGCCGAGTGTGATATGCCATCTGCGCCAGAATTCCGAAGGATTCTTCGCACAGAACGGCTGTCGGAAGTTTTCTGGAAGGCAGATACCAAACAGCTTTCCACTTCCTATAATGATATCCATACAACCGGAGAATTCCATATAAAGCTGAATCACATAACCGATCGCTGCCGCAAGAATCACTGCTCCATGATAGTCTGCATAATGATCAAACACCTGATTTACCATCAGTGCTATACGGTCTGCTATCACCATCTTTTTAAAGAGTCCCCAGAAGATTCTTACATAACCATCGACCACATTTCTATATTCCAATGGCTTTCCTGTATACAAAGTATCTGCCACATCTGAATATCTTGCGATTGGTCCCTCCATGATCTGTGGGAAGAATCCAAGAAACAATGCGGTTCTCCAGATTTCTGTCTCTGCCTGGATGGTTCCCCAGTATACATCTGTCATATAACCAATTGCCTGCAATGTATAAAATGAAATTCCAATTGGCATTAATAGCTTTTCCGGTCTCCATCCTTCCAAAACCGGATGTCCGAATAAATAACTCAAGTTTGTCGTAAAGAAATCAAAATATTTTAAATAACCAAGAACTCCGAGTAAAATCAGGATTCCCAGTATTAATACTCTTCTTCCCTTTTTCTGATACTCTGCTTTAATTACTTTCTTTTGTTTCCGATCCATGCCTTCCACGGCTTTTGCTTCTTCTGTTTTGAGCAAAGTCAGCCAGATGCCAATGCAATGGGTCAGAAGCGTTGTCCCCAAAAGATAAACCAGCAATTTTCCACTTAACAGATAAAAGAAAATCCAGCTGAATGCAAGCAAGACTCTTCCTCTCCATTTCTCCGGTGCAAGCTGATAGGCCAACAGACAAACCGGAAGAAATAAGAATATATATATAATTGAATGATATCCCATCTTTGAAGTTCTCCTTTTTCATATGTTGTAAACTATACTTTCTTTCAAAGTATCTATAAAGTTACCATACAGATACAAACGTTTCTAGTTTAAACCTTTTTTATTATTTCATCAACATCTTAAAGCATACTCTCTACATTTCTTAAGATTTTATAAATTTGTCTCCCGTTTAAACTGGTATGGTTTATTTTTGTAAAAGTGGCTCTTTTTTATAGTCCACTTCTGTTGTATAGTATGATAAATCTTAAAGGAAAGAGGTTTTTGTTATGAATTCTAAGTCAACAGTAACATTAAAGAAACTTGTCATGGCTGCACTGTTCGCAGCGCTTGCCTGTGTTGCTACGATGTCAATCAAGATTCCTACTCCTGGAACAAGCGGATATATTCACCCAGGTGATGCGATTGTTATTCTTGCCGGCGTTGTTCTCGGACCTGCATGGGGATTCCTCGCAGGCGGTATCGGATCTGCTATGGCAGACCTGCTCGGAGGATATTTTGTCTATGTTCCGATCACATTCGTGATCAAAGGACTGGTATCCCTTTGCTCCGCCCTTCTTTACCGTAAAGTAGGTAAGAATTCCAAAAGCCGTTACACAGCAGTCATCCTCGGCGGTGTTGCTGATATCATTCTCGTTGCCGGCGGTTACTGCCTGTGCGAGTACTTTATCTACGGAGCCGGTGCATTCGCAAGCGTTCCGGCGAACCTGGTCCAGGGAATCGGTGGACTGATCCTTTCTGCTGTACTTTATCCGATTTTGATTGCAATTCCGGATGTAAAACAGACAGCACTTGCGAATTCATAAGTTTTGTTTATTAACTGATAAGCCCTATAATATTGCACGTAAAATTCCCCATGGGAAGACAGAATCTTTACTTCTTCTCATGGGGGATTTTGTCGTATCTAAATACTTATTTTCACATAAAGAAAAAAGTCCGGAAACAATCATTTCCAAACTTTCTAAGAGGCGCAGACCGGATTTGAACCGGTGAATCAGGGTGTTGCAGACCCACGCCTT
>OLGL01001651.1_pt1 | contig 20809 bp, 18 predicted proteins | sample 1605041 | NCBI WGS metagenome assembly OLGL01 (sample SAMEA3888905, study PRJEB22519) | human gut metagenome | biome: human gut; feature: human-associated habitat; material: faeces | place: Denmark | collected 2010 | reverse complement strand
TAACCATATACCTCCGGAACCTTATTCCATGTGAGGGTTATGGATGAGTTGGTCGATGACTTAAATGTGAGTTCTGTAGGTGCTGCCGGTGTATTTACATATTTGAAATCGAGATCCGTCGGATAGCTTATTCCGGCGACGGTTCCGTTGTCATCGTACTGCCAATATGAATGAGTGGCGGTCAGCGTGTCTGAATCGTTGTACTGCGCATTCCATATCGGGTATTTGTTGTTTATACTGGTGATCTTCATGTCATCGGTTATAACACTTTTGCTCGCATACAGCATGCCCACGTAGCCGCTTGCTTCCACTGTACTGCAAAAAGTGTTGATGACCGTGGTGGCAGCACTTTTGGACAGGTGCGCATTGTAGAGCCTGCCGGTCAGTCCACCCTCCCATGCGTATTCGTAGTCCATGACGATGGGAAGTGTCAGGTTGTAAGAGGATACGATGTTCAAGGTGTATGCCGCCTCCTGCCTGGCCTCGGTGGCGTTTATGGCCTGAGAGTAGAAGTACGCTCCGACATCAATCCCTGCCGCAGTTGCATTCTTGACATTCTCAGCAAATTTGGAGTCGACGAAATATGCACCTGAGCCATAGTACCTTCCTCCAGCCCTGATAAAGGCAAATGTAACGCCGCTGGATTTTACCTTTCTCCAGTTGATGGAACCGTTCCACTCCGATACATCTATCCCCTTCATGACAGTGGAGTTCTTGAACTGGGATGCGTGTGTATATGTTGTCGATGAGAGCGTGGCAACACCATAAGGATTAGCGCTGTCTGACTGCTTTTGCAACTGCCTTATCGTCTCAGGATCGTTGCCGTAAAGACTATATATGTGGTCGATCTCGGCATCGCTCAACTGAGTGTAGTCAAAGTTACCTTCATCCACAACCTCCTGGACCTCAGATCTGGTCGATGATGTTGAGATGGTGGAGGTGTCAGCCGCGTATACTGTGGCAGAGTCGAAGATATTATCTGCCGCAGTCAGTATAAATATTCCAAGGGAAATAATAAAAAGTTGTTTAGATAATCGTTTTATTCTCATGTAAGCCTCCTAATACAAATGTTACGATTATATTACAAAAAGATTATTAAAATATTATTAAAATATTATTAATAAAAGGCCTGCATGAGAAAAATATTGAGAAAAAATATAAAAAAAATAGGGAAAAGCAGGAGATACATAGTATGTATGCTTTTCCCTATTTTAATTGTATAAGAATCAGAATTACTTGACACGTATGAAATCAGATCTTATATAGCCCGTATATTTTCTGGAGCCTCTGGTGTATGTGACCTTATACCAGATATATCTTCCAGACTTTGCGTAGCCGGAGATCTTGACCTTTGAACCCCTTGCAAGCGTTCTGACTACTCTGCTGTTTGTTCCGGCTTTTGCACGGAGGTTTACGCTGCTGTCAGTGATCGTTCCGGTAAGAGATGTATTCTTGATCGGTGCTTTTGAAATTGCACCGTAGTATATCTTGCCGTTGTACTTCATGTAAGCAAGAACACGGTAACCGTAGCCTCTTCTGAGGTTAGGAACAAAACAGAAATTTGTCTTGTTGGATGTTATCTTCTTAACTCTTGTGTATTTGTTTGCCTTCTGATCATACTTGTATACGATGTAGCCGTCAGCGTATGACAGCTTTGACCACTGGAGGAATCTCTGCGATCCAAGTGGTGTGTATTTGAAGGATGACGTAAAGGTTGCCGGGAGAGTGCAGGAGCTGAAATCCTTGCGGTCACTGAAGCCTGTGAATCCATTCCGCTCTGTGTATGCTCTCACTCCAAATTTGTATTCTGTTCCGGCTTTAAGTCCTGTAAATGTGTATGTTCTGTTGCTGCTTCCGCTGATACGTGCCACCTGCTCAAATGACTTGCTGGACGTATTATATTTGTATACCGTGTAGCCTGTGGCATCAGATATCTGTGTCCATCTTATGGTCACGGAATTGGCTGTCCTTGATGCGGTTGCGATCTGGGAAGGAACAGCAGGTCCGGTAAATCCGCTCACTGCGCTGGCTGTCTCTGTGTAGTGGTATGTTCCATTTTCCTTGTAATATGCACATACCGTGTAGCTGTACTCAGTTGAATGAGGAAGTCCCTTGTGTGTGTATGTGTCAGTAGACTTGGAAGAGATCTTTGCAAGCCTTGTCCAAGTAGCATTGGATGGCTCCCATACATATACGATGTATCCGTCAACATTTTCCTGCTTATTCCACTTCAGTGTAAGTGAGCTTGTGTAGGCTGAAGTGAGCTTGAGCCCTGTAACCTCGCCTGGGTCGGTGGTTATGGCCTTGGCATCTGACAGAACGTGCCAGATGGTGTTGGTATCAGTTGTTGTGTATGCGCGTACCTTGTAGTTATATTTTGTGCCAGGATTGAGCTGGCTGTCGGTAACCTCGCAGTCGTCAGGAGAATTGGTCGTGGCAATCGTCTCGTAGCTGCCTGATGAACCGTTGCTTCTGTATACTCTGTATCCTGTTGCTGCAGGGATAGGTGACCATGAAAGTTTTACAGATGTAGGCGCTGTAACTGCAGCCGCAAAGTTCTCTATGGTATCAGCTATTGTAATGCCGGTACACTCTGCTGAGTAGGTTCCGTAGATGGCTCCTGAGCTCAATTTGTAATATCCGCGTACCTTGTATGTATACTTTTTACCGTCCTGAAGATTCTTATCTGTAAATGTAGTCGTTCCGGCACCCTTGGCAATTCCCACGGAGACGTATTTATCTTCGGAGCTGTCGTAACGTACTATCTGGTAAGCATAGACCTCAGGGATCTTCGTCCATGTCAGTGTGATAGTGGAGTCTGTGCACGCTGACTGTGTCAGAGATGAAGGCGCGGCAGGAGATTTGACATATCTGAAATTCATATCAGTTGCATTGCTGATTCCTGACACCTTGCCGACGTCGCTGTACTGCCAGTATGAATGTTTCACTGTGAGAGTGTCCGTGTCGTTGTACTGGGCATTCCATATAGGATATGACTGTGCGATCGAAGATGCGTTCATGTCGTCTGTGATGACAGTCTTGCTGGCGTAGATCATGCCTACGTAGCCCTTTGATTCAACTGCCGCACAGAATGCTTTTATGACATGTGTAGCTGCACTCTTGGAAAGGTGGGCGTTGTACAGACGACCGCTCAGACCTCCATCTTCCCATGCGTATTCATAATCCATGACAACGGGATAAGTTATGTTGTAGCCTGAGATCAGGTCGGTGGTGTATTTGGCTTCTGTCTTGGCCTCCGATGTGCTGATGGCCTGTGAGTAGAAGTACACACCCACGTCAACACCTGCATTCAGTGCATTTTTGATATTATCCTTGTATGTAGAATCGATGAAATATTTTCCTGAACCGTAGTAGCGTCCGCCCACACGTATGAATGCGTAGGATATTCCTGCGGCTTTAACCTTTTTCCAGTTGATGTTGTCGCCGTTCCACTCGGATACGTCTATGCCCTTGATGACTTTGTAGCCATCGAACATGGAAGAGTGGGTATATCTGGCACTCAGCGTAGCTATATCGCCGGTGGCGTTGTAATCGGATTGACGCTGGAGCTGTTTGATGGTTTCGGGATCGTTATTATACAACTCGTATATGTGATCGATCTCTGTACCGTCAAGCTCTGTGTAGTCGAAGTTTCCATCGTCCACCACCTGCTGTACATCCTCCCTCGTTGATGTAACGCTTATGTCGGACATGTCTGCGGCATAGGCTGTTTCGGGCACGTTGCCGGCAAATGCGAATACACTTATACCCAGAGCAGCGCCCAGAATTATCCTAGTAAATTTTCTGATAATCATGAATTCCTCCCGTTTTGTAAAAAGTTTTGAGCACAGTTTACATAATATAATGTACGCTATGAAAAGTCAATAAAACTGCACTGATTTGTTACGAATATATTACAAAATGCTTATTAAAATCCAGCTAAAACATAAAGCCTGAATGAAAAACAAGAAAAAAGTCGGTAAAGGTTGATGTTTTTCATATTAAATACATAAAGTCTATGTTATAATTAGCAGGCATATGAAATTTGGAGGACAATAACTGTTGGATGATAAAAAAAGAGTTGGATTTTTAGGCGCGTTGAAGAACATGTTCGTAGGTGTCGCAAAACCGGAAGCTTATTACAGAAATGGACGATTTGGACGGATGTCATCGGCGATGCTGATAACATTTATCATGAGCACACTGACTTATCTGGTGATATTCTTTATTCCATATAACCAGTTGTTTGGCGGCGGAAGGTTTGCGGACAGGATAGACCGGAATATGGAGGATTTTTCACTGACCGGAGATGGCTTTTACTACGATGGGACATTCGACTGGTCGGATGATGAGAACATGTCCTACATAAAGATCGACACATCGAAGACGAAAGTGGATGAAGCTGTTGCAAGAGACCTTGCTGCAGACGGCGGGTATCGTACCGTATTCATCATATCAGCGGATGAGATACTCACATATAACTCAGGAAGAACACAGATCATAAGATGTAAGGATATATATGAATCCCTGAATGAGACATATGGATTCAAGGCTGTTACAAAGCAGGATGTGATCAATCTCATAAATAAGCTCGACACACCAGTGCTTGTGCTTGCATGGGTATTGCAGATAATTGTTGGATTTGTGCTCACGTTGTTCTGGTCACTGCTCATAACGGTAGCGGGACTGATAGCGGCATCCATGAAGAAGATCGAGGTATCATTTGGCACTATTTACAAATCTGCCATATATATAAGGTTATTATGGTATTTCCTCATGATGGTCATTGCAACATACATATGGCCGGCGAAGAGAACGATGGGGATGCTGGCGCTTTTCATATCTGTGATATACATATTTGCCGCTGTATCACAGTATCATAAGAATAACCCGGATGACGATTCACAGGAAGATCCGGCACAGGTAGAACAGAATGATCTGGCGCAGGAATTTTCCCAGTATGAGCAAAGGTAAATAATTATAGAAGACACATTCAAATACAATATATAAAACAGTAGGAGGAGTATTCATATGAATTTGAGAAAGACAAAGATAATTTGTACATTGGGACCGGCGACGGACGATGATGAGGTGCTCAGAAAGCTCATGATCGAGGGGATGGATGTTGCCAGATTCAATTTTTCTCATGGTGATCATGCCCAGCACAGGAAGAACAAGGACAGAGTGGAGAAGCTTCGTGAGGAGCTTGGACTTCCGGTTGCAACACTGCTTGATACTAAGGGCCCGGAGATAAGAGTTGGGGACTTCAAGGAGGGCAAGGTTGAACTCGTAGAAGGACAGACATTTACACTGACGACAGAGGATGTGGTGGGCGACCAGGCAAAGGTATCCATTACATACAAGAATCTTGTGAACGATGTCAAGCCGGGAGATACCATACTCATCGATGACGGCCTTATAAATATGAAGATAGAGAAGGTTACTGATAAAGATATCGTGTGCCGCGTGGAGAATGGCGGACCTGTATCAAACCACAAGGGTGTAAATGTTCCAAGAGTTAACCTCACCATGCCATACATAAGCGATGTAGACAGGGCGGATATAATCTTTGGTATTGAGAATGATTTCGATTTCATCGCTGCATCATTTGTAAGATCAGCCGACGATATACTTGAGATCAGGAAGATCCTTGACGAGTATGAGTGTGACAATATCAATATCATCGCCAAGATTGAGAATATGCAGGGCGTTGACAATATAGACGACATAATCAGAGTGTCCGATGGAATCATGGTCGCAAGAGGAGATATGGGTGTTGAGATACCTCTTGAGGATGTGCCTATCATCCAGAAGATGATCATCAAGAAGGTATACAATGCGGACAAGCAGGTCATAACAGCTACACAGATGCTTGACTCCATGATGATACATCCAAGACCTACCAGAGCAGAGGCGACAGATGTTGCAAATGCCATATATGACGGAACAAGTGCAATCATGCTCTCAGGAGAGACCGCAGCGGGCAAGTATCCGGTTGAGGCTCTTCACACCATGAAGACCATCGCAGAGAGAGCAGAGCGAGACATAGATTACAACAAGAGATTCTTCAACAGGGATGCGGTGCAGAATCCTGATATAACGAGTGCTATATCACATGCGACATGTACAACGGCCATAGACCTTGCAGCGGCAGCCATCATCACTGTTACCAAGTCAGGAAAGACAGCGAGAATGCTCTCAAAGTACAGACCAAAATGTCCGATCATCGGATGTACCCCTGTTAAGAAGGTTGCCAGACAGATCAATCTTTCATGGGGAGTTCAGCCTCTTCTTATAGGTGAGGAGAACAACACTGACGATCTCTTCGAGCATGCTGTTGATGCGGCAAAGAAGCACGGCTATGTTAAGGACGGTGAGGTGACTGTAATCACCGCCGGAGTCCCACTTGGCGTGACCGGCACGACAAACCTGATAAAGGTACACGTTGTAGGACATATCCTTGTAAAGGGCTTCTCTATAAATGAGAGATCTGCAACCGCACCGCTCTGTGTATGCGAGTCAGAGGATGAGCTCATCAAGAACTATAAGGATGGAGACATAATCGTCATAAATGAGACCAGCAACAGGATCATGGATCAGCTCAAGACTGCATCTGCGATCGTGTGTGAGAAGAACGGTGGCAATTCACATGCTGCCATAGTCGGACTCAGCCGTGACATACCTGTTATCCTGGGTGCACAGAACGCGACCAAGATACTTAAGTCTGGCGCTATAGTTACTGTAAATGGCGAGGATGGAGTTGTAATTTCAAACTAGTATATGTAACAAATATGTAACAAAAAATAAATACAAACGTATAAAACAACGCCTCCTGTGTTGACAAATGTAATCATTATTGCTATACTACAATAGATTTGTAACAAAGATGTAATAATTGTTGCGTTAAGATCAGCACAGGAGGTTTTTTATAATGTCTAAAGCAAAGTCATTTAAGAAGACTATAGTTGTTGCTGCAGCGGCAGGAATGATGATCACCACTTCCATAGGAACGGTGAGCGCGGGACAGATATACAGCGATTCAACTGTAGGTATTTCATCTGCATTTGACAGATATGCTAACACCCTTGCGGGCAATGATAAAAACGCAGGCGATGCTGCAAAGGCGGCAACGTCCACAGATGCACAGAAGACTACAGCATCCGTAGGAAAGAATGCTGCGGAGGCTAAGAAGGACAAGACAAGCGAAGAGAACAAGGTGAAATATCCTGATTTCAAGGATAAGTGTCTTGTTGCCACCGAGGATTATGTGAATATAAGATCGGGAGCCGGAACTGATTCAGATGTAGTTGGTATCATAGGGAACAATGGAATAGCAACCATAGAGAAGAAGGGCAAGGAGTGGACCAAGGTCACATCAGGTGACTGTACAGGATACATAAGGAATGACCTGCTTCTTTTTGGAGATGATGCGGGAGCCTATGCCGAGGCGAACTGTCCGAAGCAGGTAACTGTCAATACAGAGACACTCAACGTAAGAACAGAGGCTGATGTGAACTCCGACTGTATAACACAGGTTGGATCAGGCCAGAGCTTTGATGTCATATCACAGGATGACAAATGGGTGCAGATAGCACTTGACGACGAGACGAATGGTTATGTCAGCACTGAATTTGTAGATGATACATATGCATTTGCAACTGCCAAGTCCATGGAGCAGATCCAGGCAGAGCTTGATGCGAAGGCTGCGGAAGAAAAGGCGGCAGAGGAGCAGGCAAGACAGGAACAGGAGAGCGCAGACGAGGCAGAAGCTGAGGACGCATCAGATGACAGCCAGAGCACAGAGGATGATTCCTACACGCCAGATCAGCCGGATACAGATTCTGCAGATCAGTCATCGGATACATCAGACGACACATCATCTGACAGCAGCGATTCGGACGATTCACAGAACAATGTAGTGGCACCGAGCGGCCAGACAGGAATAGACCTTGCGAACTTTGCAACACAGTTTGTGGGTAATCCATATGTATATGGCGGATCGAGCCTTACGGATGGAGCTGACTGTTCAGGCTTTGTCATGGCTGTATACGCTCAGTTTGGATATTCACTTCCACACTCAGCGGGAGCACAGTCACAGTATGGAACAAGAGTAGACACTTCAAGTCTTGAGCCTGGAGACATACTTTTCTATGGAGACAGCTCTATAGAGCACTGCGCTATATATATCGGAGACGGAATGATAGTACATGCCAGCACAGAGGAGACCGGTATCAAGATATCCTCTGCATTCTACAGAGATCCGCTCTGTGCAGTCAGAATCATAGGACAGTAGACAAGCTGTATATAATAGGGTATAATGAATACATTGAAGCGCACATGGTATACATGTGCGCTTTTTGTGTAAAATGGCGAAAACATGACAGCGAAAATAAATAAAGTTGTCAATATGCACATAAAAATACGTCAAATATATTGAAAAAAAGACTCGTTGTGGTATAATGGTCATATCAATTTGGATCATATCCAAAAAAGAAGGAGTTGGGCATCATGAATTACATAATCAGCGGTAAGAACATTGAAGTTACAGAAGGACTTAGAAATGCAGTACAGGACAAGCTCTCAAAGCTTGAGAAGTACTTTGCGGCTGATACTGGCGCACAGGTCACATTCAGCGTTGAGAAAGATAGACAGAAGATAGAGGTAACGATTCCTATGAAGGGACATATCATCAGAGCCGAGCAGGTTAGTGATGACATGTATGTTTCGATCGATCTCGTTGTAGAGGTTATTGAGAGACAGGTTACCAAGCATCGTAAGAAGCTCATTGACAAGGAGCAGAATGTAGCATACCTGAACGATGCATTTGTCGACGAGGACGTTGAGGATGATGACGATATCAAGATCGTGAGAACTAAGAAGTTCGAAGTAAAACCTATGTATCCAGAGGATGCATGTATCCAGATGGATCTGCTTGGACATAATTTCTATGTATTCAGGAATGCAGAGTCAGATGAGGTCAATGTCGTATACAAGAGAAAGGGCGGCACATACGGAATCATCGAGCCTGAATATTAAGATCAGATATTGGCAAAAGCACGGTTAATATAAGTGCCGATGATAATTGAATATAGTATTTTAAAGGAGACTTTCGGTTATAGAAGGTCTCCTTTTTGCTTGATATAAATGTCATATGATGTTAGAATGTACCCTGAATAACGATAGCTAGGAGGTCAAAAACAACATGGGTTTGTTTGAGAAAATATTTGGAACGCACAGCGAGAAGGAATTGAAAAAGATCAATCCTATAGTTGATGCGATAGAGGCACTCGACGAGAAGATGCAGGCACTTTCAGATGAAGAGCTGAGGGGCAAGACACAAGAGTTTAAGGACAGACTTGCTGCCGGCGAGACGTTAGACGATATATTGGTAGAAGCATTTGCGGTTGTGAGAGAGGCTGCATACCGTGTACTTGGAATGAAGCATTACAGGGTACAGCTCATAGGAGGAATAGTTCTCCATCAGGGAAGAATCGCAGAGATGAGAACGGGAGAAGGAAAGACACTTGTATCAACACTTCCTGCTTATCTGAATGCCCTTGAAGGAAAGGGTGTCCATGTTGTAACTGTCAACGACTACCTGGCAAAGCGAGATGCTGAATGGATGGGGCAGGTGCATGAATTCCTCGGACTTAAGGTAGGAATCATACTCAACAGTTCCACAACAGACGAGAGACGTGAGGCGTATAACTGCGATATTACATATGTTACCAACAACGAGCTCGGTTTCGATTACCTGAGAGATAACATGGTAATCTACAAGGAGAAGCTTGTTCTGAGAGATCTTCACTACTGTGTAATCGATGAGGTGGATTCAGTTCTTATCGATGAGGCACGTACTCCTCTTATCATATCCGGTCAGAGCGGCAAGTCTACAGAGCTCTACAAGATGTGTGATTACCTTGCGAGACAGATGAAGCGAGGTGAGGGTGATGGAGAGATATCCAAGATGGATAGAGGAGGATGGAGATTTCCTTGTAAATGAGAAGGACAAGTACGTCATGCTCACTGCAAATGGTGTGAAGATGGTAGAGCAATTCTTCCATATTGACAACCTCTCAGACCCTGAGAACATGGAGATCCAGCACAATATCATCCTGGCACTCCGTGCACATAACCTCATGTTCAGAGACAGAGATTATGTGGTGAAGGATGATGAGGTACTCATCGTTGATGAGTTTACCGGACGTATCATGCCCGGACGTAGATTCTCAGATGGTCTGCATCAGGCTATAGAGGCAAAGGAGAATGTAAAGGTCAAGAGAGAGAGCAAGACTCTTGCAACGATCACATTCCAGAACTTCTTCAACATGTTTGACAAGAAGGCAGGTATGACAGGTACAGCCCAGACAGAGGAAGAGGAGTTCAGAGAGATCTATGGAATGGACGTTGTTGTCATTCCTACGAACAGACCTATACAGAGAATAGATCAGCCGGATTCTATATTTAAGACTAAGAAAGAAAAGCTCAATGCGATCGTTGAGCAGATTAATATAAGTTACAGAAAGGGACAGCCGGTGCTTGTCGGTACGATCAATATCGACGCATCAGAGGAACTCAGTCATATGCTGTCCAAGAGAAAGATACCTCACAAGGTGCTCAATGCCAAGTTCCACGAGCTTGAGGCTGAGATAGTTGCAGACGCTGGACAGAAGAATGCGGTAACCATCGCGACTAACATGGCAGGACGTGGTACTGATATCAAGCTCGGCGAGGGTGTTGCAGAGCTCGGAGGACTCAGGATCATCGGTACAGAGAGACACGAGAGCAGACGTATCGATAATCAGCTCCGTGGACGTTCAGGACGACAGGGAGATCCGGGAGAGTCAAAGTTCTATCTGTCACTGGAAGATGATCTGATGAGACTTTTCGGATCAGAGAGAGTTATGTCAGTGTACGATACCCTTAAGATACCTGAGGGCGAGGAGATAGAGCATAAGACTATTTCCAACTTCGTAGAGAAGGCACAGAAGAAGATCGAGGGTAACAACTTTGCCATAAGAAAGAATCTTCTTGAGTATGACCGTGTTAACAACGAGCAGAGAGAGATCATTTACAAGGAGCGTAGACGAGTTCTTGACGGCGAGAACATGCACGAGGTTATCCTCAAGATGATAGAGGATGATATAAATGCAGCAGTAGATCAGGTATGCTCATCAGAGACAGCACCTGAGGATTGGAATCAGGTAGAGCTGGATGACATGATAAGGGGCATAGTTCCATTTGCTGAGCCGGTTACACTTACCGAAGAGGAGATCAAAAAGGCAGATATCAGCGAGCTGAAGGACAGACTGTACAATGAAGCTCTTGAGCTCTATGCTGCCAAGGAGGAAGAGATCGGTGATCCTGATCAGATGAGAGAGATCGAGCGAGTTATACTCCTCAAGACTATAGATAGAAAGTGGACAGATCATATCGACGACATGGATAATCTGAGACAGGGAATCGGACTTAGATCACTTGGCCAGAGAGATCCTGTTGTAGAATACAAATTCGCAGGATATGACATGTTCAATGACATGACAGCAGCGATCCGTGAGGATACTGTAAAGCTTCTTCTCAGAATAAAGGTTGAGCAGAAGATTGAGCGTGAAGAGGTGAATAAGGTTACAGGAACCAATAAGGATGACACAGTGTCAAGGGGACCTGTAAAGAAAGCCAAGAAGATAGGCAGAAATGATCTCTGTCCATGCGGAAGCGGTCTGAAGTATAAGAACTGCTGCGGTAAGAACGCATAAATACGTGATACAGGAGAAACCAAGTGATAGAATTGGATGAGTTCAGGGCGACGATGGCCTCCTATAGGGATCCCTTGGGGGAGGTCAAGTCATCCCTTGACATTGAAAACAAGACAGACAGAATAGCAAAGCTTAATTATGAGATGGAACAGCCGGATTTCTGGGATGATATCGACAGATCCCGTGAGGTATCGAAGGAACTGAAGGGACTTCAGGATCTGGTTGAAAACTATAAGAAGCTTGAAAATGACTATGTGGATATAGATACACTGATCCTGATGGCGGAGGAGGAGAATGATCCGAGTCTTGTGCCTGAGATAGGGGAGCAGATAGATATATTTACGAAGGAATTTGAGGAGTATAGGATAAATCTTCTCTTCACTGACGAGTTTGATGACTGTAATGCGGTACTCACACTCCATTCAGGAGAGGGCGGAACGGAGTCCTGCGACTGGGCGAGTATGTTGTACAGAATGTATACCAGATGGGCAGAAAAGCACGGCATGAGTGTTGAGGTGCTCGATTTCCTTGAGGGCGATGAGGCTGGTATAAAGTCTGTGACCATTCAGATAAATGGGCAGCATGCGTACGGATATCTCAAGTCAGAGAAGGGAGTGCACAGACTGGTAAGAATATCACCATTCAATTCGGCCGGCAAAAGAATGACTTCGTTTGCATCCTGTGATGTCATACCGGATATAGAGCAGGATTTGGAGATAGAGATCAGGGATGAAGATATAAGGATAGATACCTACAGATCGAGCGGCGCAGGTGGCCAGCATATCAATAAGACATCATCGGCCATCAGAATCACACATTATCCTACCGGTATAGTTGTTCAGTGCCAGAATGAGAGATCACAGCTCATGAACAAGAATAAGGCTATGCAGATGCTGAAGTCCAAACTTTATCTATTGAAGAAACAGGAGAATCTGGAGAAGATTTCGGACATCCGCGGAGAGGTAACTGACAATGGTTTTGGAAGTCAGATAAGATCGTATGTGCTCCAACCGTATACCATGGTCAAGGATAAACGTACATCCTATGAGAATTCAAATGTATCGGCGGTTCTCGATGGAGATCTTGATGGATTTATGACAGCCTATCTCAAATGGGTGAATAAGGTTGAGGTGTAGCAGCACATGAGAGTCATTTGATGATAAGAAATTAGTCTTTGACAATGACGCTTTATACTGATAAAGTAATGACGTACTAAACTTGCATTATTATGCAGAAAAAGGAGATAAGAAGGAGATAAAAACATGGTGAATATAGCAGTATTAGGTTATGGTACAGTGGGTTCAGGAGTTGTGGAAGTGATTAACACCAACCATGATATTGTTAACAAGAGAGCTGGACAGGAGATAAACGTTAAGAGAGTGCTTGATCTCAGGGAGTTTCCTGGGGATCCTGTCGAGAACATTCTCACCCATGATTTTGAAGATATACTTAACGATGATGATATAAGCGTCGTTGTGGAGGTTATGGGAGGTGTTGAGCCTGCATATACATTTGTCAAGAAGTGCCTGATTGCCGGCAAGAGTGTGGCAACCTCCAACAAGGAGCTTGTGGCCGTTCATGGACCTGAGCTTATAAAGATTGCCAGAGAGGGCAATATCAATTTCTTCTTTGAAGCATCAGCAGGCGGTGGAATTCCTGTTATAAGACCACTTAACACATCCATAACTGCGGATGATGTTACGGAGATCACAGGAATACTCAATGGTACAACGAATTACATCCTAACCAAGATGGATAAAGAGGGGGCTGACTATGCGACAGTGCTGAAGCAGGCACAGGAGCTCGGATATGCGGAGCGCAATCCTGAGGCTGATGTAGAGGGTGGCGATGCGTGTAGAAAGATAGCTATACTTACATCTCTCGTATATGGCAAGAACCTGGATTACAACAGGATACATATGGAGGGAATAACCAGGATAACAACAGATGATTTCAAGTATGCGGATAAGATGGGTTACTCTGTAAAACTTGTCGGAACAACCAGAAAAACAGACGGCAAGCTATATTCATATGTTGCCCCGGTCATGCTTCCACATGACAATCCGCTGGCAAAGATAGATGATGTATACAATGGCATACTTGTACATGGTAATGCACTTGACGACGTAATGTTCTACGGCAAGGGCGCCGGAAAGCTTCCAACAGCGTCTGCGGTTGTATCAGACGTTATTGATGCAGTGAAGAATGCGGGAAGACATGTTCCTATCATATGGGAGGACGAAGAACTTGAGATGGGTACATTTGCGGACTCAGAGAGCAGATTCTTTGTCAGAACAGATGAGAAGGATGAGGCTGCCATCAAGGCGGTATTTGGTGATGTTGAGTATGTCGATTCTGATCTCGATGAAAAGGCATTTGTTACAGCAGTGATCACAGAGGGTGAATTTGAGGCATGTTGCAATAAGATTGGTGTCAAGAGTGCTCTTAGAGTGCTGGATTAGTACAATATTATTCAATGACCTTGCAATCCTAGTCGAATTGCGGTATTTTACAAAAGGCTTATTTCTTTTTACCGGACCGCTCCGGTGAAGAGTTAAATATACAAATTTTCAAATGAGCGATCAGGAGGATAATATGTTAATAGTAAAGAAGTTTGGTGGTACTTCTGTTGGAAATACCGAAAGAATCTTTAACGTGGCCAAAAGATGTATTGAGGATTGGCAGAGGGGGAACGACGTAGTCGTAGTTCTGTCTGCGATGGGTAAATACACAGATGAGCTGATAGATATGGCTAAGCAGGTAAATGAGAATCCACCTAAGAGAGAGATGGATATGCTATTTACAATAGGTGAACAGATGTCCGTATCGCTTATGGCTATGGCTATGAATTCTCTTAAAGTTCCTGCAATCTCTCTGAACGCATTCCAGGTGGCAATGCATACAACTTCAGTGTATGGCAATGCGCGTCTGAAGAGAATCGATGTTGAGAGAATAAGACATGAGCTGGAGCAGAGAAAGATAGTTATTGTCACAGGATTCCAGGGAATTAACAAGTATGACGATTACACAACTCTTGGTCGTGGTGGTTCAGATACAACAGCTGTTGCACTTGCAGCGGCACTTAACGCTGATGCGTGTGAGATATACACAGATGTGGATGGAGTATATACAGCAGATCCACGTAAGGTAAAGACCGCACGTAAGCTGGATACGATAACATACGATGAGATGCTTGAGCTTGCTACACTTGGAGCAGGCGTTCTGCACAACCGTTCAGTTGAGCTTGCAAAGAAGTTCGGCGTTCAGCTGGTTGTTCGTTCAAGTCTCAATTTTTCAGAGGGTACAATAGTTAAGGAGGATACTGGAATGGAGAAGATGTTAGTTAGTGGAGTTGCAGCGGATGCAGATTCAGCGAGAGTGGCAGTTGTAGGATTAGAGGACACACCAGGTGTTGCATTCAAGCTTTTCAACCTGCTTGCAAAGAATGACATCAATATAGATATGATACTGCAGTCAGTAGGAAGACATGGAACAAAGGATATTACATTCACATGTAGTGATGAGAATGCAGACAAAGCAGAGGAGATCATCAAGAACAACATAGGCAAGTTTGAGAGCATAGATGTCAACAAGAATGTTGCAAAGGTTTCTATCGTTGGTGCAGGAATGTAGTCAAATGCAGGTGTTGCAGCCAAGATGTTCGAGGCTCTTTATGATGAGAATATCAACATCAGAATGATCTCAACATCAGAGATCAGAGTTACAGTTCTCATAGACGAGCAGTATACAGAGCGCGCAATGAACGCGATCCATGACAAGTTCGCACTCGGCGATCGTTAATTCTAACAGAATCATATGAAGTTCTGTTCTGCAGGACCTTACAATATACGCCGGGGGAAACTCCGGCGTATATTATCATAAGGGGGAACCGCCGTTAAGGCGGGGGATTCCTTATGATGAAGCAGACGCCGCGCGAAGCGCTTTTCATGCGGCTGCACCCGGGTAATGGAACATAAAAGAATTTGAAAGGAGTCAGGGTATGAAGAGAACAGATTACATATCGTGGGATCAGTATTTTATGGGCATTGCGATGATGTCGGCAGAGAGAAGCAAAGACCCGTCAACGCAGGTTGGTGCGTGTATAGTGGACAAGAACAACAGAATTCTGTCCATGGGATATAATGGTATGCCGGCAGGATGCGACGATGACACAATGCCGTGGGGAAAGTCCGGAGCCCCGCTTGACAACAAATATTTCTATGTATGCCACGCGGAGCTGAACTCTATTCTTAATTACAGAGGTGGCAATCTCAAGGATGCGATCATATATTCTACTCTGTTCCCGTGCAATGAATGTGCCAAAGCTATTATTCAGTGCGGTATAAAGGAAGTAGTGTATATGTCAGACAAGTATGCGATGACAGAGAGCACCATAGCCTCCAAGAAAATGTTTGACATGGCTGGTGTTGCATACAGACCATTTGAAGCAAAAGGCAGGAAGATCACGCTCAATCTTTAGAGGTAACAGAATAGTTCCGGAATACCGGAGAGAACACATATGTATGACAGACAGGAGAGAATATGGTCATAGAGAGTAATAGCAAGGAAGAAACCTACAATGCAGGAGTGCGGCTTGGACAGAATGCAGCTCCTGGCCAGGTGTACTGTATATATGGAGATCTGGGAGTTGGCAAGACGATAATATCCCAGGGGGTGGCAGCTGGACTTGGAATCACTGAAGTGGTGAACAGCCCTACTTTCACTATTGTGAAGGAGTATGACGAGGGCAGATTGCCTCTGTATCATTTTGACGTGTACAGGATCGGCGATGTAGACGAGATGGATGAGATAGGCTACAATGAGATGGTGTATGGAGATGGAGTATGTCTTATAGAGTGGGCTAACCTCATCGAGGAGATATTACCTGACACATATACCAGAATCGACATAGAGAAGGACCTTTCAAAGGGCCTTGATTACAGGCGTATTACGATAGAAGAGAGGCATGATCAGATATGAAGATCTTAGCATTTGACAGCTCAGGACTTGTGGCGAGCGTTGCCATAGTCGAGAACAATAATTTGATAGCTGAATATACAACCAACTACAAGAAGACACATTCCCAGACACTGCTTCCTATGCTGGAAGAGATCGTGAAGATGACAGAGACGGACAAAGAGAGTTTTGATGCGCTGGCTGTTGCTGCCGGACCGGGATCATTTACAGGACTCAGAATAGGCTCAGCGACGGTCAAGGGACTTGCACTTGCATGGAATATACCGGTTATTGCGGTGCCGACACTTGAGGGGCTTGCATACAATGTGTGGGGAACTGACAGACTTATCTGCCCTATCATGGACGCGAGAAGAAAACAGGTGTATACGGGACTTTATAGTTTTAACAGTGATGACAGGCTTGAGACGATAATGGATCAGACTCCTATGGATATTGCTGACCTTATAGACCAACTCAATGAGAGAGGGGAAAAGGTTATATTTGTGGGAGATGGAATAGATGTGTATGCTGATGTTTTAAAAGAGAAGATGACGGCAGACTACGCATTTGCTCCGGCACACATGAATAAGCAGAGAGCTGGCTCGGTGGCAGCCGCAGCCCAGGTGAGATATGCAGCCGGACAGTATGAGGAGGGGGATACATTTGCCCCTGAATATCTCAGACAGTCACAGGCAGAGCGGGAGAGAGCTGAAAAGGCAAAACTGGAGAATGATGGACATGAATAGCTGTTTTTCCCATGTACGCCCGAGACTGGCAGATATGAAAGACCTGGCCGGGATAGCAGCACTTGAGATGACGGTGTTTTCGCATCCGTGGAATGAGGAGATGGTGTCCTCATCTATACAGGGGACATACGATCATGTCAAGATCCTTGAGACTTCTGAAGGAGAAATCGCCGGCTATATCATATATTCGGCGGTGTGTGACAGTGCAGATCTGCTCAGGGTAGCAGTGGATGCCGGATCAAGACGTCGTGGCATCGGCTGTAAGCTGATGGAAGCCATGATCGATGACTGCAAGGATAGGAATGTGCAGAGCATATTTCTGGAAGTCAGGGAATCCAACGCTGCTGCGATAGCTATGTATGAGCAGTTTGGATTTATAAAAATTTCTACAAGAAAAAAATACTACGACTCACCGGTGGAGGATGGTCTGGTTATGCAAAAACAGTTGTAGTAATAGATATATGCAGAATATACAGTGCGTGGAGACCACATTTGCACGGCTGGAAAACATTGTCGGTATATTCTGTGAAGGATCTAGCTTATAATCAGACTCATAACAGGGCTGCATACAGTCGGACAGGAGATAAATATGAGTGAGATCAGATGTAATAGGTGTGGAAGGATAATTGTATTTGGAGATATGCATAACAAGGAGGATTACGTCCTTATTCAGAAGGAGTGGGGATATTTTTCGCGCAAGGATGGCAGAAAATACACACTCAGGATGTGTGAGGACTGTTACGACAGACTTGTAAATGAATGTGTCATACCTCCAGAAATAGATGATGTGACAGAGTATGCATAGAGTATGCATATAGACTCTGCCTTAGAAATGGAGATAGAAGATGATAGACGTATGTCTTTTGGGGACCGGAGGGATGATGCCGCTGCCATACAGGGCACTTACATCTCTCGTGGTCAGATATAACGGACACGAGATGCTGATAGACTGCGGAGAGGGAACCCAGACCTCAATGCGTCAGCAGGGCATGATAGGCTTTAAGCAGATAGATGTGATCTGCTTCACACATTTTCATGCAGATCATATAAGCGGATTGCCGGGGCTGCTGCTCACGATAGGCAATGCCGAGAGAACGGAGCCACTTCTTATGGTTGGCCCAAAGAGACTTGAGAAGGTAGTCAATTCCCTAAGGGTTATAGCGCCTGAGCTTCCGTTTGAGATCAGGTTCCAGGAGCTCTCGGAGGCTGAGGAGAGCTTTATGTGGGAGGATCTCAGGGTGGATGCATTCAGGGTGAATCACAATGTGACATGTTATGGATATTCCCTTTCGCTTCCAAGAACAGGAAAATTCAGCGTGGATAGAGCTAGAGAGAATGAGATTCCAATGAAATACTGGAATGGCTTGCAGAAGGGCAACACATACGAGGAGGATGGACACATATATACTCCTGATATGGTGCTTGGTCCTGACCGCAAGGGTCTGAAGCTCACATACTGCACAGATACCAGACCGACCCCCCTTATAGAGAAGTATGCAGCCGGATCAGATTTGTTCATATGCGAGGGCATGTACGGCGAAAAGGAGAAAGAGATAAAAGCCATAGAACATAAGCATATGATGATGCAGGAGGCTGCAGCCATAGCGGCAAAGGCAGATGTGGGGGAGATGTGGCTTACACATTACAGTCCGTCGATGGCAAAACCGGCGGTGTTTATGGATGAGATAAGAGAGATATTCCCGAGAACTATTGCAGCAAAGGACAGGACGACAACAACGCTCAAGTTTTCGGAGGAGTAGAATAGATCGACAAAGGTGAGATGAATTATGGAGAAAGATGTAAAGATACTGGCTATAGAATCCTCATGTGATGAGACATCCGCAGCGGTTGTTGTGAATGGAAGGAACGTACTGTCAAATATAATATATTCACAGATAGATATCCATACACTTTATGGAGGTGTTGTGCCGGAGATAGCTTCGCGAAAGCACATAGAGAAGATTACACAGGTCATAAGACAGGCGCTCAAAGAGGCAGAGTGCACACTGGATGACATAGATGCGGTTGCAGTCACATATGGACCGGGACTTGTTGGCGCTCTTCTCGTTGGCGTGGGAGCAGCCAAGGCCATAGCATTTGCAAAAGATATACCACTTGTTGGTGTGCATCATATAGAAGGTCATATAGCAGCGAATTATATAGAGAACAAGGAGCTTGAGCCTCCGTTCATGTGCCTTGTTGTGTCAGGAGGTCACACACATCTTGTAAAGGTAGTCGATTACGGCAAGTTTGAGATACTGGGAATAACCAGGGATGATGCGGCAGGAGAGGCATTTGACAAGGTAGCAAGGGCTATAGGACTGGGTTACCCGGGAGGACCGAAGATAGATCGTAAGGCGAAGGAGGGCAACCCTGACGCTATAGAATTTCCAAGGGCAAAGGTGGCAGAATCAGCCTATGACTTCAGCTTCAGTGGCCTGAAGTCCGCAGTGCTCAACTATATCAATCAGGCTCATATGAGAGACGAGCAGATCAATGAGGCCGATGTGGCAGCATCGTTCCAGAAAGCAGTAACGGAAGTGCTCACAGAGCATGCGGTTGCTGCGGCAAAGGAATACCATATGGATAAGATAGCCATAGCTGGCGGAGTTGCGTCCAATTCTGCTCTCAGAGCCAGCATGAAGGCGGCCTGTGAGAAGGCTGGGCTTACATTGTATCATCCATCGCCGATACTGTGCACGGACAATGCGGCCATGATAGGTGCGGCGGGATACTACGAATACATAAATGGAACAAGACATGGATGGGATCTGAATGCCATACCAAACCTCAAGCTGGGTGAGAGATAACCAGCCTGGTCAAGTGTGTGATGGTGTCAGACTACTACTAGGGAGAAGATGAACATGGGCGATGCGGATAATGCTGATTACAAGGAATCAAATATAGAAATCTTTGATACAGTGGATGAAGTAAAGGTCACGGCAATAGTCCTTGCAGCCGGAAAGGGCAGCAGGATGCACAGCGATATACCTAAGCAGTTTATGACGCTGGGGGATTATCCCGTACTGTATTATTCGCTCAAGGCCTTTCAGGACAGTTCGGTTGATGACATAATTCTTGTCACAGGTGAGAATTATGTAGAATATTGCAGAAATGACATAGTAGACAGGTACAACATCACCAAAGTCAGGAAGATCGTGACCGGTGGGGCAGAGCGCTATGACTCCGTACATAATGGACTTATTGCGGCGGATGGTGCGAAGTATGTACTCATCCATGATGGTGCGAGACCATGCATAACCCAGAAAATCATCACAGATTCTATAGATGCAGTAAAGGTATATTCTGCGTGTACAGTGGGTGTACCTGTGAAGGATACCATCAAGATAG
>OLGL01001572.1_pt1 | contig 21588 bp, 21 predicted proteins | sample 1605041 | NCBI WGS metagenome assembly OLGL01 (sample SAMEA3888905, study PRJEB22519) | human gut metagenome | biome: human gut; feature: human-associated habitat; material: faeces | place: Denmark | collected 2010 | reverse complement strand
AGCAAATATTGAGCAATCCAAGGCGGAACTTTCCGCTTTGGAGCGTGAGCGCAGCGACCTCAGTAACCGTATACGCCGCCCCAAGTCGCCGGAGGAACAGGCGCAAAACAAAGAGCGCCGCAAGGCGGTATCCGGGCTGACGAAGCCTGTAAGGGCGCGCCTGCGCCGTGCGGAGCGGATTTTAGAGAAATCTCCGCACCTGTATGAACTGTTAAAGCAAGAGCACGAGCTGGAGAAAAAAGCTCGTGCAAGATACAAAGAAAGAGGGAGATAAAATGAAAAATACGATGAAAAAGCCGGTGGCAATTCCGGTGGAAAAATTGCGTCCCTTTGCCGGACACCCGTTCAAGGTCAAGGACGATGAGGAAATGAACACGCTGATCGAAAGCATACAGACGCAAGGCATTCTCTCACCGCTGATCGTCCGACCGACTGAAAATACAGATGAATATGAGGTCATAAGCGGTCACCGCCGCTTACACGCAGCACAAAAGGCAGGGATTACCGAGGTCCCTGCCTTAATTTATGCCCTCGACCGGGATGCTGCCGCCATTGCCGTGGTGGATAGTAATCTGCACCGGGAGCATATTCTGCCCTCTGAAAAGGCGTTTGCCTATAAGCTGAAAATGGAGGCTCTGTCCCATCAAGGCACTTCTCGCCAACTTGGCGAGAAGTGGAGCGTTTCACAAATCAGCGAGTCTGCAAACGAAAGTGAACGGCAAATCCACCGCTATATCCGCCTGACCTATCTCATCCCAGAGTTCCTTGAAAAGATGGATAAAGGCGAAATCGCCCTGTCCGTAGGTACGGAGCTTTCGTTTCTTGACGAATTCAGCCAGCGGGAGGTGCTGGAGCAGTGCGCTATCAACGACTGCACCCCGTCCTATTCACAGGCATGGCGGATGCACAAGGCTGACCGGGAAGGATCGCTGACCAAGGCAACCATTCAAACCATTATGTCGGAGGAAAAAGCTAACCAGAAGGCCCGCCTCAAGATTCCGATGGAGCGCATCCGAAAGTACTTCCCGCAAAGCTACACCGCCGCTCAGATCGAGGACGCCGTGGTGAAGCTCTGCGAGCGGGACTACCGCCGACGAACCGACCGGGAGCGATAAGGAGGTGCGGCCTATGGGAAAATATCGCAAGATCGACTACACGCAGGTCGCACTGCCGGAGGAACTGCTTACCTCCTTTGCCAAGGCCATGCTCCCGGAGCTGCGTAAGTTTTACGCCAGCGACGAGGGCAGGGCCTATTTTGCAAAGTGGCTTCTGAAGCACCCGGAATATGCGGCACATTCGACACCGGAGAGCGGATGACTATAATAAAAATCGGAGAGGAGGATTCTGTATGAATGTAGTCATTTACGCCCGCTTTTCCAGCCACAGCCAGACGGAGCAGTCCATTGAGGGACAGCTCAAGGTGTGCTATGAATATGCGGAGTCGAATCATTATACCGTTGTCGGAGAATATATCGACCGGGCCATCAGCGGCACCACGGACAACCGTGCCGAATTTCAGCGGATGATCTCCGACAGCGACAAGCACACCTTTGAGGGCGTTTTGGTATATCAGCTGGACCGTTTTGCCCGCAACCGCTATGACAGTGCCATCAACAAGGCGAAGCTGAAAAAGAACGGTGTCCGGGTGCTGTCTGCCAAGGAGAATATTGCGGACGACGCTTCCGGCATCTTGGTGGAGGGCGTCCTGGAAAGTATGGCGGAATACTACTCCGTGGAGCTTTCTCAGAAGATCCATCGAGGCATGGCCATCAATGCCGAAAAGTGCCTGTCTAATGGCAGCAACCCCGGCCTAGGCTTCAAGGTCGATGCCGAGCGGCGGTTCTATGTAGATGAAGAGGAAGCCGCCGTTGTCCGTGAGATTTATGAGCGCTACGCCAGCGGCGAGACGAAAGCGGAGATCATCCGGGATCTGAAACGGCGCAGGGTCAAGACCTCCCTCGGCAAGGAATTCAGCCCCAACAGCCTCAGTCATCTGCTCAGCAACAAGCGTTATATCGGCGTCTATCTTTACAAAGGAAAGGAAACACCCGGCGGGATGCCTCGCATTCTGGATGATGACCTATTTTACCGGGTGCAATCGATGATGAGCAAGAACAAAAATGCGCCGGCTCGAACTCACGGCGAGGGCGAATACCTGCTGACCACAAAGCTGTTCTGCGGGCACTGCAAGGAAATGATGGTGGGCTACGGCGGCACCAGCAAGACCGGCAGGCAATATCACTACTATATGTGCAAAAACGCCCGCAGGAAAAAGTGTGCCAAGAAGATCGTCAGCAAGTCCTACATCGAGGACCGTGTGGTCAACGAGTGTTTGAAAATGCTGACCGAGGAGAAAATCCGCTTTATTGCAAAGAAGGTGGCCGAGGAGTGCGCCAAAAGCCCGGACAACCTTACCGCCAAGGCGCTGAAAAAGGCGATCCGAGAGGCGGATGCGGCCATTGAAAATCTCTGGAAAGCCATTGAGCAGGGGCAGGCCGTGGAGATGCTGACGGAGCGGCTCAATAAGCGCATGGCGGAAAAGGCAGAGTTGGAGGCACAGCTCGCCATCGAGGAAAACAAGAAGATCACGCTGAGCGAGGGGCAGATTTTGGCCTTTCTGGACTATGTCTGCGAGATGCCCGCCGACGATGTGAACAAGCGCCGAGCCATCATCAACATCTTTGTTCATTCCATCTACCTGTATGACGACCACTTTACCCTCATCATCAACGCCAGCAAGAAGCCGTTGAGCATTGACAATATCCCGCTGGATGATATAGAAACGGCATTTGAAGGCGAAACCGGAGCTTCGGAGGGGTGTTCATCCTTGAGCACCCCTGCTCCACCATAAGTCCACCGTAATTTTGATAGAATTACGGTGGACTTTTTCTATGCCCGAAAACCGCTTGGAATAGGGCCTTTCGGCTGTTCAGACATATAACAAACCCCGTCACAGAGCGTTTCTGCGGCGGGGTTCTATGTGTTTTATGGAGATTACGGCTTTCTACACCGCTGTAATCGTTAAACAGCCGAGTATTCGTTGAACTGCTGAGGGTAATCGTTGAATTATAGGTGCAATCGTTAAATGATTGTTTTTCAATCTTAGAGATTTAACGATTGTAGGTTGAATTTAGTATTATCAATATAATGCTTATAATACGCAGGATACTATCTTCGGCGGTTTCGCACCAAACAGCAGCTCGGCCGAAACGCTGTCCAAGGCGCTCGGCTCTCGCACAGTCATGAGCGGCTCGGTCAGCCGTTCCAAAAACGATCCGTCACAATCACTTCAAATGATAGAGCGACCGTTGCGCTGACACCGGACGAACTCAAGTCCTTGCCCAAGGACGACTTTATCGTAATGAAAACCGGTGTGCACCCGATGCGGGTACACCTCAAGCTGTTCTTCAAATGGGGCATTGAGTTTGACGATGAACACCCTTACGCCGTACCCGACCAAGGCAACCGTGAGGTCAAGTATGCCGACAAGAAAGAAATTCAAGACGGCATCCTCGAAAAATATCCGCCGGAGTGGAAAGAGGAAACGCCTGCACCGAGCGACGCTGACGGCGGCGGTCAGGTGCAACAGGCCAGCCCCAAGAACGAGCCGCAGAGAACGCAGCCGAAAGATAAGAACAGAGGCGGCAACCCCATCCGTACCTCACCGCCGAAAAAAGAAACTGCTCCCGACATAACGGAAGCAGAAATCATAAAAGACTTAACCGAAACGGAGGTGCAAAGCAATGAGCCGTCTTGATTTTCTTTACCGCACCGAGTTGCCGCACAGGGCCGTTGCGGTATATATCTATCTCGCCGACAGGACAAATGAGAACAACGAGTGTTGGCCTGCCATCCCGACCATAGCCTCAGACCTCAAACTCTCGCCCTCCACCGTCCGCCGCGGAATCCGTGACCTCAAAAAAGCAGGGCTCCTCGCAACCGAGCAGCGGTACAGAAAAAAAGGCGGCAAGAGAAGTCTGCTGTTCCGGCTGAAAGCGGAGTGAAAAAGCAAAAACCTCCGTCAAGGGGCAACTGCGTTCTCGGGGTCCCCAAAAAGCTATACAGCTTTTTGGGGAGAGGAGGAGCAACGGAGCAGATGAGCTTTTGCCGTTCTACGGCAAAACGAATAGTGCGGAGTTTGCGACGACGAAGTGACAGGTGCCACCTGTCATGGTGGAAGGAGAAAGTGAACTACCCAACTGAAGAATAACTACAGCAGAAAGAAAAGCAAGAGGATATATGCAGTTTGTAAGAGTCTGTTATCCGGCAGATATTCGGCAAGGCAAATCGAACCTAAACCGACTGCGCTTTTTCTTTCTGCTGTAGTGAAAGCGTGAAAAACCACAAAAAATAAATTTATCGCTTTATAACCCGTTGTGTTTTCACAGAAATATGCTATTATATTCTTGACAGTCACTTCTGCTGTTTTCGAATTTTGTTCGGAGGAAGCAAACCCTAATTGAATCGAGGCTGACGATATGAATATTAGCTATAAAAAGCTCTGGAAATTGCTGATTGACAGGGATATGAAAAAGAAGGACCTGGAAAAGGCTGCGGGCATCAGTAACTATGTCATTTCCAAAATGACACGGAATGAAAATATCACGGTTGAAACCGTGGGAAAGATCTGCAAAGCACTGAATTGTACGCCGAATGACATGTTGGAATTCGTGTCCGACAGTGAGTAAGAGGTTTGATTATGAACAGCATTTTGAAAAAAATCAGGCAAAGCGATGCCTTTAATGAGGAAAATCGAATTCCCTATACAAAGGCGATCGTGTTGATGAGCTTATTTACTTTTGTGTTTCTGGGCGCAGAATTTTTGTTTGTCAATATGATCTCCCGCACGGTTTCGGGGAATCAATCGGTAAATGCCCAAAACTATGCGCTTGGTATCAGCGTCATCGGTTTTGTTCTGTATCCTGTTTTCTCTCGATTTTGTAAAGGAAAATGGCAAACCGCACTTGCAATGTGCGCAGCGATTTTGTCGGTTATTTGTCTTTTTGTGATATGCCGCCATGCCTCTTATGCACTTACACTCGGCATGGGACTCTTGCTGTTTCTGATTCTCGGTGCGTTTGGGAGTGCCGTATTCTACAAAACACTATGTCTGATAGAGGACAACACCTATATTGCGCGACTGACAGGCGTTTCCTATATGCTTGGAATCTTGCTTCAAATCGCAAACAACAATTTGGTTCATATAGATTACATAGAAGCCGGCATACTTTCTGCATTTATACTATTGCTGGCATTTATGCTGATAAAAGCAGAAAAAAACAGCGTTGTCCCTGCCTTCTCCAAAAGCAAAACCGAAGAGGAAAACGACGAAAGCGGAAAGGATAGCCTGAAAATCATTTCGCTCCTCGTCCTTTTTGTCGCACTGATGACCTGTATTTTCAGCACCATGGACAATGCGGTCACCGTATACCACGCAAACGGAACGGTGAATATTGGTCAGTGGCCGAGAATACTTCTCGCACTCAGCGGTCTTATGGCAGGTTTTTTATTTGATATTGCAGGCAGAAAATATATGAGTGTGATCATGTACTGCGTAATGCTTCTGTCTACGACCTGCCTTGTCATTATTCAGTTTGCCGGGCCGTTCACGGTGGGTCTGGTCATATTCTATCTGTCCGCCGGCTTCTTTGCCGTTTTCTTTACCTCTTCCTTTATGGAGATCGCCCGATACACGGATACCCCCGAGTTGTGGTCAGGGTTTGGCAGATCCGTCAATAATCTTGTTGCCGCTGCAATCTCGGGAGGCTCCCTTGCACTTTTGCATTCCGAAAACAATATTGTCATGATCACCATAGAGCTGATTTTATTCGTGGCCACCAGCATTGTCGCGCTTTTCTATACCAACAAAAGAAAAGCGTTTTTTGACAGGCTTGCCGAAGCGGACAGCAGCAAACTAAGCGACGGTGAAAAACTGCAAAGGCTGGCAGAGCAGTTTTCGCTGACGCAGAGAGAAACCGAGGTTTTCGGACTGCTTGTCAATACCGAAGACGGATTGCAGACGATAGCCGATGGTTTGTATGTCTCCAGACGAACCTTAGAAAGATATGTCTCCGCCATATATGAAAAAACAGGTGCAAAATCCCGGATCGGGCTTGTTACTCTTTATAACAACGCATAATAAAACATAACAAAAAGCATTTTATCCTCCCGCCGATGTGGGAGGATATTTTTTGCGGTTTTTTCAGGAAAAACCGATATTTTTGCCTCGATTTTAAGAATGGCGGAGTTCCGCCACCCCATTTTCGGCAGATTGGCGGACTTCCCTTATATCAAAATCGGCACTCTGTAAGTATAATTATATGCAAAGACGGCCGGGAGGAATACGAATTGCAACACAAACTCTTATATTTGATCGAAAGGTATAATACGAAGTATTTGCCCAAAATTTTAACTGTCCTTTTGCTTGCAAGTTTGGCTCTGAGTGCCTGTGGCAAAAAGCCTTCGGAAACATACAGTTCTACATCAATCCCAGAGCCTTCACAAAACACATCTACGCAGGCGGAGCCGGTAACGCTGGAACAGGCGCTTCTCAAGGAACGCGGCAAGCCGTATGACCAATCGGACTACAAGACATTTGTCGGCGGCGAGGGCATTATAAACGAATACGCCGAATTCGACTGTAATCTGGATCACGGCTACAGTAAAACCGTCAACGATCTCGTGGTGGCTGACGGAAAGCTGTATCAGGCAAATTTCAACTCCGTTTTGGCAAACGGCAAGAACATACAGGAGGTCGGCACCCTGCCCGGAAAAAATATCCGATATTGGCGTCTGACCCATGACGGTGAAATGGGAGAGATCTACTTAAATGACGGCTCCGGCTATAAGGTCAGCAACCCGCCGTTTACGGCCTCGCCGATGGATAAGGCGCAGCATCCGCTGTTCCGAAAGGTTTACCGCTATGCTTCCGACGGAAAGACGCTGGAGGATCATACGGCAGAATACTTAAATGCCGATAAGGTCTACTCCGGCGATCCGATGATCACCGTTGTCGGCGGTAAAGTCAGCCTGCTTTTTTCGGGCAAATATCTTGATAAGGGTACGACCGGCTGGAATTGGTATCGGGACATGGATCGGCGGGAGTACATTGCCTTTGAATTGGAGCTGTCCGAGCTTGTCGGCGAAGCACCGATCCGGCTGTTTAATCGGAACATTCTGATGACCAATTGTGCCTTTTATGAGATCGTGTATGCCTCGGAGCCTTTGGACGACAGCGACACAAAAGCGCAGCTTGCGCCGGACGGTTCGGTGTCTCCCTACTATCCTGCAGCACAGCATCTCAATTGCGATCTGAAATTAAGAAAGATTGATCTGCTCACCGCTTTTTACGGAGATGTCCGCAACATCAGCACAAGCCATGTGATCACCGAGGACTATACGATGCTCCCCATTGCCGAGGTGCTTACAGACGGATACGGTGCGTATCAAAAATATGATCCCTGCCGTTTCTATTGGGACTATAATCAGGATTAAGGAAAAAAGGAGAGAAACACGATGAATGTAAAACGAATCACGGCGCTTGCGCTGGCCTTGGTCATGACCTTGCTTCTTGCCGCCTGCGGCAGCAAAACCGTTGTGAACGATGACGGCACAAAAACCGAACAAACAGAACGCGGAGTCAAGGTGACGCAAACGGCGGCAAAAGCCGTGCAGACCGAAAAATACGAAACCGCCGATTTCAGCATGACCATCCCAAAGGGCTGGACGGTAACGACCGGCGGAACAAATATCTACCACAGTATTCGGGTAAGCGACCCGAACGAACCGCTCAATCAGATGTTTGTGCTGCTCAAAGCCGATGTGTTGCTGCACAGTCAGGCAGGTAAAGATGCATGGCAGCAGAACTACAATATGGGCGATACACAGGCGGCGCTTTTTGCTAAGGCCGCTGTGCTTGATAACCCGTCTACAGAGGGCTTTTTCAAAATATTCTCACAGTATACTGCATTTGCATCGGAGGTGGAGCCTGCTTATTCGGGATATGCCTTCCCCCGGTTTGATAATTTTACGGTAACCGACCGCTATCCCTCTGCCAGCCCGATGAAGTCCTCCGCTCTCGGCGACGAGCAGCTTCGCGCGACATTCACGGATAACGGCAAAGAGGGCGAGGGCCTATTTGCCGCCAGTGTGGTGGACTTTGGCAGCTTTGCCATCTCCAACGGCAATGTGGTAGGCTATCAGCTCCAGGCGGTGGACGGCGGCTACTATATGGCTTACAACATCGTTGCCGTTACCGCCGCAAAGGACACCTTTATCGAGTGGGAAGGTGTGCTGACCGATTGCTTCAAAACCCTGCAGTATTCCGACAGCTTTGTCAGTACCACCAATCAGGCAAGCAATGAAAAGGTTGCCCTTGCTCAGCAGATCAGCCAGAACTTTAATGCGACCATGGACGGCTTTATGTCCTCCTGGGAAAGCCGCAACAGAAGTCAGGACATTATGAGCCAGAAGCAGAGCGACGCCACCCTCGGCTACGAGCGCGTTTACGATACCGAGACCGGCGAAATTTACAAGGCTACGAACGGTTTTACCGATGTGTACGACGGCAAGCGGTACAAGGCAGTGACCGACGACAATATGTATGCCGAGCCGATAAGCGGTTATATTGAAAAACAATAACACCATAACAAAAACGGTTTACCGTAGAATCGTGATGAAAAGGAGGTGTCGGACGATGAACAAGCAGCTTTCCGCTTTGCCGGACAGTAAAACTATAAGGATATTGTTGCCGTATAATCGGCAATATGTGATCTTCGCCGTTTATGAAGTGCTGGACAAAAACGGAGCCGAATATGAAAAAACAGACGCATCCACCATTTTAGCAGAGATGTCGGTATACGGTAATTTAAGCCGGTTTTCCGTCTCCGTAAATGAACAGGAAACGGGAGCGGAACTGACCGTAACCATGATACATCCTTGCGAGGGACTGTCCGATACCGGTATCCGAAGGGCAACGACCGCCATAGCCGACAGCATCTCACAGCATTTGGAAAACGAGCTTGAGATAAACAAGGTATCCCCAAAAAGGCAACCTGTTTGAAGTTTTAAAACGGAGGCAATCAAATGAACGAATCAAGAGTATTTATGTTGAACGGCACTGAGGTGTCAGGGATCGTTACCCGGTTGGAAAATTTCTTTCGCACCGAGAAAGGCATGGAGGTGCAGAGTTCACAGACAACGGACGGCTATGTTATGCAGGCAAGCCAGCCGAAGGACGGCTGGAAAACCCTTACCGGAATGCGGCTGGCGATCGCCGTGCAAATGGCAGTGATGGGCGACAAGCTGAATGTCAGCATCGGCGAAGGTCAGTGGTCAGATAAAATAGGAGCAGGTGCCATCGGTTTGTTTGTGGCATGGCCGCTGGCGATCACCGCCGGAATGGGTGCATTCAAACAGAAAAAGTTACCAGGCGAGGTGTTTCAGGTCATCGAAACTACCATTATGACCGGCGGCCAGCCTGTGGTTGTGACCGGCGCGGGTCAGACGGTGGCTGTGGGAATGATCGTGTGTCCGAGCTGCAAAGCGCAGCTCACCGCCGGCTCTAAGTTCTGCAATCATTGCGGAACAAAGCTCAACACAAAATGCCCGAATTGCGGTGCAGATATTACACAGGGAAGCGCATTCTGCTCCGAATGCGGACAAAAACTTTAAGAAAGGATTTTTAAATTATGAAAGAACGCACACTTAAAACAAAATTGCTGACAGTTCTGCTCACGCTGTGCATGGTGCTGTCGCTGACTGCATTTACGGCGTATGCCGGCGAGCTACCCAAGCCGGATTATCTTCCTGAAGGCGTAACGTACTCTAATGACTACGATCACACATACCACACGCAGGTCAATGTAACCGCCAATGTTTCCGTCAAGGATTCCGATGGTACGGTGGTCGAAACCACACAAGTAAGTAAAAGTACCGAGGAGTTTCTCAAAGGAGGCGTAGGCATGTTGCAGAGCAATATTGCAAGGCTTCAGACCGAGATCGAAACACCGTATCAAGACAAGGGGACCCTTGCACGTGAAAACGAGAGCGGGCAGTCGATTCTTGACCATTTTGAGAGTGCAGAGCTTTATACGTTCATTCCCACGTCCGGTGATCCGGTCGAGTTTGGCATGGACTTAGATGCAGCAAAGAAGTATTTCAATGAGCACCCGGATGCAACCGGTACTTTCACCGAAATTTTGGATGTCCACGAATATCAAAAATATAATTACACCTATGACCTGAATGTGCAGCAAACCGGTCAACCGGAAAGCACTATCACTGCGGCGACGATTGAAAATGTAAAATTCGACTATCAGTTGGGTGATGCACCGCAGGCCACAGCATGGGTAGCCATTGACGATATGGATAAATATGAGATCGACTATGAATGCTGGCAGCAGTTCAAAGGCAACGAACCCGTTGCCGCCTGGTATTCCGACAACGGTGCACACGGTTCTCTTCCGACCATCACGGAATTTGAAAGCGGGGAAAAATATGTATATTTCCTTATGCTGAAGCCGAAGGACGGACATTCCTTCAGTAATGAAGCTGCCGTGACCGTGAATGGGGAAAGCGTAACGTCAAGTTTGCTTGGAGATTTCCTCTATCTTCCCGCCGTTAAAACGATCACGATGCCGACCTTGACCGTCATTGATGTGGTGGAGATCAACGGTGCCACCGTCAGCTTCCAGGACGGCGATAGGCCCGTGTTCACCGGTGATGTGCCCGATGATGTATACTACGTACTGCGAGCTGCGTGGTGGGAGCTGAACAGCACGACCGGTCTGATTTCTACAGAACCAGAGTTTGGAAGCGGAATTTATGAAAATAAAATCACCACTTTTGAAGCCGGAAAGACCTATCATTACGGTGTGTATGTGGTGGCCTATGGCGATGTCGGAAATGTCCGCTATGTATTCGGCCCCGACACCAAGCTGAAAATCAACGGTGAATTTGTGAACTATAAGCGCTATGAAGGCGATATGAGCGACGGCTCCGACGGAACCATGTGGGTTCTCACCGATCTGACCATGACCCCCGAGGCAGGCGGCACGGCTCCTTCCGAGAAGTACACCGTTACTTACACCGACGGCGTGGACGGCGAAGAGATCTTCAAGGATCAGGTTTATACCGTGGAATTCGGCAAGGCTACCCCTGCATTCAACGGCACGCCTGCCCGTAAGGGCTATACCTTTGCCGGATGGAAGCCTGCGGTTGCAGCCACAGTGACAAGCAACGCTACCTATGAGGCAACTTGGAAGTCCGACTCTGCAACGACAACGCCGAGCGACAACAAGCCGAACACAGGCGAAACGACAAGCCCGAAGACCGGCGACACCAGCAATATGCTTCTGTGGTTTGCCCTGCTGTTCATCAGCTGCGGTACATTGGCCGGTACTCTGGTAATTGATAAGAAGAAAAAGACCATGAAATAAGCGACCTTTTGAAGGGCGGTTCGCCGACTGCATGACAGGCGGTGAGCCGCCTTTTATAGCCACATATCTTTCAAAATTTTACACAATCCCTGTAAAAATGTGTTGCTGGATGGTCAGAACCAGATTATAATTATTACGGTTTGTTGTACATTTGTATGACAAGGTAAACGCGATGGACGACGGTTCTGAAATCGCTAAACGATGGAAAGACCGCTCCAGAGCAGAAAGCTGGACGCCTGAAATGAAAGAAAAGGCACGGCAGCGGGCATTACAGGCAAGGAGGCATACGGTATGAGCAGAACAGCAGCATGGTCGGTCACAGTCATTCCGCCGACCATTAATCCGCTGACGCACCTTTCCGGGGTGGCTGTACAAAACGGCGGGTCGCAGGATACGCAAGAGTGCCCACAGACAGCGATGAGCAGTTCACCAGCTACGAGGCGTAGGTGGATTACTACACGCAATGCATCAAACGCAATCCCGAATGGGAGTTTGTAAAAGTTTACACAGACGAGGGCATTTCCGGCACGAATACCAAGCATGGCATCGGCTTTAATGAAATGACCGCCGATGCCATGTCCGGCAAAATCGACCTCATCGTCACAAAGTCGGTCAGCCGCTTCGCCCGAAACACGGTCGACAGCCTGGTTACCATCCGCAAACTGAAAGAAAAAGGCGTAGAAGTCTACTTCGAAAAAGAGAACATCTACACCTTTGACGGCAAGGGCGAACTGCTGCTCACCATCATGTCGAGCTTGGCACAGGAAGAAAGCCGCTCCATTTCGGAGAACGTGACCTGGGGACAACGGAAGCGGTTTGCGGATGGAAAGGTCAACCTCCCATACAAGCAGTTCCTCGGCTATCGCAAAGGAGCGGACGGTTTTCCAGAAGTCGTTCCGGAGGAGGCAATCGTTGTCCACCGGATTTATACTCGATTCATGGAGGGGTTGACGCCGGGGGCCATTGCAAAGGAACTGACAGCAGATGGGATTCCGACTCCATCGAGAAAACAACGCTGGCAGACCAGTACAGTGGAAAGCATCCTTCAAAACGAGAAATACAAGGGCGCTGCACTCCTTCAGAAATGCTTCACGGTCGATTTCCTCACAAAAAAGAGGAAGGTCAATGAGGGCGAGGTGCCGCAGTACTATGTGGAACACAGTCATGAGCCGATCATTACGCCGGAAGAGTTCGACAAAGTTCAGACGGAGCTTGCGCAGCGCAAGCAGATCAGCCGCCAGTACAGCGGAAAGAGCATTTTTTCTTCCCGCATCGTCTGCGGGGACTGCGGTTCCTACTTCGGCTCGAAAGTCTGGAACTCGACCTCAAAATACCGCAGGGTCATCTGGCAATGCAACGGCAAATTCAAGGGTGAGCACAAATGCGAAACGCCGCATCTGGACGAGGAAACCATTAAAGCGCGGTTCGTGACCGCCCTTAACGCTATCATCGAAAGCAAAGACAACATCCTTGAGGATTGCCGATTGATGCAAGCCACCCTGACAGACTGTACAGGCATTGATACAGAAATCGAGAGTCTGCTTGAGGAGATCGATGTGGTGACCGAACTGACAAAGCGTTGCATTGCGGAGAATTCGCAGACGGCACAGAACTAGGAAGAATACGCCGCCCGGCACAATGGGTTTATGGAACGGTACAAAAAAGCCAAGGCACAGCTTGAGCAGCTCCGCACTACAAAAGCTGCACGGGAAGCCCAGGCAGAAGCCATCGGAGCGTTTATGTTTGAGGTGCAGGAATTGGATGCCCTCACCGAGTTTGACGAAAAGCTCTGGCTGACGGTTATCGATACGGTGACCGTACACGCTGATGGGCGGATGACCTTCAAATTCCAGGGCGGCACTGAGATTGATGTATAAATAAAATAGGGCAACGCTCAGTTATGAAGCAATCAGCTTGATAGCTGGGCGTATTCTTGTTTTGCGGGACATTCGTCGTTAAGCAACAATGAAAAAACCGCTGACCTATTGACAAAAACAAATTCTCTTGCTATAATGATAGTGTTACTATCGATTGTATGACTATCGTTGCGGAGGTGCAGAATGTCAAAACCGGATAAAACCCTCGATCCGAAAATCCTGGACGCTGCAAAAAAGGAGTTTTTGGAGAAGGGCTATGAAAAGGCATCGACCAATGCTATCTGCAAGAGCGCAGGGGTAACATGGGGTGCTCTACAGAAGCGGTATTCCGGGAAGGACGCGCTTTTCTGTGCGTTGGTCGCACCTGTTGCAGAGGAATTCAAAGCGACCCTGATTGGAAGCAACGAGGATTTTCACGCCCAGACGAAGGAACAGCAGGAAGTTGCAGCCCTGCACGCAGATCGGGACGGAAATCCTTTTGTGGACTATATCTACGGGCATTTCGATGTATTCCGGCTTCTTCTGTGCTGTGCGGGCGGCTCGTCCTATGAACACTATATGGATGATCTGGTGGACATCTTGGAGCGCTCCACCCGCCGCTTCATGGAAGCCACAGGCCATGAGGCTGTTATCAACGGAAAAAAAGCCGGAGAAAAAACCGTGCATATCCTCATCAGTTCCTATCTTTATGGGCTGTTTGAGCCGGTGGCACACGAGATGGAGAAAGTCGAGGCTATCACCTATGTGAATGAGCTGAAATATTTCTTCGATGTGGGCTGGGCCGATATTCTGAGTTTGAAATAGTCCTGTTTGAAACCATCCGCCACTATGGGGATGGTTTCAAACGGCCCGTTAGTTAGCGCACTCTAACTCATAAGGAGCAATGATATGAATCAAACATCGAAAACAATCGGAAAGCTCCTGAAATTTTCAGGTCCATTCCGCATCACGATCCTGCTGTCTGCCGTGTTTTCTGCTTTTTCAGCGGTCATTAACCTCAAAGCCTATCTCTGCGTATATGGGGTCGCAAAGGTGCTGATCCAGTCCTCCGGCAATTTCGGGGCGCTGGACCTGGCGGCCATGAAAGCACTGGGTATGCAGGCAGTCTGGTATGTGTGTATGGGCTTTGGGACCTACGGTATGGCACTGCTGTGTTCTCACATCAGCGCCTACAACACGGTGGCGCAGATACGGATGCAGCTCATCCGCCATCTCGGTACCCTGCCATTGGGCTATCACATCCTGCACCCCAGCGGGAAGCAGCGGAAGATCATCGAGAAGAACACCGACAATCTCGAAATCCTCATCGCTCACAATATCCCGGACTATGTGCAGTCTTTGGTGCTGCCCATTGCGTTTCTGGTGTTCATGTTCCGGTATGACTGGCGGCTGTCGCTCATCTGCCTTGTCCCTATTCTTATCGGTTTCATTCTCCTTTTCTCGATGCTAAAGGGAGAGAGCAGCGGTTTTATCGAACAGGTTCAGAAATCCGGGGAGGACATCAGCAATGCCGCCACGGAATATGTCCGTGGAATTGCAGTAGTTAAGACCTTCGGGCAGACAGCATCCTCCTTCCGGCGCTATCAGCGGTCGGTGAAGGACTACGCCGACTTCATGACGAAGTATGCGTTCTCCATGGAGAATGCCTTCAGCCTGTACACCGCCATTGTCAACGCTGTGTTTCTCTTCCTCATCCCCGGCGGCATTGTTCTCTATAACCTTGGTGGCGGAGCGGAAAAAACCATCATGACCTTCGCCTTCTTCGCCGTGCTGATTCCGTTGGTGGCGTCCATTCTGACAAAGCTTATGCACAGCTCCTCCAATCTGATGCTGGCGGACGCATCGTTCGCCGCCATTGAAAAAATGCTGGCGGAAAAACCCCTTACGGAAACGAAAAAGCTGCCGGTTCCTCAAAACGGGGAGATTCGGCTCGACCATGTGTCTTTCCAATACGAAGCAGGCGTGAAGGCGCTGGACGATGTGTCTCTAACTATCCGCCCCGGTACTGTAACTGCATTGGTGGGAGAATCTGGCGGCGGAAAGAGCACAGTCGCCAACCTCATCGCCCGGTTCTGGGATGTGAGCGAAGGCTCCGTCACCGTGGGCGGCGTAGATGTTCGAAAGCTGGACTACGCCGACTTGATGAAGCACATCAGCATCGTGTTCCAGGACACGAACCTTTTCAAGATGTCCGTTGCGAAGAATGTCGCCATGTACAAGCCGGGCGCTTCACGGGAAGAGATCATGGAAGTGCTGCGTCAGGCGCAGTGCGAGGATATTCTTGAAAAGCTCCCCAACGGTGTGGATTCCGTCATCGGAGCCAGGGGCGTCTATCTATCCGGAGGCGAGATGCAGCGCATTGCGCTGGCACGGGCGATCCTCAAGGACGCACCCATCGTTCTGCTGGACGAAGCCACAGCCTTTGCCGACGCAGAGAATGAATATCTCATTCAGAGGGCGCTGGATATCCTGCTCCATGGGAAAACCGTGCTGATGATTGCGCACCGACTCCAGGCCATTGTTCACGCCGACCAGATCATCGTGATGCAAAGGGGCGGGATTGCCGAGCAGGGTACCCACGAGGAACTCATGCAGCGGCAGGGTGTGTACGCAAAGATGTATCACGAATATGAAAACAGCGTATCGTGGAAGATCGGAGGTTGGGCATGATATTCAGTAAGTTTTTTCATCTGAGCCGTGAAGGATCAAAAACCATTATGCAGGCCGGTATCTGGCTGGCTGTCTTCAATCTTGCAGCGCTTCTGCCTGTGGTTCTGCTTGCCATGATCAGTGAGGATATGATGGCAAAGCACTTTGCGGGAGACGATGGAAATATCCCTTTACTGCCCTATGCTGCGGCACTTCTTGTCATTCTCACCGTGATGTTTCTCACTTACAAGGTCGCCTATCACAAGGAGTATCTGACCTCAGGGCAGGAGGAATACAAGCTCCGTATGGAACTGGCGGATAAGCTGCGGCGGCTGCCGCTGTCCTTTTTCGGGATGCGCGATCTCAGCGATGTCACCGGTATCATTATGGATGATGTGCAGACGATGTCCCACGTGCTCTCCCAGAGTGCAGCGGAGCTCATCGGCGGCATTCTAACGGGTATCGTCGCATTGGTTGTGCTGTTTATCTATGACTGGCGGCTCGCACTGTATTTGGCGGTATGTATGCCGGTGGTACTTCTCGTGATGGCGCTGTCCCGAAAAATCTCCGAGGGAACGAACAAGAAAAACCGGAGCAAGAAGCTGGATGTCAGTGCGGGACTGCAGGAGTATCTGGAAAACATCAAGCTGCTGCGCACCACTGAGGCCATGGGCGATTATCAGCAGGGACTTTTCAAAAAGGTAAAGCATATCATTCCCGGTCTTGTGCTGTATGAACTGCTGGCGGGACTGTCTATTTCCATCTCGTATAATGTGATGCGCGTGGGGCTTGGTCTTATGATCCTGTTCGGTTCGGGGATGCTGGCCGCCGGGGAGATTACGCTGTTTAAGTTTCTAATCTTCCTCTATGCTGCCGTCCGAATCTACGAACCGCTGACCAGCGCCTGCGAGCATCTCGGCGACTTTATCGCGTCGCTGGTCGGGGCTGGGCGTGTTTCGGCATTGCTGGCCAAACCGGAGCAGGGCGGCAGCGAGGACATTACGGTGGATCGCTTCGACATTCGCTTCGACCATGTCCGCTTTGCCTACAACCACGAGGAAGTTCTGCACGATGTATCCTTCACGGCGAAGCAGGGTGAGATTACTGCGCTGGTGGGGCCGTCCGGCTCCGGAAAAAGCACGCTGGCACGGCTTGCTGCACGGTTCTGGGATGTGCAGAGCGGTTCGGTATCCCTTGGCGGCGTTGACCTTCGGCAAATTGCGCCGGAGGAGCTGCTGAAAAACTATTCCATCGTGTTTCAGGATGTGGTGTTGTTTAACGACTCCATTTACAACAACATCAAAATCGGACGGGAGGACGCCACAGAGGAAGAGGTCTACGCCGCCTCCAAGCTGGCAGCCTGTGACGAATTTATTCACCGTCTCCCGGACGGATACCAAACCGTTATCGGCGAAAACGGTAAGACCCTCTCCGGCGGCGAACGGCAGCGGCTTTCTATCGCCCGGGCGTTTCTGAAAAATGCCCCTGTCATTCTGCTGGATGAGAGCACGGCCAGCATTGATCCGGAGAATGAAACGAAGATTCAGCAGGCCATCGGGCGGCTCATTCAGAATAAAACCGTCCTCATTATTGCCCACAAGCTCCGCACGGTAGCCGGCTGCGACAAGATCGTGGTATTGGATAGCGTCAGCGTGGCGGAGGAAGGCACCCACGAGACGCTGATGGAGCAAAAGGGTCTTTATTACAAGCTATACACATTGCAAAGCGAGAGTCTGGTCTGGAAGGTCAGAGCATAAATCAGGAGGTATTTACATGAACACAAAAGATAAAAGCAAGCTGAACGGAAAGGATCTGATCAGCATCGGCATTTTCACCGCCGTATATTTCATCCTCAATCTTCTCATCGCGGCGGCTATGGGCTTTATCCCGCTGGTAAACATGATGATTCCCTTTGCCAGCTCTCTGGTGCTGGGCATCCCCATGATGCTCTACTTTTCCAAAATCAAAAAGTTCGGCATGGTGCTCATCACCTACATTATCTACGGCGCGATCCTCACACTGGCAGGCGTCGGCATTTACAGCCTCATTGCAGGCACCCTTTGCGCACTTATCGCCGAATTTATTCTGAAGGCAAAGCGGTATGCCAGCATCTCTGCCGCCATCCTGTCCTATGCCGTTTGCAGCGTGGGTGCCAACGCCAATGTTCTGGGCTTTGCCTTTATGACTGAGGCGCAGCTGGCGGAAAAGACCGCCTACTATGGGCAGGAATATATGGACATCATCTCCGGATACTTCTCCCATGGCTATATGCTGCCGTTTCTTGCGATTACGGCCTTTGCGGGGGGTGCGCTGGGCGGCCTGCTGGGGAAAGCTGTCCTGAAAAAGCACTTTGCCAAGAGCGGAATGATCTGATGCAGGGGATATTATTTGCCGAAAAGCCCAGAGCGCGGCAGCTCTATCTGGACGCACGGACGAAAATCATTCTCTGCCTCACTGTGTCTTTCCTCATGTTCTCTTGCGAGTATACCGGTGTCATGCGCTTTGTTCTCCCCGTTCTGGCGGCGGTTCCCTTTGTATCCTTCCTGATCCTGCGAAGATATCGGAAAGCGGCAGTCTATGGGATGGTGTATGTGCTCTGCCTTATGCTTCCGATGCTCCTTCGCCAGCTGGACGCACCGGTTTTCAGCATCATCTCCGGTGCGCTGGCGGCGATCTTCACGCAGATGCTGCCGGGGCTCGCCATGTTTGATGTGCTGCTCTCGTCCACCACGGTCAGCGAGTTTATCGGAGCCATGGACGGCTTTCACATCTCCAAAAAGTTCTCCGTTCCGGTCTCCGTCATGTTTCGTTTCTTTCCTACAATCCGTGAGGAATACGGAATGATTCGGGATGCTCTGCGGCTGCGGGGTGTCGGAGGCTTGGAGCATCCGTTGGAGATGCTGGGATACCGGATGGTGCCGCTGCTGACGGAGCTGATGCAGGTGGGCAATGAACTGTCCGCCTCGGCCATGACGCGAGGGCTGGACACACCTGGCAAACGCAGTAATGTCTGCCCTATGGGATTTCGTGTGCAGGACATCGCTGTATTTCTGCTCTGCGTGGCGGTAGTTTCGCTGTTTATATTTGCAAAGGTGACAGGACGGTAAGATGATCGAGATCAAAAATGTAAGCTATTCCTATGAAAACGCCGTGACGGACGGCGCACTGAAGAATGTCAGTCTCTGCATCCCACAGGGGCAGACGGTACTGCTGTGCGGCGAATCCGGCAGCGGCAAGACAACCTTCGGGCGGCTGGTCAACGGTTTGATCCCCTGCTATTACGAGGGAAAGCTGACGGGCTCCGTCATGGTGAACGGAAATGACACCACCCAACTCCAACTCCATGAGCTGGCCGGGACGGTCGGCTCCGTGTTTCAGAATCCAAAGTCGCAGTTTTATACGCTTCTGACCGACACGGAGGTCATATTTGCCTGCGAGAATATCGGCATGGAGAAGCGAGAAATATTGCGCCGCTTCACAGAGACCGTTCAGGACTTCCGGCTTGAAAAGCTGCTTGGGAAGAATGTCTCCCAGCTCTCCGGCGGCGAAAAGCAGAAAATTGCCTGTGCCTCTGTCAGTATGCTTAGGCCGCCGATCCTCGTGTTGGATGAACCGACCTCGAATCTGGACATTTCCGCCATTCGGGAGCTGCGGGAGATCGTCGCCCAATGGAAGACATCCGGCAAGACTGTCCTCATCGCCGAGCACCGGCTCTGGTGGCTGAGGGGCCTTGCGGATCGTGTGGCGGTATTTCAAGAGGGCAGCATCGTCGAAGATGTACCGGCAGACGAGTTCTGGCGCAGAACACCGGACGAGCTTCATGCGGAAGGGCTGCGCGGTTCCTGCCGCTTTGCCCCGCAGGTGAAAGAGCGCCGCGCAGACGCACAATATATCATCTCTCCGTTTCGCAGTTCTGATGGCGAATTTACGCTGAACATTCCGGAACTGAAAATTCCCAAAGGCGCAGTGGTGGCCGTCCTCGGCAACAACGGCGCAGGAAAAAGCACTTTCGCAAGGTGCCTGTGCGGACTTGTCCGCAAGTGTAAGGTACAGATCATCGACGGTGAAAAACGCTATGCAGGGCGAAAACTGAGCAGTCTTGCCTACATGGTATTTCAGGATGTCAACCACCAGCTTTTCTCCGAGAGCGTGTCGGAGGATGTGACGCTGGGGTTGCGCCTGTCCGAGGATGAGAAGCGTTCCACTGCCGAAGAAATGCTGCGGCGCATGGAGCTTTGGGGCTATCGGGAGGCACATCCCATGGCGCTGTCGGGCGGACAGAAGCAGAGGCTTGCCATCGCAGGCGCACTGGCGGCACAAAAGGATATTATCTTCTACGACGAACCCACCAGCGGTCTCGACTACCGCAACATGGAGCGCGTGGCAGAGAATATCCGGCGCCTCTCTGAGATGGGGAAAACGCAGTTCGTCATCACCCACGACCCAGAGCTTGTGGAGAAATGCTGCGACCGATTCCTGTTCTTTGAGAACGGCAAAATTACCGACTCGGGCAGTTGGACGGCAGAAGCACTCGAGCAAGTCAGAACGTATTTTGTAACCCTCATATAGGAGCAAGCAAACTGTGACTGGCGCATTTTTTGCTGAAGAAAGTATCGCAACCCCTCAGTGGCGAATTGCACCCCCCTAAAATCAAAAATGCACCCCCCTCCAAACCGTAATTGCACCCCCTTAACGGGTTTCTATCAAAATTAGAGTCATTTGCCATAAGTCCACCGTAATTTTGATAGAATTACGGTGGACTTTTTCTATGCCCGAAAACCGCTTGGAATAGGGCCTTTCGGCTGTTCAGACATATAACAAACCCCGTCACAGAGCGTTTCTGCGGCGGGGTTCTATGTGTTTTATGGAGATTACGGCTTTCTACACCGCTGTAATCGTTAAACAGCCGAGTTCTGATAATACTCCTTATGAGAAAATCGGCGATGAAGTGCGGTCGCTGGCGGATTTAGCGCCTTTTGAGATACCTTCGTCATGGGAGTGGTGCCGGGTAGGCGACCTTTTCTCAAATATGTCTGGGCTTGCGTACAAAAAGGATACCCTCGCTATAAAGGCGGACAAAATGATAAGGGTACTGCGTGGCGGAAACATCGGTGAAGATCAGTTCTATTTTAAAGGCGACGATGTTTTATCTCAAGTGAGCTCGTAAAGCCGGAGCTGTATTTACGGTGTGGAGCGCTGTATTGACGATGAACTGCCCTTTGAGATACCGGAAAATTGGTGTTGGGCACGGCTCGGAAGCATCTCTTCTTATGCAGAAACCAAGCAAAAAGTAAACGCTGCGAATGCTGATTCTGCTATATGGGGGCTTGACCTTGAGGATATTGAGAAAGGTGGCAGGTTGATTGTACGCAAAACTGTCGGTGAACGAAAAGCTATAGGCGATAAGAAGTGCGGCACGACAGAGCCATTCCCGTGATCGTCTACGACAGGGCGCTGATCGAGAACTGCTGCGATAATGTTGCAGGTCGAAAACAATCTCCATGAAACAGCCAAGGAGCATTATGATATATCCGCACCGGAGGGCTCGGTTTCCGTCCCTGCCGGCAGCCCCACCGCAATGGTGGTGCCCTTCTCCGAGCTCTCCTCCACCCAAACGGAGCCGC
>OLGL01001564.1_pt1 | contig 21744 bp, 20 predicted proteins | sample 1605041 | NCBI WGS metagenome assembly OLGL01 (sample SAMEA3888905, study PRJEB22519) | human gut metagenome | biome: human gut; feature: human-associated habitat; material: faeces | place: Denmark | collected 2010 | reverse complement strand
ATTTTGTGGGCAGGTGCTACTCTTAAAAAGTGTCCACACTTATGGGTACAGTATAAAGTCCAATGACCCATTGCGATGCCGTAGGGGGCGCAGGCCGGTTGACCCGTCAGATGTACGAGTTTCTGACACCAACGCCGTAGGGGTACCCAAAGGCAAGCCCGTCCCGGCCGCCCAGGGGGCGAAAACTTCTACATGTATCCACTGGCCGTTGACAGTTGACCGTTGACAGGGGGTGTGAAAGCTATTTTTCACACCCCCTGTTTTTTCTCTCCGGACGGTTTGAAGAATTTCCGGATCACGAAGGGCACCCCCATGGCCAGCATCAGGACCCGAACCAGCTGATAGGTAAGGATCACGGCCACATCCTGGTGCATTTCCAGGCCGGTGAGGCACATTTCCGCAATGCCGCCGGGGGCCAGGGCCAGGAAGGCGGTGAGGGTGGTGAAGTCGTAGAGCCGGGACAGGAGCAGGGACAGGCCGGCACTGGAAGCCACCATCAGCAGGGAGCCAAGGAGCACGTTGGGGATCAGGGCCCGGGTTTTCAGCAGTTTTTCCCGGTCCAGCATGGTGCCGATGTACAGGCCGATATGGAGCTGGGCGAAGGCCATGGCCGGGGCGGGCACCCGGGGCACCCGGCCCATCCACAGGGCCAGCAGGGCCGTGATCATAATGGGGCCCAGCAGCTGGCCGGTGGGCATGTGGACTTTTTTGGCCAGGGTCTGTCCCACCAGCACCACCGGGACTACCAGCAGCCAGCCCGGATGGAACAGGCTCAGGAAATCTGCCCGGGAGGCGTCCCACAGACTGACTCCCGCCAGACGGGTGACCTGGCCGCCGAACAGATTGATGGCCAGGAGGGGGACGCTGATTTCCACCACGAACAGCCGCAGGCACTGGGAGACCACCACCACGTTCTCATCGGCTTCTTCATAGTCATCCATCAGGACGGTCATGGCCGTGAGCCCTCCCGGCAGGCAGCCCATGATGGAACTGAGCAGGTTGGCAAAGGTGTGCCGGTGCATGTAAACGGCCACGGCCACCGAGACGGCCAGGGTGAACAGGCTGGCCCCCAGGATCCCCAGGGTTTCCTGGCTCAGTTTGAAAAAGGTATCCGGGGTGCAGTTGCTGCCGATGCCGTAGCCGGCCACCCCCAGCATAAGGCCCCGCCAGGAACGGGGCCAGAAAAAGGTGTTGTCCAGAAAGGTCCGGAGAAGAAATCCCACGGCAATGCCCCCCAGCATATAGGGAATGGGGACGGACAGCTGCCGCAGCAGGAAGCCTGCCAGGGCCGCTGCCAGGAATGCGGTGAATCGTTTCATGGAAAAGAGCTCCTTCCAAGGGTACAAAGGATGGTTTGTACGGTAAGATAATTTTATTATAGACAATCTGTTCCATACTGTAAAATCCTAATAGTATAATAGGACTATAGCAAAAATGATATGACAAAAGGAGAAGGCCCATGTTCCATGAAAAATATCTCCGGGATTTCCTGACGGTCTGTGAAACGGGAAACATTACGGCAGCTGCCGCCCGTCTGGGACTTTCCCAACCGGCCCTGAGCCGGATCGTGAAAATGGTGGAAAAGGAAGCGGGGATGCCCCTGCTGGTCCGGGAAGCCAGCGGGGTGTATCTGACCCAGGCGGGAGAAATCTACGCCCGGATGGCCCGGACCATGCTGGAAAGCTACCGGAACGGGCTCCGGGAGATCCACGATATCCGGGATTCCCAGAGTGGACAGATCCGGCTGGGGCTCTCCCGGATTTCCAGCGAAACCCTGCTGCCGGTGATCCTGGAGCAGTTCCGCACCCTGTATCCCCATGTGGAACTTCACCTGACGGAAACCCTGATCCGGCAGCTGAATCCCCTGCTCCGGCAGGGGAAGCTGGACCTGGCCCTGACTTATTTCACCGATGATCCGGAACTGGAATACGCCCGGTTGCTGACGGATACGGTCTATCTGGAAGCTCCGCCGTTTTTCTGGCAGAAACAGCCCCTCTGGAAGCCCGGAACCGGCAACTGGCTGGAGAATGTCCGTCTGCTCCAGAACCAGCCCTTCATCCTGCTGAAACCGGGACGGGGGCTCCGGTACAAGGCGGACCAGTTTTTCCGGGAGGCCGGGATCCGGCCCCGGATCATCCTGGAAACGGACAGTGTGGAACTGGCCCATCGGCTGGCCCAGGACAATCACGGGTTCACCCTGATCCCCGGTCTGGCTTTCCGGACCCTGCACCGGACGGAACGGTCTGTTTTCTTCCAGGTGGCAGGTCATCCCCTGGACCGGACCCTGTACCTGGTCCGGCGGAAGGGGGCTTATCTGACCCGGGCCATGGAAGCCCTCAGTACACTGATCCGAAGCCGTGTAACAGGCACCGGTTCTATGGTAAAATAGGGCCAGGGAACGGAGGTGTTTTCTATGAACAGAAAACAGATGGCTCTGCTGCTGGGACTTTCCCTGGCCCTGGGTCAGACGGCTTTTGCCGCCGACCATGTGGCCGTGGTGGAGAAGAACGGAAAACAGGGCGTCATTGACCAGGGGGGAAAGGAAATCCTGCCCCTGGCTTATAAAAAGATCCTGGTGGGGGATCCCAAAGAGGATCCGGTGATCCTGGTCCAGCAGAAGGGCCGGTACGGCCTGTATGACCGGGACGGGAAACAGCTGCTGGCCCCCACCCTGAAAAAAATCACCGATATCAATGAAGGGATCATCGGAGGCGTGGCAGAGAAAAAATGGAACTTCTACACCCTCCAGGGAGAAAAGCTGCCCGGGGAGTACGACGAAGCCCGGGCGTTCCAGGAAGGGCTGGCGGCGGTGAAGCTCCAGGGCAAATGGGGCTTTGCGGACAAAACTGGCAAAGTGGTGATCCAGCCCCAGTACAAGGAAGTCCACAGCTTCAGTGAGGGGCTGGCGGCTGTAAAAAAGGACAGCCAGTGGTTCTATATCCGGAAAGACGGGACCCTGCTGCCCACCGTGAGCGTCAGGAAAGCCGGGGATTTCCACCAGGGTGTGGCCGTGGTGGACGGCAGCTGGCTCATGGATACCCAGGGGAAAAAATACGCCAAACTGAAATCCTACTCCTTTGTGGGGGATTTCCAGGAAAACGGACTGGCGGAAGTGGGGGTCCGCCGGGCCAGCCGCAGCCTCCTGGATTATATCTCCATCGGCTGGGGCTGGGGGGACGGCTGGGGCTGGGGTGACGGCTGGGGCTGGGGCGGTCCCGTATGGGGCGTGGGCCCGGGCTGGGGTCCCTACTGGGGCGGCTACGGCTATCACCACCATCATCACCATCACGGCTGGGGCGGGGGCATCGGCATCTCGCCCGGGGTGGTGATGCCCTCCAGCCTGTACCGGGGCTATGTGAACAAAAAAGCCCAGGAAGTGATTTCTCCCACCTACAGCTATGTGTCTCCCTTCTATGGAAAGCTGGCCCTGATCCGGGAGGAGGGCCACTGGGGCATGGTGGATACCAAGGGGCAGGTGGTGATCCCGGCGGCCTACGATGCCCTGCTGCCTTTCAGTGAGGGGCTGGCAGCCTTCGGATCGGACAAAAAATGGGGCTTCATCGATGAAAGCAACAAAGTGGTGATCCCCAACCGGTTCGACAGTGTCCAGAGCTTCTTCCAGGACCGGACCACGGCGGTGGAAAAGGACAAGGGCGGCATCATCGACAAAGCCGGGAATCCGGTGGCGCCGTTCCGGGGAGAACTCCGGGAACTGGGGCCTCTCACCGCGGACCGGGCGGCCTACCGGGATCCGGAAAAGAAAAAATGGGGGTATGTGGATGAGAATGCAAAGACGGTAATCTCTCCGCAATATGACAAGGCTGGAATTTTTGACTGAATTTCCAAATCGGCTACAAAAAACCATTGACATAATGGCTTTAAAATGTCATAATGTAAACCATACCATTTCAAACAAACACAGGTAATGAACGGGAGCGGAATCGTAGAAACTTCCAGAGAGCCGGCGGTCGGTGCGAGCCGGTAAGCTTTGAGGATTCCTCTCACCCGGGAGCCGCAGGGGGGAAAAACCAGTAGTCCCTGCCGTCCACAGTGCGTTAAGCTGAATGAGTCCCAACATAGGGTGGTACCGCGTTCATTCGCCCCTATCTGCTTTGCAGCAGGTAGGGGCTTTTTGGTGCAAGAAAGAGAGGAGTCCGAACTATGGGTATGACAAGAACACAGAAAATCCTGGCCCGGCATGCCGGCCGTCCGGAGGTGGAAGAGGGAGAACTGCTGGTTTCCCAGGTTGACCTGACCTTGGCCAACGATATTACCGGGCCACCGGCCATTGACGAATTCGACAAAATCGGCCGTCCTGTATTCAACAAGGACAAGATCGCTTTGGTGCCGGATCATTTCTCTCCCCCAAAAGACATCAAATCCGCCACCCTGTGCAAGCATATGCGGGATTTTGCCCGGAAACACAACATCACCAACTACTTCGAAGTGGGCCGGATGGGCATCGAACATGCCCTGGTGCCAGACAGCGGTCTGGTGGCCCCCGGGGAACTGGTGATCGGGGCGGATTCCCACACCTGCACCTACGGGGCTGTCAACGCCTTCTCCACCGGGGTGGGCCAGACGGACCTGGGGGCGGCCATGGCCAGCGGCCAGACCTGGTTCAAGGTCCCCAAGGCCATCAAAGTGGTGCTCACCGGAAAGAAGCCGGATTACATTTCCGGCAAGGATGTGATCCTGACCCTGATCGGCATGATCGGGGTGGACGGGGCCCTGTACCAGTCCCTGGAATTCTTCGGGGAAGGGGTGGGCGAACTGTCCATGGCGGACCGGTTCACCATCTGCAACATGGCCATTGAAGCCGGCGGCAAGAACGGGATCTTCCCGGTGGATGACAAGACCCGGGAATACCTGAAGGAACGGGGCGTAACCCGTCCCTGGGAAGCGGTGGAAGCGGATGAGGATGCCGTGTACGCCCGGACCATTACCATCGAGCTGGACAAGCTGGTGCCGGTGGTGGCCTATCCCCATCTGCCGGAAAACACCCATCCCGCCGCGGAAGGAAAAGACCTGGCCATCGATCAGGTGGTGATCGGGTCCTGCACCAACGGACGGTATGAGGACCTGGTTTCCGCAGCCCGGATCCTGAAGGGGCGGAAAGTGGATCCCCGGGTGCGCTGCATCATCATCCCGGCCACCCAGGAAATCTACAAACGGGCCATGGACAACGGCCTGCTGGATATCTTCATCGAAGCCGGTGCGGCGGTTTCCACCCCCACCTGCGGACCCTGCCTGGGCGGTTACATGGGCATCCTGGCCGCCGGGGAACGGTGCGTGTCCACCACCAACCGGAATTTCCGGGGCCGCATGGGCCATGTGGACAGTGAAGTCTATCTGGCCAGCCCGCTGACCGCTGCGGCCAGCGCTGTTACCGGCCATATCACGGATCCCAGGGAGGTACTGAAATGAGTAAAGTATGGCGTTATGGAGACCATGTGGATACGGATGTGATCATCCCCGCCCGCTATCTGAACATCTCCGATTTCAAGGAACTGAGTGAACATGCCATGGAAGACATCGACACCACCTTTGCCCCCAATGTGAAGCCCGGGGACATCATCGTGGCCGGCCGGAACTTCGGCTGCGGGTCTTCCCGGGAACATGCCCCCATTGTCATCCAGCAGAAGGGGGTGGCCTGCATCATTGCGGAAAGTTTTGCCCGGATCTTCTACCGGAATGCCATCAATATCGGGTTGCCGGTACTGGAAATCGGGGAAGAAGCCAAAAAGATCCAGGCCGGGGACCAGGTGGAAGTGGATTTTGACAAGGGCGAGATCCATGTGGTGAACAAGGGCCTGGTGATCAAGACCCATCCTCTGCCGGCCTTCGTCCGGAAAATCGCCGAAGCCGGCGGTCTCATCAACTATGTGAAAGGAGTCCATGCCTGATGAAAGTCACTGTATTGGCCGGGGACGGCATCGGTCCTGAGATCACCGATGCGGCTCTGGTTGTTTTGAAGAAAACTGCGGACGTGTTCGGACTGGACATTTCCTATGACCACAAACTCATGGGGGGCTGTGCCTACGACCGGTTCGGTACCCCCCTGCCGGAAGAAACCATCGCCAGCGCCAAGGCTGCTGACGGGGTGCTGCTGGGGGCCGTGGGAGGCCCCAAATGGGATCACATCGAAGACGTGACCAAACGGCCGGAAAAGGGCCTCCTGGGTATCCGGAAGGCCCTGGGACTCTACTGCAACCTGCGGCCGGTCCAGGTGCGGCCCTACATGGCCCATTTGTCCCCCCTGAAGACGGAACGGGCGGAAGGGGCCGATCTGGTCATCGTCCGGGAACTCACCGGGGGCATCTATTTCGGGGAACACCGGGAAGCGGCTCTGGTGGACGGGGTGGAAACCGCCTCTGACGTGGAAAAATACACCCGTCCGGAAGTGGAACGGATCGCTGTCAAGGCCTTTGAAGCCGCCCGGCTGCGCCGGGGAAAGGTGACCAGCGTGGACAAGGCCAATGTGCTGGGGGCCTCCCGGATGTGGCGGAAAATCGTGGAGGAAATCCACGATGCCCACTATCCTGATGTGGAACTGAACCATTTCTACGTGGACAACTGTGCCATGCAGCTGGTGCTGAACCCGAAACAGTTCGATGTGATCCTCACCAACAATATTTTCGGGGACATCCTGAGCGACGAAGCCTCCACCATTGCCGGCAGCATCGGGCTCCTGCCCTCTGCCAGCCTGGGGGACGGCACCGGGCTCTATGAACCCATCCATGGCAGCGCTCCGGACATTGCCGGGAAGGATATCGCCAATCCTCTGGGGACCATCCTGTCCGCCGCCATGCTGCTCCGGTATTCCCTCCATCAGGAAGAAGCCGCCCGGGCCATTGAAAGGGCCGTGGACGATGTAATGAAGGCCGGGTACCGGACACCGGATCTGGCCGGGGAAGGCCTGACCACTGTAGGCACAAAGAAAATGGGCCAGCTGGTGGCAGAAGCGGTGAGAAGATAAGGATTGGTGGGAGACCGGGGGTGTGAATTTTTTCACACCCCCTTTTTGGAATGGAATACCAGAAACCATGCAGGGAGGGAAATCAATATGACCCAATGGGCGGACGGGAAACAGCGGTGCTTCTGGGCCAACCCCGGCAATCCCCGGTACATCCGGTACCATGATGAAGAATGGGGACGGCCGGTCCATGAAGACCGGAAACTGTTTGAAATGCTGCTGCTGGAAACCTTCCAGGCCGGGCTTTCCTGGGAATGTGTGCTGAACAAGCGGGAAGGGTTCCGCCGGGCCTTTGACGGGTTCGATCCGGAAATCATCGCCGGCTATACGGAAGAAAAACTGGAAGCTCTGGGCCAGGATCCTGCCATTATCCGGAACCGGCTGAAGATCCGGGCGGCGGTGACCAACGCCCGGGTGTTCCTGGCCATACGCCGGGAATGGGGCACTTTCGACCGGTATCTGTGGCACTGGACAGAGGGAAAGACCCTCCGGGAAACTGATCTCACCCATTCGCCCCTGTCCGATGCAATTTCCAAAGACCTGAAGAAATGGGGCATGAAATTCGTGGGCACCATAGTAATCTATTCCCTGCTCCAGGCCGTGGGCATCATCTGGAGCCACGAAAAGGGATGTTTTTTGGAGCGGGAAAAGGGGGAATGAAAAAATGCTTTTTCACACCCCGTCACTAGTCTCTAGTCACTAGCCGATGGAAGCCAGCTGACGCAAGCGAAATAAAGGCGCTGTGGATGATTTTTTCACAGCGCCTTTGAACAACGGCAACCGTTATATAAATCGTTTCCGTAGGGGCGGCAAGCCCGGCCGCCCGCCAAATCAGCCGTTGACCATGTGTTTTGCGGGGCGCCGGGCCTGCGCCCCCTACAGTTTATGCTGTTTCAAAATCAATCTGCAAAAATTGATTTTCATCGGCTGCTGACAGCTGACCGTTGACAGCCGACAAAAAAGCAGGTTCCGCATTTTGCGAAACCTGCTTTTTTTACTACATCTTCTTCACCGGCACCAGCCCCCGGCTCAGGGAAATCTGCCCGGTCCGGGCGATTTCGATGATTTCGTAGTCCTCCAGGACTTCCAGCAGGGCATCGATATGGTCCTCCCGGCCGGTGAGCCGGAGCACCAGGGATTTTTTCTGCACGTCCACTACCTTGGCGTGGAACAGTTCCGCCAGGCTGGCCACTTCTTCCCGCACCTGGGGGGTGGGGGCGCTGACCTTGATCATGGCCAGTTCGTAGCTGACAAAGGGCGCGTCGTCCAGGTTCACCACCTTGATCACATCGATGAGCTTGGCCAGCTGTTTGATGGCCTGGTCCAGCTCATACCGGTCTTCCACCGATACCACGATGTTGATCCGGGTCACGTCCCGTTCTTCCGTGTAGCCGGCATTGATGAATTCGATGTTGATGGCCCGGCGGCTGATCAGTCCGGCTACATGGGTCAGGACCCCGGGTTTGTTGTCGGCCAGGATGGCCAGATGCTGTCGGATCATGCGTTGTCGCCTCCCGTTACCATTTCATCCAGTTTCTTTCCGCCAGGGACCATGGGATAGACATTTTCGTCCGGCGGGATGGTCACTTCCAGGAGCGCCGGTCCTTCCTGTGCAAAGAGTCTGTCCAGGGCTGCCGGCAGATCTTCTTCTTTTTCCACCGTCCAGGCCGGAACCCCCATGGACCGGGCTACGCCGGCAATGGACGGGTTGGCGGTCAGGTCGGATTCGGCAAAATGCCCTTTGTAGAACATCCCCTGCCACTGATGGACCATGCCCAGGGTGTTGTTCCGCAGGACCACGGTCTTGACGGCGATGCCGTATTTGTGGAGGGTGGCAAATTCCTGGCAGTTCATCATGATGCTGCCGTCCCCGGTGATCAGTACCACCGGTTTGTCCGGTTCGCCCAGCTGGGCCCCCAGGGCGGCGGGCAGGCCGTAGCCCATGGTGCCCAGACCGCCGGAGGTGATGAAATGATGGGGCTGGGAAACCGGATAAAACTGGGCCGCCCACATCTGGTGCTGGCCCACATCCGTAGCCACCAGGGCTTCCGGACCGGCTTTCTTCGCTGTCTCTTCCAGCACCACCTGGGGAGACAGGCCTTTTTCCGAAGAAGGACGGGTCCCGGCCGGGTGACCGGCTTTCATTTCCTGGAGCTCCTGGCGCCAGGTGACGGTCTGGACCGCCGGAATGGGACTGGCTTCCAGCTGTTTCCGGAAGGCCGGCAGGGACCAGCGGAGATCCCCGTTGACACTCAGGTCCGCGTGGACGATCTTGTTGATCTCCACCTGGTCGATGTCGAAATGGACGATCCGGGCTTTGGGAGCGAAATTGGCTACGGACCCGGTGACCCGGTCGTCGAACCGGGCCCCTACGGTCAGCAGCAGATCACACTGGGTGATGGCCATGTTGGCGGTCCAGGTGCCGTGCATCCCGGCCATGCCCAGGTTTTCCTCCCAGTCATCGGGGATGGCCCCTTTGCCCATGAGGGTGTACACCACCGGCAGGCTGGCATCCCGGACAATCTGCCGCAGAGGTTCCGCTGTATCGGACAGAACCACCCCGCCCCCCACCATCAGCAGGGGACGGCGGGCCTGGCGGAGGGCCGCCAGGGCGGCGGACACTTCCGCTTCCCGGCCTTCCTGGAGGGGCTGATAGCCCCGCAGGGATATGGTTTCCGGATACTCGTAGTCAAAGGGGGTGTCGAACACGTCCTTGGCCACGTCCACCAGCACCGGCCCGGGACGGCCGCTCCGGGCGATGTAGAAGGCTTCCTTCAGTACCCGGGGCAGATCCTGGACTCTCTTCACCAGGTAATTGTGTTTGGTGATGGGGGTGGTGATGCCGGAAATATCCGCTTCCTGGAAGGAATCCCGGCCGATCAGAGGGGTGGCCACCTGGCCGCTGATCACCACCAGGGGAATGGAATCCATGTTGGCGGTGGCAATGCCAGTGACCATGTTGCAGACCCCGGGGCCGCTGGTGGCAAAACAGACGCCCACCTGTCCCGTGGCCCGGGCATAGCCGTCCGCTGCATGGACGGCGCCCTGTTCATGGCCGGTGAGGATATGGGGGAACTTCATCCGGTACAGAGCATCATACAGGCTCAGTACGGCTCCTCCAGGGTATCCGAAGACAACCTGGACCTGTTCCTTTCGCAAACTTTCGATGACGGCTTCTGCACCGGTGATCTTCATGGTTCCTCCTTTGTGAATGATGGTTGTTGGTTGGATTCATTAAGTAGGAAGGCAATCCCGCAGGATTGCCTTCCTTTGGCTGTAGACTAGTGACTAGAGACTAGTGACTGCTCCCGCCTGCTTACTCGTTTTTGTCGTTTTCATGCAGCCAGGGCATCATGCTGCGCAGTTTTTTCCCGACTTTTTCGATGGGATGTTCGGCATGCTGACGGCGCATGGCCAGGAAGTGGGCCCGTCCGCCGGCGCGGTTTTCCAACAGCCAGTCTTTGGCGAAGGTGCCGTCCTGGATGTCGCTCAGGACCTGCTTCATGGCAGCTTTGGAATCCTGGGTCACCACTTTCGGGCCGGCGGTGTAGTCGCCGTATTCAGCAGTGTCGGAGATGGATTTCCGCATTTTGGCCATGCCGCCTTCGTACATCAGGTCCACGATCAGTTTCATTTCATGGAAGGTTTCGAAGTAGGCGATTTCAGGCTGGTAGCCGGCTTCGCACAGGGTTTCGAACCCGTTGGTGATCAGCTGGCAGATGCCGCCGCACAGTACAGCCTGTTCCCCGAACAGGTCGGTTTCGGTTTCTTCCTGGAAGGTGGTCTGGATGACCCCGGCACGGGTGCCGCCGATGCCTCTGGCATAGGCCAGGGCCAGGTCGAAGCATTTGCCGGTGGCATCCTGTTCCACGGCGAATACGTCAGGCACGCCGCCGCCTTCCACGAAAGTCCGGCGGACCAGATGGCCCGGGCCTTTGGGGGCGACCATGAACACGTCCACATCGGCAGGAGGGACAATCTGTTTGAAATGGATGTTGAATCCATGGGCAAAAGCCAGGGCGCTGCCGCTCTTCAGGTTGGGAGCGATTTCGGCTTTGTACACATCAGCCTGTTTTTCATCCGGAATCAGGACCATGGTCACATCAGCGGCAGCTACTGCTTCCGCAACGGTCTTCACTTCCAGGCCGGCGGCACGGGCCACATCGGCGGATTTGCTGCCTTTGTACAGGCCAACCACCACATTGACACCGCTTTCTTTCAGGTTCAGGGCATGGGCATGGCCCTGGCTGCCGTAGCCGATGATGGCCACCGTTTTGTCCTTCAGTACGCTCCAGTTAACGTCCTTGTCATAAAATACTTTTGCCATGGGAAACATCTCCTTTGAAAATAGAAATAAAATGGGGGATACGGGGCAGAGCCGGGCTGTTCGTATAAAAAAATCCGTCCCTACTGTAAAATAGGGACGGAAACATTTCCGCGATACCACCCTGGTTCTCCGGCCATTGCTGGCGCGAAGCGCTCTGCTACGTACTAACATACGCGTTCCGGTTAACGGGGGAAGGCCGTCCATGCTTACTGGGCTTCAGCAGGCTCCTGGGGGAGGATTTTCCTTTGCCGGTTTCTGCTGACTTCCACCATCTGTCAGCTCTCTGGGAGAAACGGGGGACAAAGTACTCGTTCCCTTCATGGGATTTGCCTTGTTCACTTGGTTCGAAAAGGATGAGGTAAGTATACATTGTACAAAAACAACTGTCAACAGGATTTTTGAAAAAGTTTCAAAATGACGGAAACAAAATAAAAAGTGTAATGAATGGAATAGTCCGGCTTCATTTCCGGAACCGGTACCCCACGCCCCAGACGGTTTCAATGTATTCCGGTTTGGCGGTGGAGGGTTCGATCTTTTCCCGGATCCGGTTCACGTGGACGGATACGGTGGCGGTATCTCCCAGGGAATCCTCTCCCCAGATCCGTTCGAACAGGGTTTCCTTGCTGAAGACCACACCGGGGTTTTCGGCAAGGAACAGGAGCAGAGAAAATTCCTTGTTGGGCATGGCGATCTCTTTTCCCTTCAGGTACACATGATGGCCTTTCCGGTCGATGGTCAGGTCTTTCCGCCGGAGCAGCTGGTCCCCGGAATGCTGCCCGGTGAGCTGCCGGTACCGCTGGAGATGGGCCTTGACCCGGGCCACCAGTTCCCCGGGGCTGAAGGGCTTGACGATGTAGTCATCGGCTCCCAGACCCAGACCCCGGATTTTGTCCACGTCCTCCTGTCGGGCGGATACCAGCAGGATGGGGATGTTCCGCTTTTCCCGGATCTGCCGGCAGACCTGGAATCCGTCCATCCCAGGCAGCATAATGTCCAGGAGCACCAGGTCCACTTTTTCATCCAGGGCCGCCTTTTCTCCGGCCAGGCCGTCTCCGGCAATGGCCACCGCAAATCCGTTGGCTTCCAGATAATCCCGTTCCAGTTCGGCAATATCCAGGTCATCTTCCACGATCAGGATTTTTTCCATTGTTCAGGTCCTCCTCCAAAGGAAATGTCATGCAGATTTTCAGTCCATGGGGTTGGTTGGCTTCCGCCCGGATGGTCCCCTTCATGGTGGTGGTGATTTTCCGGACCACCGCCAGTCCCAGGCCGCTGCCGGCGGACACATGGCTCCGGGCCCGGTCCGTCCGGTAAAAACTTTCGAAGATCCGGTCCAGCTGCTCCGGAGCCACGCCGGGACCGTCATCTGCCAGTTCCAGCCGGACCTGGTTTTTTCCCTGGGGCTTCAGGGCGATGGCCAGGGTACCGGCTTTCTCCGTTTTGTATTTCCAGCTGTTGCCCAGCAGGTTCTCCAGCACCCGGGCAAACTGGTCCCGGTCCATCCGGATGGGGGCTGCTGTGAGGGCGGTGGAAAAGGTGAGATGGAGGCCGTTCTGCTCCCAGTGCTCCCGCTGTTTTTCCACATAATCCCTCATCCAGGAACACAGATCCACCGTTTCCCAGTGGAAGGGGACCTGGTCCAGATCCAGTTTGGAAAACAGGAACAGGGTCTGGTTCAGTTTGGCCATGTTCTCCGTGGTTTCCAGGATCTTCTGGAGATAGCGCTGCCGCTTTTCCGGGGTATCCGCAATGCCGTCCTGGATTCCCGCCGCATAGCCCTGGATCTTGGTCAGGGGGGTGGCCAGGTCATGGGCGATGCCGGCCAGCATTTCCTTCCGGCTTCGTTCATCCTGCTCCCGTTTCTGCCGGGCCCGGCACAGTTCCAGACGGCTTTTTTCAAAGGCCCGGAGGGTGTCCCCGATTTCATCCCGGCTGTCCGCCCGGATGGGGGTATCCAGGTCCCCCCGGCTCACCTGGGCCGCAACCCGGCGCAGTTTCCCCAGGGGCTTCAGCAGCTGCCGGGCCATGAGCCGGCTGAGGGCCAGGCCGGTCAGGGCTGCCGTCAGCAGCACCAGGAGAAAGGCACCGATGAAGCTGCTCTTGAACAGTTCTTTGGAGTGCATGGAGAAACGATCATCGGTTTCCACCAGGGGATCAGCTCCCACCACATAGGATTCCACCCCGGTCCGGAGAGAACGGTAATGAAAGGCAACGCCTTTTTTGCCCCAACTGACGCTTCCCCGTCCTTCCGGGACCTGTTGGAGGGTGGACAGACGGATTTCTTCAGCCTGCTGTCCAGGGGTCACGTAAAAAGGCGTCCCGTTTTGTTCCAGCACCACCCGGAGTCCCTGGTCCTCCAGATGATCGCTGACCAGCAGCAGCGGTTTGGGCTTTTCCGGGTCGTAATGATCGGAACGGACCCGGAGCCGGGTCAGTTCGAACTGGATGACCAGGGTAGGGCCGCTTTCCGGCCAGATAAAGGAAATGATGCTGCTGCGGTTCAGATTTTCCAGACCGAAGATCCAGAAAATCCCCAGACTGAGCAGGGCGAAACAGAGGACGGGCATCAGGATCATCAGATAGTTGGCGGCCAGCAGCCGCTTCCGGATGGGCAGATCTTTCCAGCGCATAAGGTCCACTTCCTGCTGTGCACAGCAGGTACTCCTTTCTTTTGTACTGTTTCTTATTATACCATTCATGGCCGGAAGTGCAGAGTGCAGAGTGAAGAGCACAGACGATGAAAATCCTATGACCCATTGCGATGCCGTAGGGGCCGCACGCCGGGCGGCCCGCCAAATGCCCGTCCCTCCGACACCAACGGCTGTATCCTGCCTGTGACGGATGGAACATTGTATGATTCGTTACAATATCCATGGAGAAAGAATGAAAGTGCAACATTTTTCAGAAATACAGTTGACACACGTCCGTGGGGAAGGTAAAATAATTCCAATTCACAATTTCACATCCCAAGCCCATGAGGGGAAAGAGTAGTCCGGGGAAACCTTGCAGAGAGATGGCGGCTGGTGGAAGCCATCAGGGGAACCTGGAGGAAACTGGTCCCGGAGGAGACAGGCCGAAGCAGTGCAGTAGGCCTGGACGGCATTCCCCGTTATCGGAAGCGCGTATGATTGTACGTGGCAAAGTGTCCCGGACCAGCAATGGCCGGGGAAACAGGGTGGTACCGCGGATTTTTCCGTCCCTTTTCAGGGACGGTTTTTTTATTTCTGCGGCCCCCGTCAAATCGACTTTCCCCCATGCCGGGTTCAGGATACCAGAACCCATTGAAAAGGATACAGGCCCCGATACCAGGGCCATTTGAAAAGGACAGGATACATGAAGGAGGACCTTTTATGGAAATGACCGGCGCAGAAGCCATCCTTGCATGTCTCAAGGCAGAACAGGTCCCGGTGGTCTTCGGCTACCCGGGCGGAGCCGTACTGGGCCTGTATGATGCCATTTACAAAACCCATTTTCCCCATATCCTTACCGGCCACGAACAGGGGGCCATCCATGCGGCGGACGGCTATGCCCGGGCCACGGGAAAGGTGGGGGTATGCATTGCCACCAGCGGCCCCGGGGTCTGCAACATGGTGACAGGCATTGCCACCGCCAACATGGATTCCATCCCCCTGGTGATCATCAGCGGACAGGTGGCCACTTCCCTGATCGGCCAGGATGCCTTCCAGGAAGCGGACACCGCCGGGATCACCACCCCCATCACCAAGTACAACTATCTGGTCCGGAAGGTGGAGAACCTGCCCCAGGTGCTGAAGGAGGCCTTTTACATTGCCCGGACCGGACGGCCGGGGCCGGTGCTCATCGACATTGTCACCGACGTGTTCGATGCCCGGCTGGACTTCCAGTATCCCAACGAAGTCCATCTCCTGGGCTACCAGGGCAGCCAGCATGCCCGGCAGGCCGATGTCCAGCGGGCGGCGGAAGCCCTCCGCCGGGCCCGTCGGCCGGTGATCATGGCCGGAGGCGGGGTGATCCTCTCCGAAACGGCCGGAGAACTGACCGCCCTGGCGGAAAAAACCGGAATCCCGGTGGTGACCACCCTGATGGGAAAAGGCGCCGTACCCGATTCCCTGCCCCAGAACCTGGGGATGCTGGGGATGCACGGCAGCTATGCCGCCAATATGGCCGTATCCGGCTGCGACCTGCTGCTGGCGTTCGGGGTCCGGTTCGATGAACGGTCCACTGCCAAGGCCGGACTCTTTGCCCCGGCGGCCCGGATCGTCCATTTCAATGTGGAACCGGGAGAAATCAACAAGATCATCCCGGTCCAGGTGGCGGTGCCCGGGGATCTGAAAGAATCCCTGCCCCTGTTCAGCCAGCTGGTGGAACCGCTGGCGGAAGAATTCCGGGAACAGGTAGCTCCCTGGCGGGAACAGGCGGAAGAAATGAAGGCGGAAATCCCCTGCAGTGCCCATGCCTGCCAGGGGGGCATCTCCCCGGAAATAGCACTGAAACAGGCGGCGGCCCGGGCTCCCAGGGATACCATTGTGGTGACGGATGTGGGCCAGCACCAGATGTGGGCTGCCCAGTTCTTCCCTACGGAACAGCCCCGGCACTTCCTCACCTCCGGGGGCCTGGGCACCATGGGCTTCGGCCTGCCCGCCGCCCTGGGCGCCAAGGTGGGAGAACCGGAGAAAACGGTGCTGCTGATCACTGGGGACGGGAGCATCCTGATGAACTGTCAGGAATTCACCACCCTGCCCACCTACGGCATCCAGGTGAAGACCATCGTCCTGAAAAACGGCCAGCTGGGCATGGTGCGCCAGCTCCAGGGCCTGTTCCGGGGCGGACGGTATTCCCAGACGAAACTGATCCGGAAGCCCTCCATGGCCAAAATCGCCGAAGCCATGGGCATCCCGTCCCGGAGCATTTCCCGGCCGGAAGAACTGGCGGAAGGACTGGATTTCCTGTTCGGGTCGGAGGACTCCGCCCTGCTGGAAATCACCATCCCGGAGGATGAGCGGGTCTACCCGGTGGTCCCGGGCAGCAAAGGCCTGGATCAGATGATCCTGGGTCCTGAGGAAAAATAAGGAGGAGAAATCCCATGAAATGGCAGCATATGGCCCTTCTGGTTAACAACCGGCCGGGGGTCCTGTCCCATGTGGCAGGGCTCATTGCCCGCCGGAACATCAATATCGAATGCCTGAACGTAGGCTATACGGAAATCCCGGAAATCAGCCGGATCAATCTGGTGGTGGGGGTGGAAAGCCGGTTCCAGCTGGACCAGGCCATCCACCAGCTGAGTCATCTCATCGACGTAATCAAGGTGGTGAACCTGGACGATGCCCCTCTGGTAAGCTATGAACTGACCCTGATCAAAGTCAGCGCCCCCACCCCCCAGATCCGGGAGGAACTGACCAACATCGCCAATCTGTTCCACGCCAAGATTGTGGATGTGTACCCGGATTCCCTGATTTTCCGGCTTACCGGCCGGCAGGATCACATCCAGGCCCTGAAGCAGATGCTCCAGAACTATGAGATCCTGGAAATCGCCACCACCGGCCAGATCGCCCTGGGCCGGGGTCCCCAGACCGTCAAGGACAGCCTGCTGACGGAACCGGAAACGGAAGGAGAACAGCCATGACACAAGCACTGCAGACAGCGGATTTTCGCATTTTTGCCACCCTGTCGGTCCTCAGGGACCTGCGCCGGGATCCGGTGATCCGGAACCTGGAAAAGGCCCAGGCCCATCCGGAACAGGAAAAGCACCTGGCCCGGGCCCGGGAAGCGGTACTGGCTGCTGCCGAGGAACTGGGACTTGCCGGGAACCTGTGGCAGGGATATTTCTTCCATCTCCTGGCGGAAGGGGAGAACCTGGCCGCCCAGGTGGTGGAAACCCGGGGAGAAGCGGGCAGCGGCATCCAGGCGGCCCTGACCCGGGATCTGGAAAAGCTCCGGCCGTTTTGGGAACTGACCGGCCGGGACGTGTTCCAGGACGGATTCTACGATCATTATGAACCCGGCCATCCGGTCCGGGACAGCCTGGAAGCCCAGCTGGCCCGGCAGCTGAAGGAAACGGAAGAAGCGGCCGGGAAGGCCCGGCTGCTGCTTCACCACTACCAGCGGTACGGCCGGGGGAAAATGGCCCGGTACGAAGCCTTCTGTCTGGATGCCAAAGGACGCTTCCAGGGCATTGCCGACTTTCCCCATTATGCCTGGGATGATATCCTGGGATATGAGGACCAGAAGGAGAAGCTGCTGGCCAACACCCGGCAGTTCATGGCCGGCCGGGGCTGCAACAATGTGCTGTCCACCGGCAGCCGGGGCACCGGGAAATCCACTTCCATCAAGGCCCTGATCCCTCTGTTCAGTGCCCAGGGCCTCCGTCTGGTCCAGATCAAGCGGGACCAGCTCCAGCTGCTGGCGGAAGCCATGGAACGGGCGGGAAAGATCCGCAGCCACCGGTTCCTGTTCTTCTTTGACGACCTGTCCTTTGATGAAAACGAAAAGGAATACAAGTACCTGAAATCCGCCATTGACGGCGGGGCCGCTCCCCAGCCGGACAATGTGATGCTGTGCGCCACCAGCAACCGGCGCCATCTGCTGAAGGAGACCTGGGCGGACCGGAGCGATGAACTGGAGGCGGAAGTGTACCGGGAGGACGCCACCAACGAATCCATTTCCCTGTCCGACCGGTTCGGGCTGATCCTCCATTTCGGGGCCCCCACCCAACAGGAATACCTGGCCATCATCGACCACGAGCTCCGGAAAGAGGGCATCCAGCTGTCCCCGGAAGAACTTCGGGTGGAAGGAGTCCGGTGGGAAATGGAACATTCCGGCCGGAATGGACGGATCGCCAAGCAGTTCGTCCAGTGGTATCTGGGGAATCATTGAGGTTTTGCCGCAGATTCCAAGCGGCAAAACCTTTGGCTGGAGCAGCAAAGGAGGGAAAACATGGACGAAACAGGATTGTACATGGACCGGGTGGGGACGCCCCTGGGGGACATGATCATGACCAGCCATGGAGAGGCTCTTCTGGGGCTGTGGTTCCAGGGGGAACGCTATGAACCAGGGGAACAGGAACTGGCCGGAGCCCGGAGAAATCCGGACCTGCCCGTTTTCCAGGAGACCCGCCGCTGGCTGGAACTGTATTTCCAGGGGAAGGATCCCGGCTTCACCCCTCCCCTTGAACTGTCCGGCAGTGTTTTCCGGCAGCAGGTGGGACGGATCATGCTGACCATCCCTTATGGAAAGACCATGACCTATGGGGCCATCGCCCGGGAGATGGCAGGAAAGACGGGGAAAAAACAGATGTCGGCCCAGGCCGTAGGCGGCGCCGTGGGCCACAACCCCATCAGCCTGATCATTCCCTGCCACCGGGTGGTGGGGTCCAGCGGAAGCCTGACTGGATACGGCGGCGGCATGCCCCGGAAGGTGTGGCTGCTGGAACATGAAGGCATCGATCTGAAAGCCTCCGGCTTCACGATACCGAAAAAAGGGACTGCCCTGTAACAGCGGCAGTCCCTTTTTCTCGTCCTATTTTCTTTCCCATACGGTCCAGCGGCCGCCTTCTCCCAGTTTTTCCCATTTACCGGAGACGGTCTGGAGAAAGTCCTTCTGGCTGCTCCGGTCCACCAGGACCATGACCTTTCCGGTGTCCGGCAGGTCTTCCAGGGCGGCGAAGGGCATCATGTTCTTGGCCTTCCAGCTGATTCCGTCCGGCCGGAGTTCCCGGATCCGCTGCCGGGTCACCAGCCGGGGGGCGGGGATTCCGCTGTAGTAGGTGAAGGACACGGGATACCGGCCGCCATATACATACACCGGCACCCCCGGCGCATGGCGGGCGGTAACCAGCCGGGCCGCATCCCAGCCGGAAGCCTGCCGGCACAGGCCAACCCGATGGCCAATGGGGGCAGGTACGGGAGAGTGTAGGTGGGGTACTTGGTGGCCATGCATTCAAAGAAAAACCAGGTAACGAACGCCCATAAGAAGAGAAACCGTTGCCGGTCGTTCAGATTTTTCCAGAACGTCCGGGTTTTGATCCGTTCCTTCAGGATATGACCGTATTTTTTCCACAGCCAGGGCAGGCTCAAGCTCCAGGGGAAACAGCCAATGAGGAAAATCAGGAAATAATACCACCAGGTGTTGTTCCGGGGATGCTCGGATACTGTGGCCCGGAGTATATTGTGGACACCGATGAAGCCGGTGAGGAAATCAGTGCCGTGGAGAGCAATCATGGGACCGTACCACAGGGCGGCAATCCCCAGGGTCAGCAGGCTTCCCCGGATCAGTTTCATCCGGGTCAGAGTGCGGAAATCCCGGTTCCCGGCCAGGTAGGCCAGGATGATCAGGCCGGGCAGCACCAGGCCCACCGGTCCCTTGGTGAGGAGGGCCAGGCCGGTGAGGGAATAGGCTCCGTAAAGGAGACGGGACTTGTTTTCGCTTTTGGCCACATAGAACAGCATCAGGGATCCCGTCGTGGTGACGAACAGGGTCATGTCGGTAATTACTGCTTTGGCCAGGTAGAAATATTCCACACTGGTGGCCATAATGAGACCGCTGAGAAACCCCACCTTCCGGTTGTACAGTTTCTGGGCGAACCAGTAGGTCTGGAGCACCCCGATGGTGGCGAAGACCGCCGGAAAGAACCGGGCGGCAAAGGACGTTACCCCGAAAAGCCGGAAGGAAATCAGCAGCTCCCCGTAGAACAGCCAGGGTTTGTCGTACCAGAAGTTCCCGTAGATCCGGGGTGAGAGCCAGTCTCCGGCTGCCAGCATCTCCCTGGCGGTGAGGGCATAGTTGGATTCCACCGGATCGGTGATCAGCATCCGGCTGTTGCCGGCAAAGAACAGCACCAGGCTCAGCAGCAAAAGCAGCAATGCCGGCCAGTGCCGGTGATAGAAGCGCAGCAGCGGGCTGCCGTCATTTTCCCAGTATTCCATAACCGTTCCCCCTCCACAGTCGATGCTTTCAGTATAGGCGGAAATGTTAAAGAAAATATAAACACAATCGAAGGATTGGTTAAAGAATTTTTTATGGGAACCTGTACTAAAGTACAGTGTAAACGGCTGTCAATTCATGTATAATGAGGACAACAAAACACCGGGAAAAAGAAAGGAGGAAGGAGCACAACCAAAATTAACAGAAAACTCTGCAAATAAATACCATCCCCAAAAAGCAGGAAAGAAGGCTGGCAGGGATACCATCCGGTGTATGGACAGATGCAGGACGTTTCTCCTGCCTGGCAGTCCTCTTGGGGGGCAGTTTCCGTCGGGGCCGGGGCTTCCCAGGATGAAAATGGCCGGACGATTCCCCAGCGGACCCGGCAGATCATCAACCTGGCCGCCGGGACGGAAGATACGGACGCTGTGAACGTGGCCCAGCTGAAGGAAGCCATGAGCGATGCCCGGATCTCCATCCATGCCGGTGAAGGGATCATTGTGGAAAAACTGGGAACCGAGTACACCATCAAAGCCAATCTGAACGGATTGAGCAACGAACATGGAACTGTACATATCCTGTCCGATCCCGGTGAGCTTCCTGGTACCCAGGATGGGCCGGAACTCAGACCGGCCAGAGCAATCCTGCGGGCGGTGGCGGGACCGCAAACTGAGAATGGGGGACAGCTCCATGTGGGTTATGTGTCCAATAAGGTGGATTTTGCCACGGACGAAGGGCCTACGGCCCGGCTCAACGACGGAGGGGTCGTCAAAGTACTGGGCGGAGACAATATCCATACGGCTTCCAGCTCTACTACAAATGACAATGGCCAAACCGTGGACAATATCCACATCCATCTGAACAAGGATATCCGGGTGGACAGCGTGTCCATCGGAGAAAAGGGTCCGATCCTGAATGGAAAGGGCATGGATATGAAAGGGCTCTCCATTACCGGACTGGCGCCGGGCGAAGTGTCGGCCACTTCCATGGATGTCGTGAACGGCAGTCAGCTCCACGCCACCAACCAGATGGTGGAGGAAAACCGGCAGAACATCACCCAGCTGGGGAATTCCCTGAACAAGCTGGACGCCCGGGTCAACCGGGTGGGGCCGGAGCAGCCGCACTGGCAGCTCTCCAGCCACTGGATTTTGATCCCGATGACAAATGGGATTTTGCCGCCGGGTACGGCAACTACGCCGGAGCCCATGCCGTGGCCATCGGGGCCTACTACCGGCCTACGGAAGATTTGATGTTCAGTGTGGGCGGATCCTTCGGCGGAGGGGAAAACATGGTGAACGCCGGTGTCACCTTCAAACTGGGCAAAGGAGGCAAAGTAACCACCTCCAGGACCGCTATGGCCCGGGAAATCAGCAGCCTCCGGAGCAATGTGGAAGAACTGAAAGCCATCGTCAGCCGCCAGAGTGCCCTGATCGATCAGCTGACAGCGAAAGGACGGTAAGGAAAAAGGCGCTGTGAAAAAATCATCCACAGCGCCTTTATTTCGCTAGCGTCAGCTGGCTTCCATCGGCTAGTGACTAGAGAC
>OLGL01001542.1_pt1 | contig 22099 bp, 17 predicted proteins | sample 1605041 | NCBI WGS metagenome assembly OLGL01 (sample SAMEA3888905, study PRJEB22519) | human gut metagenome | biome: human gut; feature: human-associated habitat; material: faeces | place: Denmark | collected 2010 | reverse complement strand
CAACGACCTCACCCTTATCAGGGGTGCGCTCTAACCACCTGAGCTACAGGCCCATATCCCCAAGACGCTCATATATAATATCATAAATTTTAACGATTGCAAGTACTTTTTTACTTTTTTGATAAATATTTTCTTTTTTCCTGATAATACACACGCATGATTGTGGAAACCAATAGAATTCCAAGTGCTAAAACACCCGCAATACTCAATGTTTGAAGACCCATATTTAATGTTTGTTGAGCATCCCCACGAATAGCAGCCAACATCGTACGATACATCCCACCACCAGGAACTAAAGGAATTAATGCACAAACCAAAAAAGTTGTAACTGGAGTCTTGCATTTACGTGCTAAAATTTCTGAAGCTAATGCCAAACCTAAGGCTCCATAAAAATTCGATAGAATTTCAGAACATCCTAAATATAATGATACCTTATAACAAGCACCTCCAATAGCACCTACAACACCGGCTATCCATAAATTTCTTCCTTTGATATTGAAAAGGAAACCAAATCCCAAACTTGCAAGGAATGAAGATATACCTGATTTTAAAATTACATACACCATATTTCCATTCCCCTATATCCAAAAATACATCACAAAACCAGCACCTACCGCAATAGCAACTGCGCATAAAAATGCATCTGCTGCTCTTGCAACACCAGATACATAATCTCCTGCAATCGTATCACGAATCGCGTTCGTAATCGCAAGTCCTGGAACTAAAAGCATAAAACTCGAAATCACCATAATATCCACATTGGTCTGAGGCAATACTTGATGAATTAATTGAGCACTCAATGCTGCGGATCCCGCAGATATCGCATTATTTAAGAAAGAATTTAGTTTATGCTTGGATAAAAAACAGCTTATACAACGAATCAAGATTCCAATAAAAAAGGACATCACAATTTCCAATAAAGTCCCATTAAAGAAAATCCCAAATCCAGCTGCACCTACCGCGCCAAAAAACATAGTCTCTTTAAATGTATAGCGAGATATTTTCTTAATTTTTTCAAGCTCATTTGCCAACTCATCTACAGATATAGGATTCGTACAGATACTTCTAGAAAGCGTATTGATTTGATCAATTCTATTTAAATCTACCTCTCCCGTATGCACCCTGCAAATACGTGTTATCGTTTTATTTTCATATATTAACGAAAACATGATGCCAGTTAAAGTCACATAGCTATCTGCATATTCGATTCCCTCAAAGCATCGACACATTCTGACCATTGTTTCTTCAACACGATTAACTTCCGCACCACTTTCTACTAACATCTTCCCTGCTTCAATAATTGTATTTAATAACTTCTCAATGTTCATAACAAGATTATAACAAAATCCACGAAAAAAATAAGCAGAAAAACTGCTTATTCTGGGATTTCTATATTAATCTTATCAAACTCTTGTGACACATTTAACGCATGGTCATTAATACGCTCAAAATCTGTAAAAATACGCGATAACATCATACTTACTTCACTCGAACATTTCTGTTGTTTTAATGCTTGAATCTGTGCTTCGCGCCAACTTGACACAAGTGAATCAATCACATCATCCTTACGTTCTGCCTCTTCCACATCACTCAAATCATTTTTCATATCGACACATAACTTTTTCATGTGCTCCACAATTTCAATTTCAGATATCGTCATATCCCCTTGAAGACGTTTTGTAGCCTGATGATTCATATTCACCGCATAATCACTAATACGTTCAATATCCACTAACATTAAATAATAACTAGACAAAGCTTGAGAAATATTCACATTCAAGTTTGGTGTAGCCAAAGCCGTGCTAATATATTCACTAATGACTTTATCCAGATAGTTTACAGTATCCTCTCTTTTATAGATTTGTTCATCTATCTTATCACTAAACTGTAATAACTGTCCAAATGCCTGATTTACATTCTCATACGCAAGCTCTAACATATGCATTGTTTCATCATTGATTTGTTTAACCGAAATAGCTGCACCACCAATCATCTTTTTAGACTTAGGTAGTGGCTGTAAAAACAATAAACGATCATCTTCTGTTTCTTTATTTTCAACAGGCAAGATGCGTTGCGCAAACTCAGCCAAATATTTTCCAAATGGAAGCAATAATAACGTTGTACAAATATTAAACAATGTGTGCATGTTCGCAATCTGAGCTGTCGCATTATATGGAGTCCAATGAATCACCAAAGATACCAATGGTGTGAACATACATACTAATGTAAATATTACTGTACCAATAATATTGAAACTCAAGTGAATAGCTGTCGCTTGTTTAGCCTCACGACTCGTTCCAATTGATGCAAGAACGGCTGTAATACAAGTACCAATATTTTGACCAAACAGAACATATACAGCTCCATCTAAGCCAATAACACCACTGGCTGCTAAGGCTTGTAAAATACCTACAGAGGCTGAACTTGATTGAATCAAAGCCGTAAATCCTGCACCCACCAAAATACCTACTAATGGATTTGAGAAATGAGTGACTAATTCAACGAATTCTTTTGATTCTCTTAGTGGCATCATAGCCGTACTCATCATATTCATACCAATAAAAAGAATACCCAAACCTGCAATGATCTGTCCAATATCCGTTGCCTTTGCGCTTTTCGTAAACATAATCAATGCAACACCCATAAAGGCAACTAATGGGGCAATAGCACTTACATCTAACGCAATCAATTGCCCTGTAATGGTTGTACCGACGTTAGCACCCATAATAATCCATACAGCTTGTTGTAAAGTCATCATCTGTGCGTTGACAAACCCAACAACCATAACTGTTGTTGCACTCGAACTTTGAATAACTGCCGTAACAAGTGCACCTACAATTACACCTAAAAATCGATTTGAAGTTAATTTCTCTAAAATTTGTTTTAAGCGATCTCCAGCCGCAGCTTCAAGACCATTTCCCATCATCTGCATTCCATATAGGAATAAAGCTAATCCACCCAATAAAGACAATATATTTGTTGTTGTCATATTTTCCACCTTTTCATAATTACGCACTTAATATAAATTTAAATGGATTTTCATACTATCTTTACAATGTTAAATCTATGTTAAATTTATTTAACAATTCAAAATAGGTAGTATAATAAACCAAAAAAGGAGAATTTTATGCCAACAATCATTGAAAACAGAAGAAATTTGCACCAAATCCCTGAAATTGAACTCACAACACAAAAGACAGCACAATATATCGAAAACGTATTAGATTTATATGACTGCACAATTGATCATCCAATTCCTAATAGTGTAACCGCCTTTTTTGACAATAAGAAAGAAAAAACAATTGTTTTTCGTTCCGACATGGACGCTCTTCCTATGGAAGAAAATACAGATTTGGAATTTAAAAGCACCAATGGATGTATGCACGCCTGCGGACATGATGGACATATGGCGATGGTTTTAGAAATAGCTAAATATGCCAAAGAAAGTGACTACAACGTATTACTCTTATTTCAGCCAGGAGAAGAAAAACCAGGTGGGGCCAAGCCAATCATAGATACACAATTCTTCAAACAATTTAATATTGTCGCCATCTACGGAACACACATCTATCCAGAACTTGAAAAAGGCAAAGTATATACGCGTCCTAATGAAATGATGGCTGGTGGATGTGAGTTTGAAATTCTGGTAAAGGGAAAGGCAAGTCATGCAGCTCAACCTCAAAATGGAATCAACGCATTAACGGCTTGTGTAGAAATTCTACAAAAATCTTTAGAACAAGAAGAAAAAACATTTGATGACAACACTTTCCACCTATTACACTTTGGAACATTCCATTCTGGTTCAGCCTTCAACATCATTGCCGATCAAGCTCATGTACGAGGATCTATTCGCTATTATGATCCAAAGGTATTTGATCAAATTGTTAATATCATTGAACAAAATATGAATAATGCAGTTAAAAAATTCAAGGTTCAAGTCAACTTCAAAGTCAATCACCACTATCCACCTGTACTAAATAATGAAGAATTATTTCATACCCTATACAAAAACAATCTAGTCAACAAATTAGAAAGTCCCGTACTTATCAGCGAGGATTTTGGTTACTATAGAAATATAGCTCCATCCATCTTCTTCTTTTTAGGTACTGGAGACACCATTCCATTACACTCAAATAAGTTCACCTTTGATGAGAGTATCTTAACCAAAGGTGTAGAATTATACAGGAAACTATTAACGACAAAGATCCCATTCTAGTAAGCACTAGGATGGGTTTTTAGGTATAATGATAACGTGGATGTGTGAAAGGAGGAATACTATGTTGATAAATGAATTAAATAAATATGGTGAAAACAACAATATCGAAGTAAAGAAAGAAGTTCCTGCTGAACATAAGAAATATTTAAAATCTGTCGTAGCTTTCGCGAATGGTTTTGGTGGAAAAATTATTTTTGGCATTGAAGAAAAGAAAGATTCATTTGAAGTGTGTGGACTATCAGGTGATATTTTTAAAATCAAAGATTCCATCACAAATTCAATATTTTCAAGCATTGAACCTCATATTATTCCTAGCATTGATTTAGATACAATCGAAGATAAAACCATTTTAATTGTAAATGTGCCATCTGGATAGGATCGCCCATATCATTTAAAAGCAGAGGGTGAATTTGATGGTGTTTATGTACGCGTTAGTGGAACAACCAGAAAAGCCGATCGTAATATGATCAAAGAATTGATGTTTGAAGGTAGCAACCGCTATTTTGATAAGATGATTTGTCCCGAATTAGAAATCAATGAAAACAGTATCCAAAACTTATGTGATACCCTTTATCATAAAGCATTAGAAAACTCTAAATCACAATTTGAAAAAGATGCAGTTACGCCCATTACGAAACAAGATTTATTATCGTGGGGAATACTTACACAATCAAACAATCATATTGTACCTACTAATGCCTATGCCTTATTAACAGGACATCCTGTATTGCCAAACCGTATTCAATGTGCTCTTTTTAAAGGAACAGATACAACAGAAGTCATTGATATGAAAGAATACTCAGGACCTATTTATGAACAAATTGACTTTGCGTATAAATTTGTATTACGAAACATACGTTTAAACGCTTCATTTGAATCTCTAGAAAGAAAAGAAACATACGAAATTCCCGTATATGCCATACGAGAACTCATTGTAAATTCCATTGCGCACAGATCCTATATAGATAGAAACAGCATTAAAATTGCGATATTCGATGACCGTTTAGAAGTAACTTCTCCAGGAAAACTAGTTATGGGACAAACAATCGAGAAAATGAAACAAGGAAATTCTAATATTAGGAATGAAGCAACCGCGTATGCATTACGCTATCTAAAATACATTGAAAACTGGGGTCGCGGCATCCCTAGAATCATTAAGTCAATCGAAGAATGTGGTTTAAAACCTCCTGTATTTATTGGTGGAGAAACCGAGTTAAAAGTCATCATATATAGAAACAATGTATTCTATAAGCCCAACAAAAAAATCGGGTTCAAAGTAAATGAACCCAATGGACCCAATGAACCCGATATCATACAACTCATTAAAATCAACCCAAAAATCACTCAAATAGAGCTCGCAAATCAATTAAACTTATCACGCTCAACTATTAAGCGCATATTAAATAGGTTGCAGCAACAAGAAATTGTAATCCGCAAAGGCTCTAATCGAAATGGGTATTGGGCAGTAAAGGAGTAGCACGAGGCTACTCCTTTTGTGTTATTAACTTTTATTAAGCTTGTTGTGCTTCTTCGTTTTCATCATCGTTATCAACGTTTTTCCATTTACGTCCTACGAAGAATACTACGATTTGTACCAATCCAATAACAACCATCCAAATTGTCCATTGATCTGTCCAAGTCCATGCTAGACTCATGTCTTCAGTTACTAGGAAGAATACAACAGATACGATTGCGATTAGAACTGCAAGTACGCGAGTGAATAATCCACGTTTCTTTTCTTGTTCTTGTTCTTCGTCTTCATTTGTAGTTGCTTGTTGTTTTGTTTCATCATCCTCTTCTTCGTCATCATCTTCAGATTTATGACGTTTACTAATCAACAATAATAATCCGAATAATACTGTTACGATTGCACAAATCAAGTTGATTAATGCCCAATAGTACTGAGGTGATGCCTTAGGAGTATACTCTTCTTCAACCTTTTCTTCTTTAGGTTCAGCCTTAGGAGTTGTCTCTTTTTCAACTGTTTCAACAGGAGTCGTTACCTGAGGAGCACTTGGAGTACGAGGCGTTGTACTTGGAGTACGTGGCGTTGGCGCTGGAATCACAGGAGCCGGAGCTGCTGTAATTGTTAATGTACCAACAACCTTAGTAATGTCATAGTTAGAAGCTAATGTGTTTTCATTTAATTTGTATTCAAATGAGTTTGCACTATTTCCAACCTCTGTTTGAGTTCCAGTTACATTATATGTAGCACCTTCACCCTTCACAAATCCATCACCACTTACTGTGATTGATGTGCTTGTTAATGCTTGACCATCATAAGTCTTGCTTGCAGTAGCACTTGTTAATGTTACTGAACGTTTTGTGATTTCATAAGTCTTTGTGAATGATCCAGTATAATTTCCAATACCTTCAATAGTAATTGTTACTGTACCAGCATTTACTAAATCATCACTATAAGTTACAGAGTAATCTTTTTCAGCTACTAATTCATCATTTTTCTTAGTATCCTGAACTGTTAATACTTCTCTATGCTCTTTACCATCATACTTAGAATCACTAGGATCACTTGCTGTAATACCCGTCTTCTTTTCATCTGGAGTATCTGGTCCATCCGGAACGATTGACTTAGCTTTTACTGTTAATGTTCCAATTGAATCTTTACCATGTTTGTAGTTCGATTCTTTTGCACTACCTGTCCAATTCAATTCATACGTGTTATCTGAAGCACCAACATTAGTTTGACTACCAGTCATTGTAAAGTCTACTGTTTCACCCTTAATGATTCCACTTACTTTACCACCAGCTGTTAATGCAGTTCCATCATATACCTTAGAAGCAGATTCAGTTGTTACTGTATAAGTCTTAGGTGTAATTGAATAAGTACGAGTTGCTTTTCCAGTGTAGTTTTTAATACCTGTAATAGTTACATCGATTGTTCCTACATCTTTGAAGTTCTTAGTTGAGTATTCTACTGTGTAATCTGTACCAACTTTTAATTTCTTATCAGCCTTATCCGTTACTGTAGGAATCCACTTGTGTTCCTTACCATCATAAACTTCATCACTTGGATTATTAACCTTAGCACCTGTATAGTCTGGGTTTGGTTTATCTGGATCTGTACCTGGATCAATTGATTGAGCTGTGATTGTCAATGTTCCAGCTACATAAGTTACTTTGTAGTTTCCTTGGATTTCTTCTCCTGTCGGAATGACTGAATAGTGACCTACATCTTCTCCAGATTCTCTTGCTACAGTGTATTTAACTTTGTCTTTTCCTAGAGTTCCAGCTACTGTTGCTGTTAATTCTGGATCCGCTTCACCGTATACTTTGTTTCCGTTGTTTCCTGTTACTGTGACACTCTTAGGAGTGATTGTTAATGTTCCATTTTTCTTATTTACGATTACTTTATCCGTTACATCAACACCATCTTTAGTAACTATTGCTGTACCAGTAATCTTAGTTTCATAAGTTCCGCAGTTTATACCTTTAGCTACTGCAGTTAAACCAGTTACTTCATACCCAGAAGTAACACTAAATCCTTCAACCTTTCGTTCTTCACCATTATATGGAAGTGTATTACTATTTGCAGTAACTTCAATCACAGTTTTCTTAACCCAAGTTGCATATAAATCATTACTTGAATCCGCATTCACTCTGACTCTTTCACCAGCTGCATAAGCAGCATTGCCTTTTTGTGCATCTTCCACTGATGTTGCCCAACCAGCAAAGTAGTAATCTTCACCCGGAGCTGTATAGCTTAAACTTGGATCAGATGTATTCTTTAAAGTAACTTCAACGTTATTCAAAATCGCATCACTATGATCTTCACCATTACCATTACCACGATGATAAGTTAAGATTGCTGAAGTTTCTGAATCACCAAATACAGCTTTTAAAGTAATCACATTCTTGTCATCTGCCAAATCTTTATTGACTTCAAAGCTTTGACCAGGCTGATATACATTACGATCTAATTTATCTAATTGCCAACCTAAGAATTTCTTACCTTCTTTTGTTACACCACTTGCAACTGTAGCTTTAGCACCACCCGCATAAACATTGTTATCTTTTGGCGCTTCTACACCATCTGCCACATACTTAACTGTAAGCTTACCATTGTATAACCATTTACCAATAACACTTGTATCCTTTGTGATCGCATCATTCGCATTGAATGCGACAGTCGTCATATGACCATTTTCGTCTGCCACGTACCATCCGGCAAATGAATAACCTTCAATTGAAGAAGCACTTGGCAATACTGTACTTGCGATTGTACCAGCCGCAACTTTTTTAGTATCCTTATCCACAGTACCTTTAGGATTATTCAAGTTATAAGTTAAGCTGATCTTCTTAGCTGTCCATTTTGCATATAATGTAACATTTTGTGCTGGCATTGTCTTTCCATCAAAGACATATTTTTCACCTTCACAAAGTTCATTATCATACCAACCATCAAATTCATAATAAGTTGCTAGTGAATTAGGTTTATCTGGAGTATAGTTTTCATTTGAAATACTTTGTTCATATTTCTTCTCTACTGATTTATCTTCTTTACCATTGTTGATAAATTTGATTTTGTAAGAATTACGAGTGTAGTAGAACTTCGCATTATTGTAGTCTTCTTCTATCTTCGTGCTCGATTTTTCATTGAATGTAAAACCTTTTAATGGATACTGATCTTCTTTAGTAACAAAATATCCTGTTCCTGGAGACGTATCTTTATGATCTAATTTATATTGAATACCTCCTACGGTTACATCACTTGTTTCACCTGGTAGTACTTCTACATAGTAGGATGCAGTTTCATATTTTTTACCTGTTTTAGGACCATAAAATTTTGCACCGCCTAATGGCATTGTTCCGATGTTTACTTGGTATGCACCACTACCATCCTTCGTTCGCCATGTTGAACTTCCTTTCATTGTCGGCCATTGTTTACTAATATCTTGACCATATTTAGCTGTAATTTTTAGATCTGTATATTCTTTACTAGGTTTATACAACAGACCAAATCTTTCACTAAATGAATAGAATGTAACTTCATAAACATTTCTCTTATAGTAAACACTAACGATTGTTGATCCATCACCCTTAATTGTCTTTTTAGTTACTGGTTGTGCTGTAAATCCTTCATAAGATTTTGCCTTTGCGTTTACTTCTGAACCAGTAAGACCTGTCTTAGTTTCAGATTCATGGAATGAATATTCATTATCATCGGCATTTTCCCACCAGTGAATGACTGTATAGCTAACTTGCGTTGCACTCCAATGAGCCTTTAACGTCATTGGAGAAGTCACTGTTGTACCCTTCTCTACTTTAGTTGGACCATTGTACCATCCATCAAATGTATAGCCTGGCTTTGTAGGATTTGTATTTTCATTTAGATCAAGTTGGCCACCATTTAATACGAATTGAGAATCAACAATAGATCCACCATCTGAATCAAATGAAATCCAATAACCTTCTTTAATAATGGCATATACATTTACAGAAGTACTTCCTTTTGGAACTGTAATTTTATCTGCAATATTTGTAGTACCATTCTTTTCGGCTGCCCAACCAACTAATTTATGAGTTGAGTCAACATCATAAGATATAGCTGTAAAATCATGTGCTTCATGATCTCCAACTTTTTCTGTACGCATAATTTGTGTACCATCTGGATTTAAGAAGTATACATATAATGCTGCTTCATATCTAGCTGTAATTGTACGTTTTGTAGTTTCAGTAATCTCTGCTTGTTTACCAAAACCAGTAAATGGATTACCAGCTTCATCAGCCCAACCCACAAATGCTTGCCCAATAGCATCTGGAGCTGTAGGAGCAATTAATGTATCCCCAGACTTAACAATCTGTGTACTTACTGTTGTACCATTCGCAACAAAGTTGAATGTTGTTAATGGAACATTTTTTTCACCTGTAATAACATAAATAGAGAAGTGATTTGCATCAAAACTTTGAGTATTTGTAGCTACCTCAGTGACTGCACTCGCATCATCTGTTACGTGGTAAACATTAATTTCATCACCACTTACTGCTGCATTTTCAAAACTAATATTTACTGAACCATTTGGTTGAATTTCAACACCATCTTTGCTTTGAATCGTAACATCTAATGCTACAGCTGATTCAACTTCCATATTCTTTTCAGAAACTGTTTCTTCAACTGCATTTAAGATAGCTTTTCTTGTGATACGTTTTACAACAAGCTTAGAATCTCTTGGTAAAACACCCTCAGCTGCTGTTGCATGAACAACTACATCACCAGCCACCTCACTTTGATCAAATGCCGGATACTCCGGCAATTCCTCTTTTACTTCCGTTTCCGGATTCGGGTCTGCCTCAGCATCGTCTTCATTCTTTTCTTCCGTCTTACAAGGTTCAGTTGTTTGATTCTCTGTTTCAGTAATCACTTTCTTATAAACAAATTGAACACTCGCAAGATCTGAAGTCACACTTAGACTTGCCTGATCAGCACTCACTGTTTGTGAATTATTGACGATTACATCTTTTAATGTATAACCATCAAAATTCAGCATAACACTACTATCTGTATTTAAGCCGTAATTTAAATCAAAATCACGATATGTAGCTGCCTGTAAAACTGTTCCATCTTCAGCCACATAGCTTAACTCTACAGATTTCGTTTCTGGCACTGCAACCTCATTTGCATCCTCTTCTTGTACTTCACTATTATTTTCTACAGTCGTAGTTTGTTCCTGTTGTGGTTCAACAGGCTCTTCTTCTGCATTTACATAGTAAGAGTTTGCTAGTCCAAACTGGATTGCCATCGCAAATGATAATACAATTGCCGCCGCTCTCTTCAAGTTTTTCAACATACAAAGTCCTCCTTTTTGATATGGTTGTAATCCCTTTCATTATCTGATTTTAGTATAGGCTTTGTATGGTTATAGACCGGTTATATAATTTAAAAATCATCTTTTTTCTAAAAAAAGATCTATTGCCCTTATGACAATAGATCCATTTCACTATTTTCCTGAACTTCCAAGTTTTCCAGCCATTCTTTCAGATTCCATAGACTGAAGTTTTTCAAAAGAAATTTCTTCACTCTCTAATTGAGGCATACGCAATAATACACCCTGACAAATTGCTTTTTCATAAGGATAAATAATCGCATCTTCCTTATACTCTACATCTTGCTTTTTAATAACTACACGCTTTGTATTCAAATTTGTAACTGGAGCCATATATTCTCCACGATAACCCGAATCAATCACGCCACTTCTTTGTGCAATCCCCTTTGTTCCTGTTGAACCACGCTCTTTTAGAATCATCACAAACTCTGGATCAAATGCACTCGCCACACCCAATGGAACTAACTTTGTTTCATGAGGCTCAATTACCATGTAATCCTCTTCAAAACATGGGTATAAATCATACCCTGCATCTTCATAACGTTTTTGCGGAACCTTCGCATCCGGCTTAACCTTTGCCCAATATAATTTATTCATAAATCTCCTTCTTGTATATTTCAATTAATTGTTCTAATGAAAATCTAGCATTGGCACTTGAAGTCGAAGGACAATACACTGTTTGAATATTCGGAAAATATTTCTGCATTGTATTCTGACTTGTCCTTCCATTACAAATGACCTTTTCAATATTCTTATATCTATTCAACAATTCCTGTATATCATTTGGCTCTATATCTTTGATTTCACTATCCGCACTTGTCTTTCTTATACACGAATGACAAATATCCCAAAGTGCAATATGTGATGTTTTTAATAATTTTATCTTATCGTTCTCTTGATAAATTGCTTCTAAGACTTTCCAAAATCGGTTTGTCTTATTCGCATAATACATCTGTTCTTTTAAACTAATGACACTTGGCATTGAACCCAAAATCAATACTCTAGAATCTTTAAATACAATGGGATTCAATCCAACTATTCGTTTACACATGTTCCGTAAACATCATAAGATTTGGCATCTGTAATCTTTACCTTCACAAAAGTACCCAACTCTAAAGGTTCTTCACTTGTAAAGATGACCTGACCATCCACTTCATCCGGAGCATCCGCAGCACTTCTTCCACGATAACGATCCACCAAACCTTCTTTTTCCTCAACTAGAACTTCTATGACCTTACCAATCTTTTCTTGATTCTTTTCTTTTGAAATTTCTTCCTGCACAGCCATCAATCTAGCCAAACGCTCATTTTGGATTTCTTCATCAATCTGACCATCCATATCATAAGCAGGTGTATCTTCTTCCTTCGAATACGTGAAAGCACCCATACGATCCCATTTTATTTCCTTGATGAAATCTACAAGTTCCTCAAATTCTTCTTCCGTTTCTGTAGGGAAACCAACAATCATAGTTGTACGCAAAGTCGCATTTGGAAACATTGTATGAATCTTATCTACAACCTTTAATACATCCTCTTTTGGACCTCTACGATTCATTAATTTCAATAAACGATTGTTCGCATGTTGCATTGGAATATCAAAATAAGGAACGATCTTTTCACTTTCACTCATGGCCTGCAACACATCATCCACAATTTCATCGGGATACATATATAGAATACGAATCCAATGTAAACCTTCTACCTTTGATACTTGACGCAACAATTCAGGAAGCATCAATTCACCATAATTATCCAAACCATATTTTGTAGTATCTTGCGCAATCAATGTTAATTCCTTAACACCAATACTTGCCAAATGATTGACTTCTTCCATAATATCCTCAATTGTACGTGACTTTTGATCTCCACGAATCAAAGGTATTGCACAATAGGCACAACGATTGGAACAACCATCACTAATTTTTACATAAGCCTGCCAAGGATTCCCCGAAATCACTCGTTCAGCCTTATCCAATAATGTATCTGAACCCAAAATTTTTTGTAGCTGACTTGCCAAAGTGTTATATTCACGAATTGGGATAACCGCATCAATTTCAGGAATTTCTTCCCTTAATGTATCTGTATATCTTTGTGCTAAACAACCACACACAATCAACTTCTCTAAGTTACGCTCTTTATATTGCGCCATCTTAAAAATTGTATTAATACTTTCTTCTTTGGCACTTTCAATAAAACCACAAGTATTCACAATAATAGCCTGTGCATCTTTTGGATTAGCCACAATCTCATGGCCACCCCTTTTGATCATACCCATGATTTGTTCTGAATCCACCAAGTTTTTACAACATCCCAATGATACAAAACCTATTTTCATTCTTCATCTTCTCCTTTTCGATGATAAATCATACGACCTTCTAACGCAAAAACACGAGGCCCAAAATGACCTGGCTGCGTTGTATCTAAACTTTGCTTCATCATATACATACGAGCATCTAGATTATCTAACAAAGTCAATACTTCTGCTTCTGGAATCATAGGAAGAACAGGAGATCCAAATTCCATCTTTCCATGATGTGCCAAAACCATATGCTTCAACAATAAAACACACTCTTTATCGTTTACACCCAGCTTTTCAGCCACACGATCCAAACGATTATTCATAATACTGATGTGCCCTAACAAATTCCCCTCATTTGTATATTCAGGAAGAACCGGGCCACTCAACTCATCAATCTTTCCAACATCATGCATCAAGATACCCGCAATCAATAATCCCTTATCCAAGAATGTATATTGTCTACAAATGTCTAAAGCAACACGCGCCATACTAATAGAATGATAGGCAAGTCCTCCCACAAAATTATGGTGGTTTCTTGTAGCTGCTGGATATGTATAAAATAAATCTTTTGTTTCTTCTAACACTTCTTCAACCACACAATACAAATTTGTATTTGTGATTTCATTCATCAAAATCTTTACTTCCTCTTCCATTTCCGTACGAGTCATAGGAGCAAGGCGTACATAATTAGAAATATCCTCATCTTCTAAGACTGTCATCTTTCTTACACGCAACTGAACTGCATTTCTATGAATGATAGAATCTCCAATCACTTCTACAACTTGTCCAGCTTTATAGTGTTCAATCTGCTCATTCGTTAAATTCCAAAATTTTGCATCCAATACACCCGTTGCATCCTCTAAAATCAAAGACAAATAAGGCGTATCCTTCACGGTTTTTCCCTTGTCACATTTTGAAATCAAACACTTAACATTTACTTTTTGTTCCTGTGTAATCTCATTAATTCTCATTCATTTTCCCCTTCCAAAACTTCTTTTATAGCCGATATATTAAACCCTTTACGAACACAATACGTTTGAATTTTTTGATTTCTCTTTGGCTGATCAAACGTTGCATATAAACGCTTTGCTTTCGCAATTGTTCTTTGTAGTGCCTCATCATCATTTTCATCCAATTCAATCGATTCTGAGACTTGTTTGGCAATCTCAAACGAATATCCTTTCGTAACCAATTTATTGACTAAAGTCTGTCTTTGCATACGACTCGACTGTTCCTTGATAGAATGCGTTAAACGACGAGCTAACTTGGTTGCATTGCTACGCTCTGTTTCTTCATCAAGACAAGCTAGTGCTGCATCAATCATATCATCCTGAACCCCTGCTTTTTTTAATTTTGAATAAATCTGCATTTTGGGCTGTCCATACGAATGCCAAGCTTGTGCCTTATCAAACGCATAATCTTTATCATCAATCCAATGCCGTTCCATAAATTCATTCACAATCTCTTTAGCTTGATCTTCATCCAAACTTAAATATTGCTTACCATACTGTACCATCTGATACGATGTATAATCATTTGAAAGCACACGCTTCTTCATCAGTTCAAACGCTTTATAGAATAACTGCATATCCAAATAATTGTCAACCAAATAGGCATCTAACATTGTATCCTTAGTGATTTTTAAATCAAAGAAATCCTCTGTAGGAATCATTACTTTGACTGGTTCATTATCGCAATCTCGAATCACAGTTAAACGAACAAAATCATCCACCATACGTATGCGTTCCACATGATATGCACGTTTATAATCATCAATTGCCTGATTATAAACACTCAAAGCCTTATGTGCAAACATACTCTCTGTATAAGGAGCTGTTTTTGATACACAGTATTCTCTTAATGCATCTCTTTCCGCTTTGGATTTACTAAAGAAAACATCCCACTTTTGACTTAGTTCATTGGCATCATCAAAATAATATCCAGATTTGCCTTCATCCACCAAATCTTTCAACACTTCATCACGACGGCCAAAAACTAAAAGGCCACTAGCCAAAGCCTCAATATATGTCATACCCTGTGTTTCAGAAAGACTTGCCGACACAAAACAATCAAAAGCTGCATAATAATAGGCAATATCTTCCTTAGGTATTTTGCCAGTAAAATGCACACGATTCTCTACATTATATTTCTTAGCGAGATCCTGATAATACTCCATATCCGTACCTCCACCTACAATAACCAAATGTAAGTGTGGATCCTTATTTTTACAAATCGCTTCGATGGGAATTTCAATCGCCTTTTCCTTAGCAATACGTCCTACAAAGACAACAATATGATCTTCTTGACTAAAACCTAACTCCTCACGAATCCTTTTAACTCTTGTTTCATCCAAATTTTTACGATCATATTCCGATAGATCTAAACCCGTTGGAACAATATAGATAGGTGCCATCACACCATATTGAATCAATGCTTGTTTCGTTTTTTCACTAGGTGCAATAACAGCTTGAGAGCCATTGGCCATGACACGTGAAAATGCACGAATAAAACTTTTGCCTAATTTTTCTACAGAATCAAATTCAAGCGGATTAAAATAATGCGTATAATCCTCATACATTGTATGATACGTATACACAATTGGAATATGTAATACCTTAGCCATTTGACGACCAAACATACCCACACCCGCCTCAGTTTGAATATGAATCACATCTAGATCCATCTTTTCTATATAGGCATCTGCCGTAAATTGTACTGGGCTTGACATTTTATATCCATAAAATTTTTTTATTTCAAGACCCGGCAAACGAAGAATATGTCCATCTTCATCTTCTGCAATTTTTACTCCCTTATGATTTGTGATAACAAACACAGTGTGTCCTAACTCTTCTAAAGCGTGTTTAAGGGTTGCCACACTTGAAACAACCCCATTAATATCTGGTAAATATGCATCTGTAAACAATCCAATTCGCATACGCTACATCCCTTCTAAATTAATTTTACTTTCTTTTCTTTCATAATAATTCTTAACAAACACAAATAATATTCCACCAATAATCAGCACTATGTGATACGTAGAAAAACGCCATAATACAAGTACAGCACCCGTTAGATCTTTCATTAAGCTATTAAATAATAATGAAAAGACAACTTCCGTACCCCCACTTGCTCCAGGAATCGGAATAAAGCTATTGGCCATTGTCACAAAACTTGATAAGGCCATAACATCAATAAATTCATTCATTTTAAGTGGAATATGCAAGGCTAGCGCAATCACAAAAGGTAAAGAATAATAGAGTGATAAACGTACAACATTTATACATACACAAAGAAAAATACTTTTTTTATCTCTTGCGAGCACCTTAATTTCACGAGTAAAACTAGTCACTTGTAAAGTCCAAGAATCCAACGTTTTTTCTGGATTCTTTAATATATGTAGCTTTGTTAATACCTGAACTAAAATACGCGAAAGCTTGATATATAAGTTTGGAAATAACGCAATCGTATATAACGCCACAACCACAACTGCATTGACAATATATCCCAACAAGATAATATTGAACCACGCAGATTGAGCACTATAATATGCAAAACGCAAAAGAAACAGAATCGATACATAAACCATCATTGTGGTCTGATAAATAATAAAATCAGCCCACAACAAGCTTGCCCCATCACTCACTTTGATTCCTTGCTTTTTCATAATATAAGCCTGAACAAACTGTCCACCCGTACTACTTGGTGTAATACCTGAAAAGAAAGAACCAATAAAAGCTACAAGCATTCCTTTACCAGGTGTATAATTCTCTGTATATTTTCTTCCTAATACATAATATACAAATCCCCATACCGCAGTAAAAAGAACTCCCCATAATAATACAATGACAAGGCTTAACAGATTCATTTGTGAAATGCACTTTACAACTTGTTGATAATTATCCTTTAGAGCAAACCATAGGGCAAATCCCGTTAAGGCAAGAATAAGCAACAGATTTAGTGCGTACTTCTGTTTTTTCATAAAAACCCCTATTTTTTCTTATTTAATAATTCCTCTTGTTTATCCTTATATGCACTCAAATAAAATTCTCTCCACATATTCAATACGTGTTCTTTCGAATAGAATTCACTCAATAAACGACTTTCATTTTGGTACTTCGCGTATACATCTGAATCATTTTTCAACTTTAACAGACAATTTTTAAAACCATCATTATCATTCGCATGCATATAACGATCAAATAAAATATCTTTATATAAATCTAAATCACGAAGCACCAATGGAACATGTAAATTCACCGCTTCTAAAATAGTCATTGGGAACAATTCATTATAGCTTGGCACAAAAAGTACATCCGCCATATTATATAGATCCACCATTTCTTCTCTTGGTACAATGCCTAAGAATTTACAATTTTCCGGTGGATTTTCCTGTAACTTCTTTAATTCTTCGTACCCATCCGTAATGCGACCAAACGAAAAGCCTCCAGCCCATACAAATTGTACATCTGGCATTTCTTTGGCAACATTCACAAAATCAAGCACACCCTTACGCGTTTGTACCTGACCTGCACCCAATACCACAAAAGCATCTTTAGCTACACCATACTTTTTTCGAATGGCAGCACACTCATCATCGGATTTGCGATAGAATTTTTCCTTAGATACATAGTTAGGAATATAATAAATTTTTTCTCGATCAATACCATATTCTACTAATGCATCAATAAAGCTTGGATTTACAACAACCAAGCGATCTGCACTCTTATAAAATTGAATCAAATAAGAACGGAATACATTCAATAATGGTGCCGGAATCTTTAAACTACCTTCTAAAGTATCTGGTAAAAAATGACAATAGGCTATATTAGCGGCCTTATGATTTTGCATCTTTACATAGAAGGTAGGATCCACTGTATGGAAATGCTGAATATCCGGTGTTTTTATCCAATTGTTGATACCCACTTCAAAAATATCACTAGCCCCTTCTTTAATGAGATTGACCTGTTCTTCATAGGCACTACCCACTCCTTGGCCATCCACTTTATCTGCACTTGAATACATTATAATTCGTATTTTATCTTCCATAAAAATTACACTTCTTTCATCCTCATTATTATATCGCATCTACTATTTGTATGTCCAACTTTCAAAAAAGCAAATGAAAAGCCCCTTTAGCGGGGCTTCTCAAGAAAGTTTTAAGAAAGGGAATTTGATTATGAAGTGAGCCACTATCTTTGGCTCAACAGTATATTACTAAACAATAAAGTGATAGATGTAGTTATATTATGTGAAATTATGTTAACATATGACACAATTATTGTTATTTTTAGTTAATGCCATAATAATTTTAATCAAAATATACAAATTTTATTTTTCTTCGTACAAATCAATCTTCTTTAATACACTTTTCTTCCCATTTCTATGAGAAATGAATCCTAAAACAGTAAATAAACCCGATAAAATCAAACCAATCAAAGCAATCCATTTAGCTACATTACGTACGCTCATAGGAATATTAGGAAACATTGGATCTGTCATCCCTGACCATCCCCAGTATGTTACGGCAGCAAATGCCAAAGTTAGAATAAAGGCATTTCTGACCATTCTTCCCACTTTTAATACCATTTCATTTTCTCTTTGGATGACTTCGGCAAGCTGATCTCTTTCTTTGCGGCTCAAACTCATAATTAACGCTCCTTTTTAAAATTGTAAATATATTATAAGAAAAAAAGACAGGCCTAACAAGTTAAGCCCGCCTTTAATTGTCTTAAGTGATTATCCTAAGAATCCTACAACAGATCCTACGAATCCGATAACTACGAACAATAACAATACTTTAATTGGAGTAATGTTTTTCTTAGCCATCAACCACCAAGCAAACAATACGAATAACATTGTTAAGATCTTAGGGAAAGCTCCATCTAATTTAGATCCTAATGTTACGTCTGTTAACTTACCAGTTTCTGCATCATAAGATTGTGCAATTACTAAGTTAGTTGAAATTGATACCCAAGAAGCTGCCATCGCACCAACGATAACTTGTCCCATAACCAATACAGATTCACGGAACGCAGTTGCTTTTTGTCCTACTAACAATTCAACAGCACTACCACCTAATTCATAACCTTTGAAGTATACGAATTTTTGGAACCAAATTGAAGTTGCGTTCCATACGATGATATAGAATAAAGGTCCTAAAGGTGATCCACCTTCTGCGAAACCTAATGCGATACCTAATAAGATAGGAATGTAAGTACCAACGATCAATGAGTCACCAATACCTGCCAAAGGTCCCATTAGACCTGCACGGATACCGTTGATCATTTCATCATCGATTCCTTTAGCTCCGTTTGCACGAGCTTCTTCCAAACCAGCTGTGATACCAACTACGATAGATCCAATCTGAGGTTCAGTATTGAAGAATGGGTAGTAAGTAGTCATTTTTTCTGATTGTTCTTCGCGAGTAGGATATAATTCCTTAATAATTGGAAGCATTGACCACATGTAACCAAATGTCTGCATGTGTTCGTGTGAGAAACATGTTAAGTTTCCATACCACCAACGCCAGAAAGAACTATTTAATGTTTTCTTAGAAATCTTTTTCATAATTAAATGTCCTCCTCGTCATCATAGTCTGTAGATGCACCACCAACAGCACCTGTAGCTTTCATCATTGTCATTTGGTAGTTAATCAATGCGAATACACCACCAACAACTGTAGCAGCAATTAATGTTAATCCCATAGAAGCAGCTAAAGCGAATCCGAACATGAAGTAAATCAAGTCAGAAGTCTTAGATACTACTGATTTTAACAAGATACCAATACCTACTGCAGGAAGTACTGATCCTACTGATAAGATGGCTTTTACATACCATACTTCAGTATTTAAGCTCTGGAACAATTCAGCTACGGCTCCAGATCCATAGTAGCAAAGTAAAGTAACTGGCAAGAATGATAATACAAAGTGTGAAATTAGTGGGAGAACAACATCAACTTTTCCTAAACAATCTAAGTTTCCTTTATCCAATTGAGCCCAGCCCCAGTGTTGCCAAATAAGGTTCATCATAGCTGTTCCGTAGAATAAAGTAATACCGATTACACCAGTCATGGCTGAGATACTAGATGCTAAACCTTGAGCATCACTTCCTCCAAAATCCATACCAGCGGCTTTTGCTCCAACATAAGCCAATGGAATACCAATGTAACTTACGGCACGTAAGTCAGATGCGACTGTTCCACCAGGTGTAACCAATGCGATCCACATTACCTGCATTGGAATACCAATTTGAATACATCCAGATACATCACCTAGGATCAAACCTACGAATAATGATGCAACCAAAGGACGGTTCAAAGTGTAGTTACCTACTGTTGTACCTAAGCAAGCGATAGTACTAGCTGCTGTACAACTCATAAGTCCGATTAAAATTGCTTGTAACCAACTCATTATAAATCTCTCCTTTTTCTTTTATTTATCTCAATCTGTTTACTATTCCCACTATTAGTAACCAAATTTAGATCTAAATTTGTCCCAAGTACCGATTGCAGTTTCTTTTAATAATGCAAACAATACTGTGTAACCAGCGTTTGTCAAAGCTTCACATGCTTCAGCTTCTTCTTGAGTAATTGACTGGTTTTGACCTAATTTTGTAGCTCCTGGACGATCATTACATGGTCCGATAACTACTGTTTTAACATCGTTAGGTACGAATCCATCGTCTACTAACAATTCTTTCATATCCACTGGGTTTTTAGTAATTAAGAAATATTTTTTATTAGAATTCTTAACTGTTTCTGCTTTTTCTCTCCAGTGTTCTTTTGTCCAAACAAATACTTTCTTGTCTGTACTAGCCTTGAATGACTGTGTCAATACAGGTGTAGTTGCAGCTTTGTCGTTAACTGCGATAATTCCATCACAAGGGTATTCTTTAGACCATCTTGTAACAATCTGACCGTGGATAACACGATCATCAACACGAATAAAACTAATCATTATATGTCCTCCTTTATTCTGTTTATGCCTTCGCTATATGCGTTATAGCCAAATCCTATAGATCTTCGTCGTCATCATCAGAAGCAACTGTAAAATCAGTTAATCCTGTACGACCTTCGCTTAATAATGTATCTTTTAAATCTTGTACATTATCAAAGTTATCTTTCATTAATACAGCAGTGATTGCAAGAGGCATATTCATACCAGCAATTACTAAAGTATTTTGAAGCAATCCTTTTTGATCCAATACATTCAATGCATTTGTGAATGGAGATCCACTCAAAATATCAGCTAATAAAATGACCTGGTCATCTGCTTTGAAATCTTTAACCAATTCAGCAAAGTTAGATGCAAATTCGTCTGCGCTCATTCCGTCCTTTAAGCTTGTAGACAATACATCTTCACGATCTCCCGTCATCATTTTAACGGCACTGTGTAATCCAGGGGCGAATTCGCCATGGCTTACCATAACTACATATTTCATTATTTTTTCCTCCGCGTTTTCTTATACTCACATTTTATAATAAATATGTCAGCGTTTTCAAGTGTTATTACGCATAATTTCACACATTTATACGACTTTTGAACATGAGCATCACATAGAATACACATTCATTATAACCCGTATGAAAACCTTTTCAATTTCCATATGTCACCACTTTTAGATGACAAATGTCATTTTTGAGAAGCCAACAAAAAAACAGCAGAAATTTAACTTTCTACTGTTTCCTTAACTTTGCAGAATTTGTATAACTAAAAAATAAAAGAAGCATTAGTAGCTGAATTCA
>OLGL01001535.1_pt1 | contig 22269 bp, 20 predicted proteins | sample 1605041 | NCBI WGS metagenome assembly OLGL01 (sample SAMEA3888905, study PRJEB22519) | human gut metagenome | biome: human gut; feature: human-associated habitat; material: faeces | place: Denmark | collected 2010 | reverse complement strand
CGATGAGGGGGCGCATATAGCGGAAGAAGAAGGTCAGCATCAGGGTGCAGATGTGGGAGCCGTCCACGTCCGCATCGGCCATGATGAACACCTTGTCGTACCGCAGCTTGGAGATATCGAACTCGTCACCGATGCCGCAGCCCAGCGCCAGCACCACCGGCATCAGCTTGTCGTTGCCGTAAATTTTATCGGCGCGGGCCTTTTCCACGTTCAGCATCTTGCCCCACAGCGGCAGGATGGCCTGAATGGCAGAGTCGCGTCCCATCTTGGCAGAGCCGCCTGCAGAGTCGCCCTCGACGATGAAGATTTCGGTGCGGCTGGGGTCTTTTTCGCGGCAGTCGGCTAGCTTGCCGGGCATCCGGCTGGTCTCCAGTGCGCTCTTGCGGCGCACCAGTTCGCGGGCCTTTTTGGCGGCGGCGCGAGCGCGGGCGGCCTGCGTTGCTTTTTCAAAAATAGCCTTTGCCACGCCGGGGTTCTCCTCAAAGAACTCCATCAGCTTGGAGTAGACCATGTTGGAAACGAGGGTACGAATTTCCGTATTGCCCAGCTTTGCCTTGGTCTGGCCTTCAAATTCGGCCTCCTGCAGCTTGACCGAGATGACGCAGATCAGACCTTCGCGCACGTCTGCACCGGACAGGTTCTCGTCCTTGTCCTTCAGCAGGCCGTGGCTGCGGCCGTAATCGTTGAACACGCGGGTCAGGCTGGCTTTGAAGCCCTCTTCGTGGGTGCCGCCGTCCGGGGTGTTGACGTTGTTGGCAAAGCTCAAAAGCAGCTCGTTGTAGCTGGAATTGTACTGCAAAGCGATCTCCGCCACGCCGCGGTCGGTCTGTCCCTTGAGGTAGATGACGTTGGGGTGCAGTACTTCCAGCTTGCGCTTTTCGCCCAGATAGGTGACAAAGCTCTTGATGCCGCCCTCGTAGCACATCACCTCGGAGCGGTAGCAGGGGTCGCCCTCCTGCCCATCCTCCAGCACGGGGGTGTACAGCTGACGCTCATCGGTCAGGGTGATCTTGACGCCGGCGTTCAGGAAGCTTTCCTCCCGCAGACGCTTTTCCAGCGTGTCGAAGTCGTAGACGGTGGTATCCTTGAACATTTCCGGGTCAGGTTTGAAGGTGACCCGGGTGCCGGTGACGCCCTCGGCTACCGTGCCGATGCACTTGAGGTCGCCGTCCGGGTCGCCGCGCCGGAAGGTCTGCTCGTACTCCTTGCCATCGCGGCGCACGTTGACGGTAAGCCACTCGGAGCAGGCGTTGACCACCGAAGCGCCCACGCCGTGCAGACCGCCGGCCACCTTGTAGCCGGAATTTTCGCCGCCGAACTTGCCGCCGGCGTGCAGGATGGTGTACACCACGGTGACGGCGGGCAGACCGGTATCGGCCTGAATGTCCACGGGGATGCCGCGTCCGTTATCGGTGACCTGAATGATGTTATCCTTCAGGATCTTGACCTCGATGTGGTCGCAGTAACCGGCCAGCGCCTCGTCAATGGCGTTGTCCACGATCTCGTACACCAGATGATGCAGACCGCGCTCACCGGTGGAGCCGATATACATACCCGGGCGCTTGCGCACCGCCTCCAGACCCTTCAGCACCTGGATCTCGCTGGCGTTATACTCGTGGTCGGTTACGGTATCGGCATTTGTACTGGTAATGATTTCTTCTGCCATATCCTTTCTCCCTTTTGTTCGTTTTTGCGTTTTTTTCAAATTATAGCAAAGCGGGAACCGGTACACCATGGTGTACTTTTTTCTCGCCGTTTTGTTGTGTTTTCACGCGCTGCCCGCAGCGGGCGTTCCGGCCGGCACGGTGCGGCTTTCCGGGCAGTTCCGGGGCTTTCCCATCCCTCTTTTTTCTGTGGATCTTCCGCCCGTTTTCCGCAAATTTCACTCCACCATCTTTTGCGCTCTGCGGCGCATGGCGGCGCTGGACAATTCCGAAAGATACACCGCATCCACCAGCCCTCCGTCTGCCAGCACATAGCACTGGGGCAGCTCGTCCGAAAGGCTGACCACCGCCCCATTCTTCTGGGCGTAGTTCAAAAACTCCCGCCCCCGGGGGGAGGTGGTGGTGGTTTCCAGATCAAAGATGCCAATGATATCACGGTCGTTCAGGACATAGTCCCGCCCCAGATGAATATACATACTGTATTTTCTCCCGTGTCTTTTGTTTGCATAAAGTCTGCGAAAATGCAGCTTTTATGCAACATCGTTTACAACATTTATCCATGCTGTCGGACCCGGCTCAGCACCCCGCCGTCCATGCGGTACACCTCGCCGTCGGTCTTTAAAAAGTCCGTGTCATCGCAGCTGGTCACAAAGGTCTGCTTTTCCTTCATGCAGGTGAGCAGATACTGCTTGCGCCCCTCGTCCAGCTCGCTCAGCACATCATCCAGCAGCAGTACCGGGTGCTCCCCGGTGATCTGCGCCGCCGCCGCCGCTTCCGCCATTTTCAGGCTCAGCACCACGCTGCGCTGCTGTCCCTGACTGGCATACACCCGGGCAGGCTGGTCGTCCAGCAGCAGCTCCAAGTCCTCGCGGTGGATGCCGCACAGGCTCTGCCCGGCGCGCAGCTCCTCCTCCTGCCGCTGACGCAGCAGGTCGGCAAGCCCGCCCGGCGCAAACTGGGCGGCATAGCGGACGCTCATCCGCTCTGCCCCGTGGGAAAGCTCCGCGTAGTTGGCACAGGCGCGGGGAGCCAGCAGTTTCAGATACTCCCGCCGCCGCTGCTGCAAGGCTTCGCCCTGCGCGGCAAGTTCGGTGTTGAGCACCTCCAGCAGGGTGCACTTTTCCGCGTAGGGGCGTTCCTGCCCGTTTGCGGAGTGGCGCAGCAGCGCATTTTTTTGCTGCAAAACCCGCACATAGCGGCGGTAGCTGGCCAGATACCCGGGGTACAGCTGGCACAGCGCAGCGTCCAGAAACTTGCGCCGCCCTTCCGGAGCCCCCTTAACAAGGCTCAGGTGGCCGGGGTCGAACACCACCGCCGGAAAGCTGCCCGCCAGTGCCGCCGCCCGCTTGGGCGCTGCACCGTTCACCGCCGCATAGCGGCCGGGCTTTGCGGCTTCCGGGGTACCCACCGTCATGCGGATGTGGGCAGGCTCGGCAGGCTCACAGCCTTCCGGCCGGTCCCGCTGAGTGTCGGCTTCCAGCACCGCAAATGCTTCTCCCCGGCGCACAAGCTCGGCATCCTTGCCGCCCCGGAAGCTTTTGCCGCCGGTCAGCAGCCAGATGGCCTCTAAAAGGTTCGTCTTGCCCTGCCCGTTGTTGCCGCAGATGACGGTAAGCTCCCGGCCAGGCTCCAGCCGTGCCGCACAAATATTGCGATAGTTCTGTACTTTCAGCGAAAGCAGATGCATTTACTGACCCTGCCCGATCTCTACGCTCTGCCCGTCCAGCTCGATGACGTCTCCGGCGCGGCACTTTTTGCCCCGCATGGTGCACACCTCGCCGTTCACCTTCACGGCACCGCCCTGCACCAGCTCCTTGGCTTCGCCGCCGGTCTCGCACAGACCGGCAAATTTGAGCAGGGCATCCAGCTTGATAAACTCGGTATGAATGAGAATCTTCTGCATAAAACGCGCTCCTTAGTCGTTTTTAAAGCGTACCGGCAGTACCAGATACAAAAAGTCGTTGCCCTCTACCGGCAGCACCTTCACCGGGCTCAACGGGCCGCTGATCTCCATGCGCACCTGCTCGGTGCGGGCGTTGCGCAAAGCGTCCAGCAGATAGCGGTTATTGAAGCCGATCTCTACCTCGTCGCCCTCGCAGGCGGCGCTGAACTCGTCCACCACGCGGCCGAGGTTGGTCTGGCAGCGTACCACGACTTTACCCTCTGTAAAAGAAATGCGGAGGGGATTTTTTAAACGCTCTGTAATAATCAGAGAGGCACGCTCGATGGTGGAGATGAAGTCCTTGGTGTCGATGGTCACACGGGTGCGGCTTCCGGCGGGGATGACGTTGCGGTAATTCAGGAATTCGCCCTCGATTAGGCGGCTCATGATGGTGTAACCGGCGGTGGTGAAAACCACATAGCGGCGGTTGGCACTGATGTGCACATCCTCCTCGTCATCGTTGGCCAGCAGATGGGACACCTCGGTCATGGTCTTGCTGGGCACGATGATGCGGATATCCTTCACGGCGGTGATGGGGCGCTCCACGATGGCCAGACGATATCCATCCAGCGCCACGATGGTCAGCTTGTCCAGTTCGATCTCGAACAGCTCACCGGTGTGGGCGGGTTTTTTCTCGTCCTGACTGACGGCGTACAGGGTGCGGTCGATCATATCCCGCAGCACGCCGGTCTTGATGATCAGGGTCTGCTCCGCGCCGGTGTTGGGCAGATCCGGGAAATCGGTAGCCGGCATGGACTGGATCTCGAACTGTGCCACACCGCTCTGGATGGTGGTCTTGCCGTTATCCGCCGCCACGATGCTGATCTGACCTGCCGGCATCCGGCTGATCATGCTGCTGAGCAGCTTTGCATTCAGCACGATCTCACCGGGTTCTTTGATGTTGGCTTCGATGGTGGTCACGATGCCCATTTCCAGATCGTAGCCGGTCAGGGTGAGCTGAAAGCCCTCGGCCTTCAGCAGAATGCCCTCCAGCACCGGGATGGACGAGCGCATGGTGACAGCTTTGGAAACGCCGTCGATGGCTGCACTGAGCAGTGTTTTATCGCAGACGATGTTCAAAACAGTATCTCTCCTTTTTTCACACTTCCGGCTTGATCCCTGCCCTTTGGGCTGCTGCCGGAAGGCAGTAATATATTGAACTTGTTGTAGTAACCGTAGTAGGGGGTGGGGAAGATGTTGAAAACCCGGAAATGTCTTGCCGGGAAGCGGGGCTTTGGCTTTCCACCGAGTTGTGGAAGACTCGTGAAGGAAATGTTGAAAGGTGGGGAACGGTGTTTCTTTCCACAGCCGATGTGAAGAACTGATGTTAAATGTTGAAAACTAAGTGGAAAGTGTGGAAAGCTTCGCCTTTTTGCCACAAGATATAGGCGTATTTTCCCCCTTTTGTTCCGTTTTCTCCCCATATTTTGGGGTCACACCCTGAAATGAGTATGACTTTTGCCCGGTTTTCCCCGGTTTAGGCTTTCACGTTTTTGATGATATCGCTCACGGTCTCCCGCAGATGCTGGTCGTTCTTCATGTCCCGTTCCATGGTCTTGAGGGAGTAGACGATGGTGGAGTGGTCGCGGCCGGAAAATTCCCGCCCGATCTCCTCCATGCTCATGCCGGTGACCTCCCGCAGGATATAGATGGCCACGCGCCGGGCGGAAGCCACGTTGGCGTTGCGCTTGGTGCCCCGAATGTCAGCAGGGGACACGTTGAAGGTGCGGGACACCTCGCCAATGATCTTTTCGATGGTCACCGGTACCGGCTGGGTCTCGTTGAGGATATCCTTGATGGCGTTCTGCGCCACGCTGATCACCGGCTGGATGCCCTCCAGCATATAATAGGCGTTCAGCTTTTTCACTGCGCCCTCCAGCTGGCGGATGTTGTTTTTCAGGTGGTTGGCAATGAACTCTGCCACGTCCTCGGGCAGATCCAGATGCAGCAGCTCTGCCTTGCGCTTCACGATGGCAACCCGGGTCTCAAAATCCGGCGGCTGCACATCGGCGGTCAGACCCCACTCAAAGCGGGTGCGCAGACGCTCTTCGAGGCTCTTGATCTCCTTGGCGGGGCGATCGGAAGCGATGACGATCTGCTTGTGGGCGTCATGCAGGGAGTTGAAGGTGTGGAAGAACTCTTCCTGCGTGGACTCCTTGCCCGCGATGAACTGGATATCGTCCACCAGCAGCAGGTCTGCTACACGATACTTCATGCGGAAGTCTTCGGTGCTGCCGGCGCGGATGGCGGCGATCAGTTCGTTGGTGAACTGCTCACAGGTAACATACATGATGACGAAATCGGGGTGGGTGCGCTTGATCTCGGTCTGAATGGCGGTCAGCAGATGGGTCTTGCCCAGGCCGGAGCCGCCGTAGATGAACAGGGGGTTATAGGCCCCGGAGGGGTTTGCCGCCACAGCCTGCGCAGCAGCAAACGCAAACTGGTTGGACGGCCCCTTGATGAAGTTTTCAAAGGTGAACTCGTAGTTGCCCTGCGGGGAGGCGGGGTTTGCCTCGTACTGCTGGGCCAGCACTACTTCGTGGGGCGGGGTGCTGGGCACCACGAGGGTGATGTCCACATCAAAGCCCAGCACGGACTTGAAGGCCTCTTTGAGCAGGCCAAGGTACCGGTCGGTGACGATCTTGCAGATAAAATCGTTGCGCACCGACAGGGTGATATGGCTGGAGTCCTCAAAGCTGATGGGCTCCAACCCGTCGATATAGAGATTGTACGTTGGCTCGGCCATCTGCGCCTTGCAGTACATCTGGGCCGCTTCTAAAACGTCCTTGAAAGAATCCATAAAACATCCACTCCATTGAATCGGTCGAAGTTTTCAACAATGCTGCTGATACCATGTTAGTATACCACAAAAAACTCCCTGCGTCTATATTACTATAATGTAATTTATAATACATAAGATAAGCCCCCGCAGCGCCCTTGTGGAAACACGCCAAAAAGACCACAATATCTGGTAGAAAAAAGTTTTCCACAGCAAAATGGTGAAAAAGTTGAAAAGCTTTTAACAGAAAAATCAGAAAAAAGTTTGCAGAAAACTGAAAAAAATGCTTGACAGAACGTCATACTATGCGATATACTGTTGAATTGCAAGCCTGTCCCCAATCTGGGACCGATCAAGACCCCATACCGGGGATAAGTTTTTACGGAGGATACAACCATGAAGAGAACTTTTCAGCCCAAGAAGCGTCAGCGCAAGGAAGTTCATGGCTTTCTGACCCGCATGAGCACCAAGAACGGCCGTAAGGTCATCAATGCTCGCCGTGCAAAGGGCCGCAAGATCCTGACTGTCTGATCTCTGCCTTGCAGGTGAGATCCGGCGCAGAAATGAATATGCGCACAAAAGACCGCTGATATCCCATTGGCGGTCTTATTTTTTTACCCGTCAAAAGTTTTTTCGTAAAAATGCCCGGATGGGCTTTTAAACTGCAAAAATTTTTGATATACTGGCTAAAGAGTGCACCCATGTGCACCCGGACGAAAGGAGGTGCCGACGTTATGCGTTATCGTCCGATCCGCCGCAACAGCGAGTTTGGCCGTGTGTACGCCCGCGGCAAGTCCTATGTGAACCCGGCACTGGTATTGTATGTGCTCAAGACCCGGGGCCGCAACACCCGCGTGGGCCTGACCGCCACCAAAAAGATCGGCCATGCCGTGCAGCGCAACCGCGCCCGCCGCGTGATGAAGGCTGCGATTGACGAGCATCTGGATCACAATATCGGCGGCTACGATCTGATCTTCGTGGCCCGGGGCATGACCCCCAAGCTGAAAAGCTGGCAGCTGAGCAGCGTTGTGGCAAAGCTGTTTGCACAGGCCGGTCTGCCGGATAAGGCCAAGCGCCCGGACGCAAAGCCGCCCGCCACTGTGCCCCCTGCCCGCAAGCAAAAGCCGGAGTCCCGCGTGTGAACCGGCTGCAAATGCTCTGCCGCAGGGCATTGTGCGTGCCCATCCGCATCTACCAGTACACCCTCAGCCCATGGATCGGCCGCAGCTGCCGGTTTTCGCCCAGCTGCAGCAACTACACCATGCAGGCCATCCTGACCCACGGCTGTATAAAAGGCATCCTGCTGGGCGCATGGCGCATTGCCCGGTGCAATCCGCTGGGCAAGTGGGGCTACGACCCCGTGCCGCCGCCCGGGCGCTGGCAAAGTCCCGCCCGCAACCTGCAGCCCGCAAAGCTGTTTTGCACACGGCACAAGCGAAAGGTGGAAAAATAGAGGTTTTCTGCGCAGAGCGTAGTCGCGTGTTTAAAATTTAATGCTTTTTGCAAAGTGCATCGCCGCCGGGTATGTACTCTTTTGCGCGCACAAAAGAGTACCAGAAAAGCGCCCGCTACTTTCGAAGCGCGGGAGGCACGAACCAGGGGCTGCTCGCCTCTGGTGACCCCAAAGCTGTTGGGCTCCATACAAAAAATCCAAGCCGCTGCGCTAGAGGATTTTTTGTGTTCCGCCGGTTTGAAGTCGCTGCGCGACGGCCACAGCCGACAGCGGCAAATGCCGTTTTTCGTTACGACCCTCTCCGGTGAAAATGCAAATCGAAAAAATCCGCAGATTTTTTCGATTTGCGAAATTAAAATTTTATTTCCGCTATTTATGGCCAGAGCAAAGCGGCGGCCATTTTAGATAATAAAGCTTCTTATGACGCGCTGCACTGTGGGCGGCGTGTCCTACGATAAAAAAATAATGCGTCCCGGGCCACAGCCGGGGCAGAATGGACAAAGGTATGAACTTCTTTTACATCCTGAGCGGTCCTCTCGGCTATGTCATGGAGTGGATCTACAAGCTGCTGCCGAACTACGGCTGGGACATCATCCTCTTCACCCTGCTCATCAACATCGTCAAGATCCCCCTGCAGACCAGCCAGCAGAAGAGCATGGCGAAAATGTCTGCTTTCCAGCCCATGATCGCGGAGATCCAGACCAAGTACAAGGATAAGCCCGAAAAGCAGCAGGCTGAGCTGATGAAGCTGCAGCAGGACTTTGGCTATAAGCCCACGGCCGGCTGCGTGCCCATGCTGCTGAATTTCCTTGTCATGTTCGGTGTTATCGGCGTGGTGTATAACCCGCTGGAGCGCATTTTCCACATCAGCGCCGCTGCACTGGCCAGCGCTGGCGAGGCTATGACCGCCGCCGGCATCTCCTTTACCGCCATCACCCGCGATACCAACATCATCGCCGAGGTACTGGCAGGCAACAGCGGCGTGCTGGGCTGCTTCAGCGTCGAGCAGATCGCTACCATCACCGAGTTCGGCCAGCACATGAACTTCCTTGGCATCGACCTGACCCGCATCCCGAAGCTGGGTCTGTCTCTGGATATCGTGCTGCCGCTGCTGTCGGTCATCACCATGTTCCTGTCCACCCACATCAGCATGAAGGCTTCCGGCCAGCAGATGCAGGGCAGCATGAAGCTGACCATGTACATGATGCCGCTGATGTACCTGTTCTTCTGCTTTACCTTCCCTCTGGCATTCTCTCTGTACTACGTCATTTCCAACATCGTTATGACCGTACAGACTCAGGTCATGCGCAAGTTCTACGACCCCGAGAAGATGCGCAAGGAAGTGGAAGCGGAGATCGCCGCCAAGCGCAAGCAGGAAAAGCGCGGTGTGAAGAACACCACCATCACGGTGACCGACCCCAAGACCGGCAAGAGCGTGGAAAAGAACCTTTCCGCCAGCGAGATGAACAAGCGTCGGCTGGAGTATGCCCGTCAGCTGGACGCCGAGCGCTACAAGGACGAGCGCACCGTGCCGCTGAGCGAGCTTGACAAGCAGGATAAACAGTAACAAGGGAGGTAAACGGTTATGATCCGTACACAGGAATCCACCGGCAAGACGGTGGACGAAGCCCGCGCCAAAGCCTGCGCCCTGCTGGGCGTGCAGGCCGACGATCTGAATGTCAGCTATGAAGTGCTGGAAATGCCCCAAAAGACCGGTTTTCTGGGCTTAAAGACCACCCCCGCCAAGGTGCGCGTGCGCGTGGAAGAGCCGGATGCCCCCGTCGCTGCACCCGCAAAGCCGGTGGAGGTTGTGGCAGAGCAGCCTGTTGAGACTGCCGCCCCCGTGCAGGAGACTGCCCCCGTGGCAGAGGAAGTTCCCGCTGCTGTGGCAGAGCCTGCCGCGCCCGCCGCAGAGCAGACCGCCGAAGCTGCCGAGGAGGCAGAAGAGGTGGAGGTGCCCATCGTCATCGAGGAGAACGCCAAGGTGAAGGCTGCTGTGGACTATCTGCGGGAGGTCATCACCCTGATGGGCGTGGAGAACGTGACCTTCAGCGCTGTGCAGAAGGGCGAAGCTACCATCATCCGTCTGGACGGTGAAAAGCTGGGCGCCCTCATCGGCCGCCGTGGCGAGACCATGGAGAGCCTGTCCTATCTGGCAAGCCTTGTGGCAAACCGTCTGGAGGGCGATTACATCAAGCTGGGTCTGGACGTTGCCGGTTACCGCGACAAGCGCGAGAGCGACCTGACCGCACTGGCACAGCGCATTGGCGCCAAGGTGCGCAAGACCGGCCGCAGCTTTGCCATGGAGCCCATGAACCCCTACGAGCGCCGCATCATCCACTCTGCCATCAGCAAGATGGAGGGTGTGCGCAGCGAGAGCAAGGGCGAGGGCCGTGACCGCCGCGTGGTCATCTACTCCACCGCACCGGATGCTCAGACCGAGAATACCTACGGCGAGCGCCGTGGCCGTGGCGGCAACCGGAATGGCCGTCGTCCCGGCGGCAACCGCAACGGCGGTTATCGCGGCGAGCGCCGCAGCAATGGCGGCTACCGTGGCAGCCGCAGCGGTGCACCCCGCGGCCCGCGTCCCTCCGGTGTGCCGGAGCGCACCTACGCCCCCCGCGACGCCGAGAGCGCAGCACCCGTAGCACCCAAGCGCACCGAGCGCGTGGATGACTTTGCAGATTTCAGCTTCGGCAAGATCGAGCTGTAAACTGTAACCCGAAACAGAACCATGAAGCGCCCCGCATTTCCGGTGGAAATGCGGGGCGCTTTTTTGGTTTCACAGGAGGGGGTCGTGGAGTAAAACGGCATTTGCAGCGCCGCTTTCTGCGAAAGCGCAGCGCTGCGGGAAAAGTCTGCACAGGTTTTCAGCGGGCTGAACCCTCTCAGCTTCGCTGCGCTCAGCACGGTACGATGCGGTCTATCTCTGCTAGAAATTCGCGTTTCTTTGTCAGCACCTGCGACAACTCATCGCTCAGCGCCGACAGACTCATTTATTTGTTCATATCTGTATTATATCACTTCTGTGGTTATATTGCCATTGTGCGGTATTGCCTTAGCTTGCAATTCTGCCTTCTGCCTTTCCGTTAGAAATATAATGTTCGTAGTATTTCACATTACTATTGCCAAACGCTGCTACAAGATCCGGGTTATTTGTCTTATAGGCAGCCAGGTTGAACTGATAATTTCCCTGCCGCCCCTCTTTCATGCCATTTGTAACAAAATGCTCAAAAAGTGCTTTCTGATTTGTCCCAAATACCTCTGCAAGGTCAGGGTTCAGTTTCAGATAATCCTTGTAATTGTAAACTGCTTGGTACTGTGCCAACTGCTGTACAAACGGCGGGTTCTGCAACCGTATTCCCCGATGAGCGCCATTATCGGCATTTCTTACAGTTTCTCTACTTCCATCCATATAAGTAACTACCGCATAATCCACATTAATGTGGTCGATAATATTGCTTGTCCACATTACGTTATCAAATCTGCATCCGCCGTCACATGTTGCATTTTGAACCTCATCTTCGGACAGATATGTACAACTGTCAATGTTGTTTGTATCTGGCATAACAAAGAAATTCCCATACGAATCACAATAAACCCTCGTCAAAACGTCATCTTCTCCAATTGATACGGCATAGTCCGACTCTGTATAGTATTTAAACGGACTATCATCTGAGAAATTCTGATCCATATACAACTGTGCCCCATTATTTCTCGCCACTCGAAAAGGTTCTATTGGCCCAACTACTGTTAATTTTTTTGTCGCCACGCCCGGAATAGGGTCTCCGACGCGATTGTATGCAGTTGCATAGAAATCAACATATTTCATTGTTTTGTTCGTATTATTGCGGCTATAAATTGTCGGGTCGCATACATAATTATCTTCCCAGTTGACCTGCATTGTTATAATTTCAATACTCGGTTTTTTAGCCGCAAATGCACTGCCACAGAAGCACATACACAGCAGTACTATTGTAAGCAGTGCAGCAGAAAGTTTTCTTTTCATGTCGATTCCTCCTTCTATGGAAAGCCTTTCTTGTCATCAGTATACCGCTGTTTAAACTAATTTTCAATTTGTTTTTTGTGAAATTTCTTAAAGATTATCGCATGTTACCGTTAAAAATATGGACGCTGCTTTTTGCAACAGCCCCTTGACTCCCTCAGTCAAAACCTGACGGTTTTGCCAGCTCCCTCTGGGAGGGAGCCTCTGGCGCGCCCGGACGTTTTGCACTTTAGCCAAAAACTTCGCCGCCATGCCAAAGGCCCCATCTCCGAAGACGACTTCCCCCGGAGCGGGGGAAGATGTCGCGCAGCGACAAAAAGGGGAATCTGGCATCGAGCAAAGCGAGATGACTGGGGGAGTTTCTCGCGGGGTAAACCCTCTCCGCTTCGCTGCGCTCAGCAGCTCCCCCGAAGGGGGAGCTTTTCGCCATCTGGCGGTAAGTAGAGCAAAACCTCCCCCTTTCGGGGGAGGTGGCATCGCCGTAGGCGATGACGGAGAGGGTTCAAGCCGTAAAGTTTAGCACTAAAGTATTAAGTACAAAGAGAAAGTACCCGCCATTTTCAATCTCTTTTTCCACAAACATTTTGGAAGATGTGGAAAAACCGCGCGGCGGGTGTATCTTTTTGCGCAAAAACGTGGTAAAATAAGCTGTAAAATCAGAAAGTGTGCGCTGCGGCGGCTCTGCCGTACCGGGCGCACGAATAGCGCACCCGCAAGACGTGTGCGCGGAAAGGATGCAGTATGCAGGGATCGACCATTGCCGCCATCGCAACGCCCCCCGGGGCGGGCGGCATTGCCGTGGTGCGCCTGTCCGGCGCAGAGAGCTACGCTGTGGCTGCCCGGGTGTTCCACCCGGCAAACCCGGCAAAAAAAGTGGAAGAGGCCAAGGGCTACACCGCGCTGTTCGGGCATTTCGTGGACAGGGAAGAAGCCTTTGACGAGGGCGTTGCTCTGTTTTTCCGCGCGCCTCACAGCTACACCGGCGAGGACGTGGTGGAGCTTTCCTGCCACGGCGGCAGCGCAGTGGCGCGGCGGCTGGTGGAAGCCTGTCTTGCAGCGGGTGCACAGCCTGCCGCCCCCGGCGAGTACACCCGCCGTGCCTTTTTGAACGGCAAGCTGGGCTTGACGCAGGCGGAAGCGGTCATGGACCTGATCTCGGCAGACGGGCGGCAGGGGGCAGCGCTGGCAAACGCCGCGCTGGGCGGTGCGCTGGCGAAAAAGATCAACGCCCAGAAAGCCCAGCTGACCGCCCTGCAGGCGCATCTTGCCGCTTGGGTGGACTTCCCGGAGGAGGATGTGCCGGAGCTGGACCCCGCCCATCTGCGCACCGTACTGGGCGCAGTGCGGGAGGAACTGGACGCCCTCATCCGCAGCTACGATGCCGGTGCGGTGCTGCGCGAGGGCGTGGACTGCGCCATCGTGGGACGCCCCAACGCGGGCAAGTCTACCTTGCTCAATCTGCTGGCAGGCTTCGACCGTGCCATCGTCACCCCGGTGGCGGGCACTACCCGCGATGTGGTGGAGCAGGCGGTGCAGCTGGGAGATATCCGGCTGAACCTCTTTGACACCGCCGGTCTGCGGGAGACCGAGGACGCTATTGAAGCAGAGGGGATTCGCCGAAGCTGGAAAAAACTGGAAGAAGCCGGGCTGATTTTGGCTGTCTTTGACGGCTCCGAGCCGCCCAGCCGGGAGGACTTGGCGCTGGCGCAGCGCTGCGCGGGCCGCCCCGCCATCGCCCTTGTCAACAAGGAGGACAAGCCCACCCGGTTTGACGCGGAGCTTATCGCCCCGTATTTTGCCATGGTGCTGCCGGTCTGCTGCCGGGAAGAGGGGAGCCGCAAGGTCATCGCCGCTGCGGTGGCGCGGCTGCTGGGCACCGGCAGCATCGACCCCCACGCCGCCAGCCTGTCCGGGCAGCGGCAGCTTTCTGCTGCCCTCCGCGCCCGGGACGCCGTAGCCGGTGCACTGGATGCCGCCGTCGGCGGCTTTGGGCTGGATGCCGTCTCGGTCTGCGTGGACGATGCGCTGGACGCTCTCTGCGACCTGACCGGCGAAAACGCCTCGGAAGCCGTCATCGAACAGGTGTTCGAGCGGTTCTGTGTGGGGAAATAAATTCAAATCATTGATTAGAGGAAACCCGAAAGTATATGAACCACTTAGGAGATTATGATGTCATTGTCATCGGCGCTGGCCATGCGGGCATCGAAGCCGCCCACGCAGCTGCTGTGCTGGGCGCAAAAACGGCTGTCTTTACCATGAGTCTGGACGCCATCGGCAATATGCCCTGCAACCCCAGCATCGGCGGCACTGCCAAGGGCACGCTGGTGCGGGAGGTGGACGCGCTGGGCGGCGTGATGGGTCTGGCGGCAGACGCCACCTACCTGCAAAGCCGGATGCTGAACAAGGGCAAAGGTCCCGCCGTGCACGCGCTGCGGGTGCAGACCGACCGCCGCCGCTACAACGAATACATGAAGCACGCGCTGGAACAGACCCCGGGTCTGGCCATCCATCAGGCCGAGGTGGTGGCGCTGGAAGTGGAAAACGGTCATGTGAAGGGCGTTGTCACCCAGCTGCACGGCGAATACACCGCCAAGTGCGTGGTGCTTGCCACCGGTACGAACCTCGGCGGCAAAATTTTTGTGGGCGATGCGTGGTATGCGTCCGGCCCGGACGGCATGCACGCCGCCAACGCCCTGACCGACAGCCTGAAAGCTGCCGGTCTGCCGCTGCGCCGGTTCAAGACCGGCACCCCCGCCCGGGTGCACCGCCGCAGCATTGATTTTTCCAAGCTGGAATGCCAGCCCGGCGACCCGGACAGCGAATTGCAGCCCTTCAGCTTTTTGACCGATGCACCCATGCACAACAAGGTGGAATGCTGGATCGCCTACACGAACCCGGAGACCCACAAGATCATTCTGGATAATATCCAGCGCAGCCCGCTGTACGGCGGCATGATCGAGGGTGTCGGCCCGCGCTACTGCCCCTCCATTGAGGATAAGGTGGTGCGCTTCTCCGGCAAGGACCGTCACCCGCTGTTCGTAGAGCCCTGCGGCGAGAACACCGAGGAAATGTATTTGCAGGGTGCGTCCAGCAGCCTGCCGGAGGACGTGCAGAACGCCTTTTACCACAGCATCAAGGGCTTTGAGCATCTGGAGATCATGCGCCCCGCCTACGCCATCGAGTATGACTGCGTAGACCCCACCAGTCTGGAAGCCACGCTGGAAAGCAAGGTGGTGCGGGGAGTGTACGGGGCAGGGCAGTTCAACGGCACCTCCGGCTACGAGGAAGCCGCTGCGCAGGGTCTGCTGGCGGGTCTGAACGCCGCCCGCAACGCGCTGGGCAAGGAGCAGCTGGTGCTGCCCCGGCACACCAGCTATCTGGGCACGCTGGTGGACGACCTTGTGACCAAGGGCGTCATGGACCCCTACCGCATGATGACCAGCCGCAGCGAGTATCGGCTGACCCTGCGGCAGGACAACGCCGACCAGCGCCTGACCCCCATCGGCAGGGAATACGGCCTTGTGCAGGAGGACCGCTGGGCAAAGTACCAGCACACCCAGCAGATTTTGGAAGCCGAGCGCCGCCGCCTGCATGAGACTCATCTGCGCACCGCCGACCTGCGTGCCGCCATGGAAGCCGCCGGTCTTGCCCCCGCCGCCGAGGGCGGCATTGCCGAGGAGCTGCTGCGCCGTCCCGAGATCAGCTATCCGCTGGTGGCGGGCATCATCGGCTGGGGGGATGAAATTACCCCCATGCTGGCGGAGCGGCTGGAGACCGAGATCAAGTACGCCGGTTACATCGCCCGACAGGACAGGATGATCCGCGAGGTGGCACGCCACGAAAAGACCCTCATCCCGGAGGATTTCGAGTACGCCGCCCTGACCGGCCTGACGCTGGAAGCCCGGGAAAAGCTTGCCCGCATCCGTCCCCGCAATCTGGGGCAGGCGGGGCGCATCCCCGGCGTTTCGCCCTCCGATGTGGCGCAGCTGAGCATCGCACTGGCAGGGAAACAACAAAAATAATACGAAGTTGCGATAAAATAAACGATTGCGCTACCCCAACCACCCGACAGAAAGGACAACACTATGATCGACAAACAGCGGTTGGAGGAAAAGTGTTCCACATGGAACATTGCCCTCACCGGCACCCAGCTGGATCAGCTGGACGCCTTTGCCCAGATCCTTGTAGACTACAACCAGAAGGTCAACCTGACCGCCATCACCGACCCGGAGGGCATCGAGGACAAACATTTCCTCGACAGCCTGCTGTTTGCCAGCCAGCCGGAGGTTGCCGGGCGCATGGTGGACGTAGGTGCCGGGGCAGGCTTTCCGGGCATCGTGACCAAAATTTTCAAGCCGGAGCTGGAACTGACCCTGATGGAGCCCACCGGCAAGCGGGTGGAGTTTTTGAAGTACGCCTGCGCCCAGCTGGGTCTGACCGGGGTGGAGTTTGCCAAGGAGCGCGCCGAGGAAGCCGCGCGCAAGGTCTGGCGGGAGCAGTTTGATCTTGCCTCTGCCCGCGCCGTGGCAGCCCTGCCCATGCTGGCAGAATACTGCCTGCCGCTGGTAAAGGTGGGCGGCAACTTCCTTGCCATGAAGGGCGCATCCGGGGAAGAGGAGTTGACCGCAGCCCGGGGTGCTATCAAAAAGCTGGGCGGCGAGTACCGCGAGACCCGCACTTTGCACCTGCCCGGCGGCGACACCCGCACGCTGATTTTGTGCAAAAAGATTTCGCAAACTCCGACAGCATACCCCAGAAACGGCGGTAAAATTGCAAAAAGCCCGCTGAAATAACGCATAACTTGACGCAACCTGTAAGACCCTGCCGAACGAAATTTCTGGCGGGGTCTTTCTTTGTGTGCTACACTGAAGCTGAACAGGTTTTCCACGATTTCCCGGAGAAATGTGGAAAAACCGAAGGCTTATTTCACAGGAAAGGGGCAGCATCATGTTTGAACGCAAGAAACCGTCCGGGAAATTACTCTCTCTGCCCATCGACCAGATCCACCCGTCGCCCTTTCAGGCGCGGAAAAGCTTTGACGAGCAGGAGCTGACGGCGCTGGCGCAGAGCATCCGGGAAAACGGTCTGCTCCAGCCGGTCACGGTGCGCAAAGCGGCAGAGGGCTACGAGCTGGTGGCAGGGGAGCGGCGGCTGCGCGCCTGTCAGCTGGCAAAGATGACCACCATCTCCGCCATCCTGTGCAGCTACGCCGACGACCGCACCGCTGCACTGGGTTTGCTGGAAAACATCCAGCGCGCCGACCTGAACCCCTTTGAACAGGCGCAGGGGCTGCGGGATGTGATGGTGCTGTGGGACTGCACGCAGGCCGAAGCCGCCAAGCGTCTGGGCATGGCACAGCCCACCTTTGCCAACAAGCTGCGGCTGTTGCAGCTGACCGCAGACCAGCGGCAGTTCGTGCTGGACAACAACCTCACCGAGCGCCACGCCCGCGCGGTGCTGCGCCTGCCGGAGAACCGCCGCAGCGAGGCGCTCATTACCATCGCCAAGCGCCGCCTGAATGCCCGCCAGACTGACAGCTACATCGAGCAGCTGCTGAACAGCCCGCCCAAGGCTGGGCACCGCATCTCCATGGTGCGGGACGTGCGCATCTTTGTCAATACCATCGACCACGCCATCCGGCTGATGACCGACAACGGCGTGCCCGCCACCGCCCACCGGGAAGAGAAGGACGGCTACATCGAGTACACCGTCCGCATCCCCACCGCCGCCGCGGAGAAGTGAATTGTTCCATGTGGAACAGGGAAGAGGGGAAGAGGATGTAGCCGAGAGATGTTCTCTTTTGACACCAAAAGAGAACCAGAAAAGTGTGGCGCTCTGCGGGGCAACTTTCTGCCTGCCAGCAGCGTGCAAAGACGCTCCGCTGGGCCAGAGGCAGGGAGGGGTGTTCCGACTCCCCCCTCCCTACCTCTGGACTCCACCCACCCCGCAACGGGCCAAGGGCTGCACGCCCTTGACAATCCTAAAGAAGAAGTCGAAGCACAAAAAAGCTAGCGCTGCGCCAGTCGGCGCTATCGCTTTAACGCTTTTTTCGCTTCTCCATTCGTAGCCCCTCAGTCGCTGCGCGACAGCTCCCCCAAGGGGGAGCGAGCGCTCCCGTAAACCTTGCGGTTTGACCAAAAACTTTCCCGCAGCGGCGCTGCAAATGCCGCTTGCCTTTACGACCCCCTCTGTGAAAATAGCGTTTGGAGCGCTCCGCAGAGCTTGTCGGGGCAAAGCCCCTCCATCTGCTAATGCAGACCGCTCTGCCGCTTAAAAGCCCCACTGGGGCTTTCATTGCTGCGCTGCGCTCCGCAAACGCGGTCGCTCCAAACGCGAAAATATAAATATTATTTCCGCTGAACATGGCTAGAGCAAAGCGGAAGCCATTCCAAATCGTTTATTTGCAGCACAGAATCGTGCGGTCTTTTAACTTTTTCACCCTCAAAAGTTAAAAATCCAGCTGAAAAACGCTCCAGATGGTTCAAAAAACAATTTGGATGTGTTATACTAGAAACCAAGGTGCCTGCCGGACGGGGAAACCGGCGGGCACGACTGCGTGTTCCATGTGGAACAAATCTTTCCCCGGGAGGAAGAAAAGCGCGTGGCAAAAATTGTAGCGATCGCAAACCAGAAGGGCGGAGTGGGCAAAACCACCACCGCCGTCAACCTTTCGTCCTGCGTAGCGGCATTGGGCAAAAAGGTGCTTATCGTAGATCTCGACCCGCAGGGCAACACCACCACCGGCTATGGCATCCCAAAGCGCAGCGTGGAGGCGGGCACTTACGAGGTGCTTATCGGCAAGGCAACAGCGGCGCAGGCCATCCGGCACACCGAGTACCGCACCGATGTCATCGGCTCCAACACCCGTCTGGCCGGTGCCAGCCTGGAAATGATCGACCTGCCCGGCCGCGAGGGGCGTCTGCGCAAGGCGCTGGCTGAGGTGCAGAAGGATTACGACTTCATCTTTATCGACTGCCCGCCCAGTCTGGATCTGCTCACCCTCAACGGCCTGAGCGCCTGCGACAGTGTGCTCATCCCGGTGCAGTGCGAGTACTATGCGCTGGAAGGCCTGTCGGAGCTCATCAGCACCCTTAAGACCATCCGCAAAAAGTATAACCCGTATCTGGATATCGAGGGCGTGGTGTTCACCATGTTCTCGCTGCGGTACAACCTGACCGTGCAGGTGGTGGAACAGGTGCAGAAGTACTTCGGCTCCAAGGTGTACAAGACCACCATCCCGCGCTCCATCCGCATTTCGGAGGCACCCAGCTACGGCCAGCCCATCAATTTCTACGAGCCGAAGGGCAAGGGCAGCGAGGCCTACATGGATCTGGCCATCGAATTCGTCAAGCACAACCGCCCGCAGGAACCTAAGAAGTCCCGCGCAAAGGCTGCACCCGCCGCAGAGCCGGCGAAAAATGCTCTGGAAGATTAAAACAGGGGGAACAAGGTAAACAATGGCAAGAGGAAAAGGAGGGCTCGGACGCGGGCTGGACAGTCTGTTTGAGGACGCAGCACCGGTCTTTGAGTCAGAGCACGCAGCGGTGGAAACGCTGCCGCTGCGCGAGATCGAGCCGGACCCCGACCAGCCCCGCAAGACCTTTGAGCAGGAGACCCTCAGTGAGCTGGCTGCCAGCATCGCCGAGCACGGCTTGTTGCAGCCCATCGCGGTGCGGCCAAGACCCATGGGCGGTTACAGCATCGTGGCAGGCGAGCGCCGCTGGCGTGCCTCCCGCATGGCGGGTCTTACCGAGGTGCCGGTGGTCATCAAGGATGTGTCCGACGAGCAGGCCATGGAGCTGGCGCTGGTGGAAAATTTACAGCGCGAGGATCTGGACCCGGTGGAAGAAGCTGCCGGCATCCGGGAGCTGATGACCCGCTGCGACCTGACACAGGAGCAGGCCGCCCGCAAGCTGGGCAAGAGCCGCAGCGCACTGGCCAACAGCCTGCGTCTGCTCAACCTGCCGGAAACGGTGCTGGAGCTGCTGAAAAGCGGTTTTATCAATACCGGTCACGCCAAGGTGGTGCTGGGCCTGCCCACACCGGAATTGCAGGCCGAAGCCGCGCAGATCATCGCGGACAACCAGCTGAACGTTCGTCAGGCCGAGGCGCTTTGCAAAAAGATGGCAAAGCCCGCCAAGGAGCCCCGCGAACCCGCACCCCGCGGCACTTTGCCGGTGGAGGTGGAGGAGAGCCTGAAGCAGGTGCTGGGCAGCGAGGTGAACGTGGCCTACCACGGCGGCAAGGGCAAGCTGACGGTGCATTTTTACTCCGACGAGCAGCTGCGCGCCTTTGCAAACCTGCTGGGACAGTACCAGATGGAAACCGAATAATCATGCGATCCAAGGCGGGAACTGCCGCCTTTGAACGGCAGCGGAAAGCCGCAAGTGCGCCGCTGCAAGCCCAATAGAGTTAAGGAGAGTCAATCATGCTGGATATCAAATTTGTCCGCGAGAACCCGGACGCCGTTAAGGAAAACATCAAAAAGAAGTTTCAGGATGCAAAGCTGCCGCTGGTGGACGAGGTCATCGAAAAGGATGCCAAGTACCGCGCAGCCCTGAAGGAAGTGGAGGCCCTGAAGGCCGCCCGCAACAAGCTGAGCAAGGCCAACGGCCCGCTGTTCGGTCAGCTGAAGAAGTGCACCGACGAGGCACAGAAGGCTGAGCTGCAGGCACAGATCGACGCCAACAACGCCGCCGTCAAGGCGGACGCCGACAAGATGGCAGAGCTGGAGAAGGAAGAGGAGGAACTGTCTGCCCGCATTCAGGAGATCATGTACTCCATTCCCCAGATGATCGACCCCAGCGTGCCCATCGGCCCGGACGATACCTATAACGTGGAGGCTCAGCGCTTCGGTGAGCCCGTTGTGCCGGATTTCCCCATCCCGTACCACACCGAGATCATGGAGAGCTTTGACGGCATCGATATGGACGCCGCGGGCCGCGTGGCCGGTAACGGCTTCTACTACCTGCTGGGCAACATTGCACGCCTGCACGAGGCTGTGCTGGCCTACGCCCGCGACTTTATGATCAACAAGGGCTTTACCTACGTCATCCCGCCCTTCATGATGCACGGCAACGTGGTGCAGGGCGTCATGTCCTTCCCCGAGATGGACGCCATGATGTACAAGATCGAGGGTGAGGACCTGTACCTGATCGGCACCAGCGAGCACACCATGATCGGCCGCTTCATCGACCAGACGCTGGACGAGAGCAAGATGCCCCTGACCCTGACCTCTTACAGCCCCTGCTTCCGCAAGGAGAAGGGCGCACACGGCATTGAGGAGCGCGGCATCTACCGCATCCACCAGTTCGAGAAGCAGGAGATGATCGTGGTCTGCCGCCCCGAGGAGAGCGCCGACTGGTACGAGAAGCTGTGGAAGATGTCCGTGGAGCTGTTCCGCAGCATGGAGATCCCCGTGCGCCAGCTGAACTGCTGCTCCGGCGATCTGGCTGACCTGAAGGTCAAGAGCTGCGATATCGAGGCTTGGAGCCCCCGCCAGCAGAAGTACTTCGAGGTCTGCTCCTGCTCCAATCTGGGTGACGCACAGGCACGCCGCCTGCACATCCGCATCAAGGGCAAGGACGGCAAGAATTATCTCGCCCACACACTCAATAACACCTGCGTCGCCCCGCCGCGCATGCTCATCGCGTTCCTTGAGAACAACCTCCGGCCCGACGGCAGTGTCGTCATTCCCGAGGTACTGCGCTCGTACATGGGCGGCACGGAAGTCCTCGTGCCGAAGCACTGAAAACACAGAGAAAACAGGGGAGGCAGCATCATGAAAAAGCCCGGTTGGCTCGATGAATTCAAGGTGTTCATCTCGCGCGGCAACGTCATTGACCTGGCCGTCGGCGTCGTTGTCGGCGGCGCGTTCACGGCCATCGTCACCGCGCTCGTCAACGATATCATCAATCCGCTCATCTCACTCATCATCGGCGGGCTGGACTTCTCCGGCCTGAACATCGGCGTGTTCCCGATCGGCGATCTGATCATGTCCATCATCAACTTCCTGTGCATTTCGCTGGTCGTGTTCTGGATGGTGAAGATCATCAACCGCTTCAACCGCAAGAAGGAAAAGGAGCCTGAGCCGGAGGCTCCGGCCAAGCCCACCACGGACGAGCTGCTGGCGGACATTCTCGCCGAGCTCAAGCTGCAAAACGGCCGCGCAGAGGCGGCTGAGACGCTTGACGCCTCAGAAAAGGAAGAATCTTCCGCTTCTGAGCGCTAAAATAGCACTTGACAACTCAAGGCTCATATGTTATAGTATATGAGCCTTGAGGGTCAAGTTTATATCGCGGAGTGGAGCAGTTCGGTAGCTCGTCGGGCTCATAACCCGGAGGTCGCAGGTTCAAATCCTGTCTCCGCAACCAAATTAATACCCGGATTTGATACCATATCAAATCCGGGTATCTTTTTATATTA
>OLGL01001527.1_pt1 | contig 22325 bp, 36 predicted proteins | sample 1605041 | NCBI WGS metagenome assembly OLGL01 (sample SAMEA3888905, study PRJEB22519) | human gut metagenome | biome: human gut; feature: human-associated habitat; material: faeces | place: Denmark | collected 2010 | reverse complement strand
ACGGGACGTGCAGAGCACGTCTCAGGGTGTACGGGACGTGCAGAGCACGTCTCAGGTTCAGCACTGACCCTCAAAGTACAAAGAGGTCTCCAAGAAGACTAAAAGACCGGTGTCAATAAAATAAAGAGTGTCCGGTAATCAAAGAGGGACTGCCGGACAGTGCTGGAGGTGAACCACAGTTCTATATGGTATGCTTATTTTAGTTCTATAACCAACCACTCGCCTTACGGCTCGTTTATTGACCAGACCTGTTAGGTCATGGCTTATACCTTGACAGGTATAAGAAAAGACCTGACGGGACAGTCCTTAGTCCTATCAGGTCTTTTTATTATGTGTATTTACCACTTCTTTAGTCTCGGCTTACGTGCCACTAGCACTGGTGCTGGTCTTTCTTCTATGTCCTCAGCACTAGTTTCAGTGACTAAAGGGACTAGTCTCCTAGTCCTTTTCATAGCTCTGTGAAAAGGTGTATCAAACTTCACCTCGTCCAGTGCTTCTCTGACTGTCTTGACCACAGTGTCATGGTGTTCTCTGTGATATGCAAGATAGTCCTGCTCATATACTTCTCTTGTGGAGTCATTGACTAGTCCTCTGTCCTCCATGTGGGACAGTCCTCTCAAGAGTTTCTGCTCTGTTCTATACTTTTTAGTCAGTCTTTTCACAGTCCCCAGCAGTGGTTCGATATTCGGACAAGCACCTAAACAGTAGTGAGTGGAGGTGAGGTGGAGTCTATACCAGTCCTCTCTTATCTGTACAATATAAAAAGCTTTAGTCATTTCCATAGTCTTTCACAGTCCTTTCAAAATAGCTGAATCACTGCTAAATCCAGTGGTTCGGGTCTTTTTCTATACTCTTATTATAGCACAAAATGACTCAGAATGCAAATAGACCGCACTGTGAGGGAGTCCTGAGGACTAGTGGTCATAGTATAAGGACTAGTATATAATAACCTTATATATAGAAGGGGAGAATAAAACACAGTCCTGTATAGTGGTTGTTCAGTGGTTAGAAAATCGCTGAATCACTGAATTTACCAGTGGTTTGAGTCCTTTTGGACTTTATACTTTACCCCTATATAAAGTGACACTTTTAATAGTGCCTAGGGACTTAATAGGACAGTGATTTTATGTCCTTGCAGTGTGGATAACACTACTAAACCTGACCTACTAAATGTGACTAAATCACCCGTAAATCCAGTGATTCAGCTCCTTTTTAACGTGAAACCGTCCCTGGTATTAAATTAGTAGAGTATGGTACGTCCTAATACATCTTATACTCTTTCTTCTATATATCTTTTATATCTTATTCTATGCTAATACTTTTCTCTACTCTCCGGCTCTTCCCTTAATTTTATAACTATTACTACCCCTTCTCCGGCTTTTCGGCAAAAATTTAAGGACTACCACAGTGCATCAAAGACACTCTATGATAGTCCTTTTTATCTATGTACTTATATACTCTTACAGCAACTCAAACCTATAGTCCTGTTTTGCTTCGGGATATTTCTCACGGTCTACTTTAGACAGGAACATATCCAAAGGTCTTGCATAAACACCGTCTTTACAAGAGTACACCACCAGCATTTCATTGGTCTCAGTGTGTTTAGCTATTGTAAGTACTCTTACTATAAAGCCTTTAAAGTGTCTATATGCTTTCCCGACTTCTACTTTTCTAGTCCACATTGTCTTTCACCTCTCACGCAGTATAAAACTGAACTTCTTTCTCCACGTCTTCATCAATCTTATAGTCATTCTTCTTCAAGAGATAGTAGTAACCTAACAACTTACCCTTTAAGAAAGCTTTCAGATTCATCATATCCTCTGGGGCTTCTTTCAACTCACATAGAGTGGCACACATATCCAAGTACTTTCTTTTCAGCTTCATTTATAATCACCTCATCAAAACAATAGCTCCACAGCATTTCGTGCGGAGCTAGGTTTAAGACACCTACTTGTTATAGTGATGTCTTACTTATTTTCCTCATGGAGCTTTTCAGACTCTACAGTATCCCCAATAGTATCTTCATCAGCAGTACTCTCAGGGTCTTCACCAGAATCAGAAATCATGATTGCTTCAACCTCAAGGGTGTTGATGTACATAGGATAGCCCTGCTTTCTGTCAGCCTGCTCAAAAGCGTAACCAACTAAATCGCCAGTGTTTTTGTCAATGTTGGTAGAAAAGGTTGCACAGGAAAAGTTAATGGACTGACCACTCTTGAAAATAATTGTAACGTCAAGCATTTTAATATACCTCCTTATTATCTCATACCGTAGTATACATTCTTACGTTCACTGTAACCAACAGAATTGGGATAACCGCATCTGCAATTAAACTGGAACTTATCTTCGTCACTGTTCGTAACACCTCTTATGCGATTCCCACACTCACAAGTGGAGATGAGTGGTGTAGGAACACCATTAAGAGGAATTTGTTCTTTGCAGTCCCTACAAAAGAAATGTTTCGCAGGCTCTTTTGAAAAGAACGTAGTGTAACTGCCACACTTAGGACAGTGGGCGACGATAAGACCTTGATACTCTCTCGTTTCAGCCATTTTATGACTCCTTTACTTTTATTCACTCAATTTGAGTGTATTTAGATTATAGCACAAAAATTCTCAGTTGTCAAAAGCCATAACGTAGGTAATTATATAATATATAAAATAAATATAATTATACTTGTTATATAAAATATAATCCCATAGGGATTATGCTCCGCTTTCAACTTAAAGAAATTCTGTCAAAACAACCATCAATCTGTTTGAGGACTTTAGTCCCATATTCATTCTCGATAAAATCCTCAATGTATACTTTGAACTTCTTAGACACCTCATCTGCATTCAGTTCTTCTTTATTCAGAATCCCTATTACAGCCTTGCAGTCTTTAACGGGTATACAAATTTGCGGATATTCCTTACAGATAGATTCTTTGTAGCAAACCTTAAAAGAAAGGTTTTTCTTTTTATGATACAGACAAACTGGAAAGATTTTGGCTCTGCATGATGCTCGATAAGTAACACCTCTATCAGATATATAGGATAGTCCTGCTATAATCATCTCGTAATGGAACAAGCCTATACTGGTATGCACAACAAGTTTGCTGTCGATATAAGGAACTTCCCATTCAATGTGAATATTTTCATTAGTAGCCACTGAAACAGCTTCTATGGGTCTTTCTATGGCGTTTCTGAGGTCTTTTCTTTGGTGTTTCTCAGGTATAATTACATTCATGCTTGATTCTCCTTATAAAGATTAGTCATTTGTGCTTCAATATCTGACCTATCTGAAAGAGTTTCCATGTTAAGAATACCTGCTGAACTTTTTACTATGGTGCTACGTAAATTATCAAACAGAAAATCCCCTTTAGGAGGGGAGTACAGGTCACTCCTACATAAATGTACATAGTCATACACTCCACTTTGTATATTTCTAAGTACATTTATAAAATAGCACCTTTTAATTGGAACTTTTTCTCCGAAAGAGGTAACAACTGAATCTTCACGTCTACACCACTTAAATTCAGTGTCAGGCTCTTTTTCTTTCAGTATTCTCGCCCAATTATCACAGCGAGGGGTATAGCCACCATTGTATGAATAGTCGTGATGAAAGTCCACATTTGTTATAGTAAGAGGGGAGCTGTCACCAATATGCTTTCTGATAAATTCAACAGCATTAAGGACTTCACCGTGATTTTCAGAGAAAAAGCTAAAAGAGAATATCGGGTGTGGACTTGATAAAGCCTTTTCAAGTAAACTTATGCTGTCCTTATCAGCATCTACCTGTTTTATAGGACACTCAAGCCACAGTTTATTGTCTGGTACTGAGTTTAAAGCTCCGTCAGAAATTTTTGGGAAAGAATCTCTAATCTTTCTGGAAGCATTAAAGAAGTAGTCCCAGTCAATTGTAAGAATGTTTGGCATACAAATTCCTCCTAAGATTTTGTTGTACTAATTATATCATAAAAAGCTGTGGTTGTAAAACAAAGTGCAGCCTGTTATCAGACTGCACCATATTAGTTATTTTGCTTCGGCTTCTATGACCTCAGTATTTTTATCTGATTCGTCTGTGCTATTTGACTGCATCATCTTTCCGAACAGCTTCTCCATGATACCACCACTCTGTGGATTGGTAATTGAAGTAGTGGTCTCTTGAGTTCCATCAGCTCTTAAAACCTTAGTCTGTCTCATGACTTCTGGACTGCCTGTTTCATACATCTGTTTAAGCATCTGCATATACCTTATATTAGAGTCCATTAGCTGAGTGGTAACAGGGTCAATAACACCATTCAAAGTCTCCATAATCATTGACTTCTGCATACGAGCCATGTTGTATTCTACAATCCCTTGAACGGACTGTATAATGTCACTCATATCTCTGGTGTCGAACCTCTCAAACATCTTATTGTATGCACATACATATCCAGATTTGTACTCAGGGCATTTAGAAGCCGCAAAACAGGTGTCACAAGCCATTTTGGGGAACTTTTTAGAGTAAATCCTTTTAGGCTTTCTTACAGCAACTTGACCTTTTACAAACTTACCATTCTCATCAAACGTGGGTACTATATCAACCTTTTTGAATATTTCTTCATCAAGGGCCATAATGTCACTGCCATCATCAGATTCAGAGGACTTGTCTGGAAGAAGATTTTTCAGTCTTTCTCTGACCTCTTGCTCTGAAACATCTACAAGTTCTGTGTCCGACTCTGTGATATAGTTATCACGTTCTTTTATAGTCCTATCAAAGTTTGTGCCAAGCTGTAATAATCTGTCGTTATTTCCAGATACACAATCCCTAAAGAACTTTATAATGTCTGATATTCTGGTTTTTTTATCCGGAACAATGCGATTTATGAAAGTGTCATGAAGTGATTCAATTAGGGAATCCTGTTCAGGCTCTAAGTACCATTCTTTCATTGATGAGTACTCAGGGTTGTCCCAATTCATAAAAGTGGTGCAGTCGTATAAGATATTCCTAGCTGTTTCAAACTCAGGATTTATATTACACCTTTTACAGTATTCTGTAAGGTTTTCAGTAGAACCACTTTCAAACCACCTAGGACTTGGGAAAAAATCAGGAGGAAGATTATCCAAGTCATTGATTGAAGTTTTCTCTTTTAGCCAATACATTGTGGACTTTAGTCTATCATGGATAAACTTTTCAGCCACGACAAAGGCATAGGCATTAACCCTTATCATTTCTGTTTTATCTTCTTCAAGTATCTTATCCAAGTCAAATGGAATATCATACTTTGATATGATAGGAAAAGCCTTTGTTTGAAAGTCCTTTTTCTTTATTCTGCTCATTTTTGTGGAGTTCCAAACAGATATTTCACCATACTTTAGTCCAACATTCCATGTTGTAGAGTCTACAGTATAAAAAGGAAACTTTGTAAGTAATGCAGTTTTTGTAGAAGCCATACCTTGAACAAGTGCATCATGCTTTTCAGCTATCTGGAACATCTCTTTAAGAATTACCTCATCTACGTCACCATCTACAGAAAGTGACATACCTACATAGGGGTATCTCTTACACATATATTCCCATTGTTCCATACCTTCTTCATGGTACATAAAGCATACAGGTATTCCTGTTCTAAGCATAAATGGCTCAAAGTACTCTTTTCTCCACCTATAAACAGTTTCATTGCCTACAATGTATTGTAAGTCCAAATCTGCTATGGCAAATATTTGAGATTTATGCTTTTCAGCCCAAGCTAGGTACTTTTCAATTTGTTCTTCCCATTGCTCTACAGTATACTCCTCATACTTAGGGTCATTCATGTAGGTGTAAGCACCTGAGTCAATAAATAAAGAAATGTCGGGATATTTCTTTAGCTGACTGATACCTTTACCTTTCAAATACTCATATGACATTAGAAAGTTTCTTATTCCAAGGTCATACAAAATATCCAAATAGGATTCGTACTCAACGCCAGAATAGAATATGGATAGCTTTCTGCCATAATCCATGACTTGTCTTAGATTAGTGTATTTAGGAGACTCCTCAGTAACTGCTGGTTTTGTGGTCTTTTTTATTAGCTTCATACAGGAGTAGCACCTCCAGAACTCAAATCTTCAAAAGGGTCTACATAAAAGCCGCTTACTGTTGCAGGAGACTTGTGAGAGACCTGATTAGTGTAAGTAGTTTCAGTACTGCAATTGCTTTCAGCACCTCTGCACATAACACAGGTATGTGTAGCAGTAAGCTTAACACTAATCCATATCGGGTTTAATAGATTAAACAGGTACTCCCCAATTTCATTTGTTAGTTTCTCCTGTAGCTGGGGTTTCTGAGAGAAGTACTTTACCACTCGTGGGATTTTGGAAAGACCAATAATCTTATCTGAGGGTATATAAGATACCTCTGCTACACCCATAAACGGGAGCCAGTGATGCTCGCAAGTGGAGTGAAACTCAATGCCAGACATAGTGATAGGCTGTAATTCACCTTTACGGGTATAATCGAATAGCTTCATCTGCGAATTTAATTCCTCAATGTTATTGTTATTTCTGTTTTTGAAAAGCTCATTGCAATACATCTTAGCCACTCTTAAAGGAGTGTTTTCATTGCTGTCTGTCTTTTCAAATCCAAGAATCTCTGAAATAGCTTCAATGTGATTCTTGATTTCCTCAACTTTGTTGTCAATCATTTCAATTTACCTCCTGCAATATTAAGTCTTTGGTATACATACAAGTAAAAGAAATTGTCAATGATACCACCTATCAAGGCTAAAATAAAGAGCACCTTTAAGGTTGGCATAGTGACAATAGATAAAAAAGCTCCTGTAATAGTGGCAAGGGCTTCAACAGTGTTTGTGTTGTTGTCAAACTTTTCTCTGTCCTTTTCGTTACTGTTCACTTTGGCTCTTATTTTGACAAAGCCGCAAGTGATATTCCTTGTAATAATGGAATAAATAAGTATGTTTAGGACAAAATAAAATTTCAAGTTACCTCTTACTATGACATCAAGGAATAAATAAGAGTCGGCTATTACCTCAAGTACTACAATTTTGGGGTAGTGCTTGAATAGCTTATCTCCATACTTATTCCAGATGAGACTAAAAAGTACTACGCCTAAACAGCTGACAACCTGCTCAAAGGTCAGGTAAGGTCTTGAGACATACTTGACCGTTTCAGCATAAATATAAGGGTAGCTCATGGAGTAAAAGACAGTACTTAAAAATCCGGACAACAACATTATGTTGGACAGTCTTTTCAACTTTAATGCTCCTTTCATTAGTACCTAAACACTATTATAGCACATACAAGGACAAAAAGCAAACCCCTACACAATGTAAGTTACAAAGTGCAGGGGTTTTAGTTATCTTATATCGTCCGTAGATAATCTTCGGATTGTTGCCGGATTCTTTCTCCCCGGAACAACTTCTGGTGCAGGGATACCCAGAGACTGATTAAGTGTAGAAAGACTGTCCTGAATGCAATCCTGTGCTTTTTTCAGGCGTTCAGGGTCTGCCTTAATCTGCTGGAAACGAATTAAAGCATCAGCATCATCTCTGGTTTTCCAGTCATACTTTTCACGGTCAAACTCACTCATTAGCACTTAAATCACCGCCTTATTTACGATTCGGAATCGGTTTCAAGTATGCAGAGTTTGGAGTAGAGCCGGGGTTGATAGCAACCATAGTACTGATGTCAATGCTACCAACTACAGCTTTATTCTTTGGTGCTACGGGCTTAGAGGAGTTACCCTTAGTAACTTTAACCTCATAAGCGCTTGCTGGAAAGTCGCACATAGGATTCGCCATAATGATTCTCCTTTCAAGTTACTTATAGAAGGTTCTATCTATTCCGCTAACTAGTACAGCACCCATGTCTGTCTCGTCAAGCTTAATAGTCTTACCCTTCGCATCTTTAGCTGTGTAAGTATAGTATCCGTTTTTGTCAGTGCCAGACCTCTTTACAGTACCTGGCATTATTGTTTTACCTGTATAAAGCTTTACAGGTTTTACTCCACCACTGCCTTTATTCATAAGTGTGGATAAAGCACCACTGCTTCTAGTGGTCGAAGATGCAGCTCCTCCAGCTGTTCTACCTCTAGTAGCTGCGGAAGTTCCAGCTGTTCTACCTCTGGATACAGAACCTCTCTTATTAAAGTTGAGTCGAGAAGATATTAAAGAACCTCCACTACTCTTACCACCTTTAGAAGATTTACCACCTTTAGAAGATTTGCCACCCTTTCCTCCAGTAGCATGAACAATCATGAGCAATGTCATAAAATCACTTCCTTTACTATTAGCAGAAAAGCAATACCCTTTAATTAAGAGTATTGCTTTGCCACCTTAATTATTAAGAGACTAACTCTTAGCTACGGCCACGAGGGTTCTGAACAACTTTTGCAACCTTGCCACGGGTTTTGCTTGTTGCACCAATTATAGCTTCACCTGTTCTGCGGTAGTACTCACCCATCTTTTCACCCTTCTTTCTACGAAGGGACTCACCGTTAGCTGCTCTACCGTTTACACCGTTCTGAGAACGGCTATTCTTTCCTCCAGTAGCATGAACAACCATGAGAAATTTCATAAAATCACTCCTTTTGAGATTTAAGTCAGAATAGGAAATATGTTGTACACCCAAATTTCGGTCTGCCAAAAAGGGTAATGTGCAGACACATCTATTTCTGCTTTATTTTATTATAACCTATAGCAAACTAAAAGTCAATAGGGTTTCCCTACTTATTTAGAAAATTATAGAGTTCTCTGTAGTCATTTATTGCTTCACAGTCAGGACACTCACCACAAGGTTTCCCATTTACAGGGACATCACAGGACAAGAAACTATCTGGGTCAACCTTAAAAGCAGCAGCAGCGTTAAATAAATCGTCCTTATAGATGTCAATGAAAGGGGTCTTAAAAGATACCCCGAACTCTCTGCAAAGTCTATCCAACTTCTTTGCAAACCTCCTGCTTGTATCAGGGTATATATCAACACCATCTTTAATGAGTGCCATAGCTACTGAGTCAGCACCTATACTCTGTGCAAGGGAGACAGCATAGGAAGCAAAAATAAGATTTCTAGCTTCCAAATATCTCTCATCAAAGGACTCATAAGAGTCACTATAGTAGGCACTTTTAGTCCAAGCAATCTTAGGTATGGTTATCTCGGTATGCGAGTTGCAGTATTTCTCTGCATTTTTTACCGCAAACTCAGAAGCAAGGGAGTCATTAAGCTGACCGTAATGAAAATATAAAGAATGAAGCTCTGCTCTATAATCGTCCTTTAGGTATTTCAATAGGACTGTGCTATCAAAACCACCACTATTAAGTACCACTGTTTTTTTCACTTTAATTACCTCCTATTACAGTACACCCAAGCATTTGTGCATCTGTATCTGAACCCTAGTATTGTACTGTTTGTCATCAAGAATCCACTGAACAAGTTCAGAAGAAACAGGACTTGAATAAGACCCTTTATCATATGTAAATACAGGACTGACCAGAATTTTAGCTGGTGTAGGATAGGTCTTTAATACCTGTTTCATAAAGTCATAGTCATGTCTGTTTCCGATGACAAACTTTACTTCGTCCCTAGGTCTTAAAACCATTAGGTTCTCATATACGTTTTTATGAGAAACTCCACTTGTTGGACACTTAACGTCCATGACAAACTTTAGTTTTGTTGGGTAGTATAAATCAGGTGGTATAGGAATGCAACCATTGGTTTCAATAGCTACATCACAGTCATAGTCAGACACTAATTCTAATGCCAGCTGATATACTGCTTCTTTCTGTAGCATAGGTTCTCCACCTGTTATGCACACATTCTTACAGCCATATCTCATAGCTTCTTGTACAAGGTGTTCTACAGAAATTTTGTGTTTATCTTTCTTGCCTTGTGGTTGGTCACAGTAAGCACAGTGAACATTACAACCAAAAAGTCTTATGAATACACAAGGCTTTCCTGCATCTGTGCTTTCACCTTGTATACTCAAAAACACTTCGTGGTAGTATAAAATTCCCTCAATCAATTATCATTCACCTCTGTATGTTACATAGCTGTCTTCTGTTTCCCACAGCTTTACACTGTCAATTGTAAATGCAGAGGACTTAATCTGATTCCTCAGTTCATAGAAAATGGTCATGCACATGATTTCCGCAGTGGGCTGGTCAAAAAAGAGGTTTAAGTCTTGGTGGTCATACTTACCGATGACTTTTTTAATCATGTTTTTCATGACCTTGAAGTCACAAACCATAGCATCTGTAGCAAAGTCCTTCTCTGTGACATCAATGTCTACATAACCTACAAAGGTCACTTCAAGCTTATAGCTATGACCGTGTACTCTGGAACAAGGGCCTTCATAGTTGTTCAAATGATGAGCCGCTTCAAAAGAAGCTCTCTTTGTAACATATACTTTTCCTGCTGCCATATTTAAACTCTCCTTTAGTCAACAATAAGATGAGCTACCATTACAGTACGCTCCTCATCTGATTCTTTGATTTCATCAAATCCGGGTTTGATATAGAGGTCTTTACCCTTAGTGGCAAGTATTCCTCTTGCACTTGCAATTGCTTTGTACATCTGGTTTACAGCACTTGCACCTACAGCACGTACTTCAACATCATTACCCTCCTCAATACTGACAACAATACTGCCGGACAGCTGAGGTACTGGCGATTTAGAGGAAACCTTAATTACTTTTCTTTTGGAAGTCATTTTATTCTCCTTTCTTAGTCATTATCATATTTGTTTTTGTAGTTACCCAGTACTTGTGCTATCACTGCATCTTTCTTAAAAAGACCATGCTGTCTACTGTCATAGCTCACTGGTTTATTATCACCTCGAAAATCATACATAGTCTTATCGTTAAACTGATAAGTCCTGTACAGTCTCTTTACAATATAATAAGGACTACCGTCAGGCTCATTTCTGAGATGTATTACATAAATTTTATCTTTCTTACAGTGTTCCTTATTGAACAGTCTTCTACACACTAAAATTTTTCCCTCTCGGAAAGTCGGGAGCATAGAATCACCCTCGACTTTCACAACAGGGAATAAATAAATTAGGAGGAAAACCGTTACTATAACTGCAAGAATAATTATAGTAACCTTTATCATAGTGTACCTCACTCTCCTGCGTTAAATGTCTTCAAACACAACAGGACTTTTTTCTTGTCCACACAGGACAGGAAGTCTTCAAGCTTCAAAACTACATAGTCCTGAGAACTATTGGGCTTGTGCATGACAACCATAGGTTTCTTATCTGGTGGACAGTCACTCTCTGCTTGTCTAAGCCAAGCTGGTAAAGACCAAGACTGTGCATTCTTACACTCAATATGTAAGTTCAGTTCCCAGTCAGCATCAGCAGAAACAATATCACCTCTAAAGTTGTCTGCTTTAACAGACTTCTTTGCAAATCCGCCACTCTGAGGAGTCCTAACAAAGTCAATATTAAAGAACTCTTTGAATTTCTTTGCTATAGTTCTCTCGAAGTTAGCACCTTTTGTTCTGCTTCTTTTACCTCTCTTTCGATTTTGCTCTTTTACCTCCTCTGGGGTAAGTTCAACTTCTGGTTTCTTCTTTAGCTTCATCTTTAATGCTCCTTTATAAAATAAAAATAGTTACGAGTCTTTTACATGACCCGTAACTATTATACACCATTCTACGAGAAAAAGCAATAGTATAATTTATACTTCGTTGTACTTCTCATATTCTTTCAGAGCCATATCTGCTACTTTTTTCATATTGGGGTGTGGCTGACCAGTAGTACCTTTGGAACGTAAGTCAAAGAAGTGTAACCACTCAGCATGGTTTGCAGTCATTACGATTCTGGTTCTTACATCTGTAGGAAGTATACCTCTTGCATCTTGAGGACTCATTCCCTGTGCGGTGAGGTATAAATAGGTCATCTCTGCATTTTTAAGAGCCGATAAATAAGTAGCTCTAGCTTCTTCTGTCCAAGAGTTAAAGTTTGCAGGTCTCGTGAACTCAAGTTCATTACCGAATCGGTCTTTTGAGTAGTTGCAGTATCGGGTACTCTCCTGTGCAAAGCTTGCAGGACGGTGACGAACAAGCTCATGTGATACCCCTCTGTCTGTTACAAATGCAATAGAAGTGTACAAGTGCCGCTGTAATTCAAATTGATTTGGTTTCAAAGCGAAAAATTCTTCCCTTGTAATGAGTCTGAAAGGTTCAGTGGAATAGTCTTTAGAACCAAGGGAATATCCGAAATAAGTACTGAGTTCTGGGTACTTTTTGAGAAGTGGGGTCATTAAAATGTAAAGCCCACTTTCTTTAATGGCTCTCAAATTCCCTGACAGAATAACTCTACCATAAGGGTTGTATGGGGCAGATACTCTTGTCCATTCAATATATTTCTTACTACGAATAAACTCAAGATTTCCGAGCTGTCCCAAAACATTTTTTGGGTCAAGCAGAAATAGGAAAGTAGCGTGCTCCAATACAGAATAGTGCTTACTCTTTACAAGAGTATTGAAGAACTTAACACCTGTCTCATGCGTAAAGTCACTCAAAGACTTATAACAGGTTCTTCCTACCCTTTCAATGTGAATGAAAGGGTCTTTATAAGGGACTACCGTAACAAAGGGTTCAATCAGTTTCATTTGTTACTCCTTTCTACAATTTCAGCATCAAGGTTTATTCTTGAGCCTGTTGCTCCTGTTTGATACTGGTATTTACCTTTATAGGGTCGCCTGCATGGGTTACTCATTTTGACAAAGACAAGCTGAGCTATCCTTATATCTGATGTCAATTGTATGGGGACATCACTTGCATTAAAAAGTTCAAAGGTTATCTGACCCTCAAATCCTGGGTCAATCCAACCTGCGTTCTGAATGAACAGACCCATACGACCTATAGATGAACGTCCCTCAACAAAAGCAGTTAAATCATCAGGGAGTGATACATACTCCTGTGAGGTCGCAAGAATAAAGGAATGAGGTCTCAGGATAACTGAGTCTACATCAAGTGACTCATACTTAATGTCACTCCCAAAAGTGTTAAAACCTATGTCGGGAGTAATAGGTCTTTTGAAGCTGTTACCAAGTCTAATGTCAAGACTTGCAGGCTGTATCTGACCTCTTTCACTCAGGTCTGTGGCATAGTCCACAAAGCCATCTTCAAAGGGTACAGCTATCATAGGACGAACAAGATGACCTCTTTGAATCATCTGCTCTATCTGCATATCATTTAAAACCACTGTTAAATACCTCCTTAAAGTTCGTCAAATTGTTTCTGTACTTCCTGTAGCTCTGACGTATAATACTCTCTGACTACACTAATAACCTTTAACTTTAAAGACTCTGGAAGATGTACACTTCCATTATTGTAATCAGTAACTACCGCATAATACTTACTTGGGTCGCCTCTCTCCAATGTGTCAAGTACAGAAAGAGTTCCATGAAGAGTCTCTATTTTGGATTTTAACTGTTTTCCTAAGTCAAGTTGAGATTCAGTCATTTATAACACCTCCTTAATTCAAAATGATAAGATTCTTTCTGGCTCTTGTGATTCCCACATACATCACCTTTCTTTCATCGTCATTCTTACGATAGTAAGGGACATTCAAAGGGAAATTACCGTACAGAATGACATTATCTGCTTCAAGACCTTTAGAGGTATGGACTGTGAGAATCTTAACGCAGTTTAATGCAAGCCGTTTATTAAGCTCAGTATAGGACATTCCCTCACGCTTAAAAGAAGTATAAGGGATATTTAACTGCTGGCATCTATCAGCCATTTCAAACAGCTCTTTATTTGTTCTTACAAGGATAAACCAGTCTCTGTAGTCTTTATTATTCTGCAAAGAATACAGTACTCCTATGATGTTTCTCTTATTCTGAATCACGACATTTCCACTTTCAGAAGAAATGGGAGTAATAGTCTTCTCAATCTTGTTCTCAACTTGACCAATGACATAACTAGCCAGATTGATAATGCTAGTCCCATTTCTGTAGTTGTTGGTCAAATAGTATGTGTGATAGTCAATATCGGACACCAGAGACTTAAAGATGCGGACATTACCTCCTTTGAACCCATAAATACTTTGGAAGTCGTCACCTACAAAGAAGTAGTTGTCCGCATTCAAGGATTTGATAAAGTTGTATTCAAGTGTCCCAACGTCTTGAAACTCATCGACAAACACATACTCAATCTTTGCCTGAATCTTCTCAAAGTAATCTTTAGCCTTAACGAGAAGCTCATCAAAGGTAATGATGTTCCTCTTTTTACAGAGGGTCTTAATACTCTCCCCGAAAGTAAGGTGAGTACCCCTCTCAATGTCTTCATATACCTGTCTACAAGAGTAATGAAGCATAGAGAAGTCGCTGTTTTCAGAGGGAGTAAAGAAGTCCATAAGGACTTTCTCATCTGCTTTACCCATATCTACCTCAGACTTTAAGTCTTTATATGCAAGATACCTCTCAATGGTCAAATGCTCACAATACTTATTGATAAGCTCCCTATGAAGCTGAGTGTCAAGCTCATCTGTAAAGAGGGTGTAATTTTCTCCAGACTCTTTCATAATGCGATTTGCGAAAGAGTGAATAGTACCGATAAAAGCATCACCAATAGCATTGATGTCACTCAAACGAATCTTCATTTCTTCGGCAGCCGCATTGGTGAAAGTGATAGAAACAATGTTACACGGAGGAACATTTAAGTCCTCAATAAGGTGTCTGATTCGCTCTGTAAGAACTCTGGTCTTACCACTTCCAGCACCTGCAACTACTACAATGTTCTTCTCAGTGCTGTTTACAATAAGCTCCTGCTGTGCATCAAGTGTGATTTTGTCAGGAACGACAGGAACAATGGTTGTGTCCTTTGAGGTATAAGAAGAAAGCATATTGCTTTCCCCTGATTGATTAAAATAACTTGGCTTCTTATCAAAACCTCTTGAAAATAAATTGCTCATGATAATTACTCCTTTATTACAACTTTATAGTAAATCGGCTAGGGTCTTGTGTATGCTCAAATCCGAGTTTACTCATCATGTCCTCAAATTCATTTTGGTTTTTAAGGGAGATTACTCCCTCCTCATTTCGATATGGTTTAATAGCTTGGGTGTTCTCTGCAAAATAGGCATTGAACACCTCCTCACTATTAAACATAGGCATATGCTCACCCATTACTTTTTACCTACATTGTAGTTTCGGTTTTCGTCATCAAAGTCGGCTGTTCTTCTGGAAACCTCACGACTCAAAAGGAAAATGGCATCTTCGATGTTTGCCACACTATAGAGCAGTAAATCACGTCTTTTCACCCAATCCATATACTCATAGTAATGTGGCTTAACTTCTTCATTAGCATTTATCATTCTTTCCTTTGCAGTCTCTGAAAGCTTACCATTTGAAAGTGCTTTATAAATGCTCTCACTAGATGCAATATAAGCCCTCTTAGAATTTTCAAGCTCTATCTCAACACGCCCCAAAAGGGTTCTTAAATAAAGCTTCTGTTGCGTGAAAGCATTGAGATACTCTCCGAGTTCTCTTGAAGTGACCTCTGTAATCTGTGCTGGCAGAACTAAAAAGTCCTCATCAATATTCAAGTTTCTGTCTGCTTCAAAGAATACCACCCCTTTATCTTCGAGTTCTTCTTCAATGTGATTCAGATAGAGTTTATGTAGCTCCTTAGGATTCAGCTTTTCTTTATTCTTTATAGGCTTCATTCACTACACCTCAATTCCAACATTCAATTTTGTAGTTACACCAACGGCAGGTCTGACAGCTCTTATTTGTCCCCTCTCTTTTAGGAACAACACCCTCCTCAATATCTTTATTGAGAACTGTAAACTCAGCTATCATATCCTCAAGAGTTTTCTTTGCATCTGGACTTGCAGAGGTTACACAGAACTCCTTTAAGTCTTGAGTGTCTTTACTCTCATAAAGGAAAATGACCTTAGTAATAGGTCTATCACAGTGATATAAAAGGTTATCACACTGCATTGCAAGGTGTACTTGAAAGTTAATCTTCTCCTGACGTGTAAACTTGTTACCGTCTTTCAAGTAGCTATATTTCTTTCGATAATATGCTGTCCGGACAAAAACAGACTTCTTAAAGTCTTCCTCCGTAGCATACTTCTCTTTGAGATAGTTTCTTCTCTTTTCAAGACAGTACATATAAATAAGCCCCTGTCTTTTGTGTTCGGGCTTTTCGGATTTAAGCTCTGAGAAGTTCCGAGAATTGATAGACTTGATTTCAAGAACCCCCAGTTCAGTAGGACTGAGTTTAAGAATACCGTCTGTGTGTCCCTGAATGTTGTACTCATCATCAATGATAGGTACTTCGTCCATTAAGAGAAATCCTGCTTTCTTCATATACTCTTGCAGTCTCTCATGAACTCTAGTCCCGTTATCAAAAATACGTCTTGTCCGTGCATCTACAGAGTACGGGTCACAAGGAGAACCAGTACGGGAATAGTATCTAGCTCTCAAACACTGACCTACAGAAGACGGAGCATTTACATTGATAGCTCTGTCACTGTCCTTTGCACTGATACTTAGTAGGTACATATCAAGTGGCTTGATAACATACCCCTCTCTTTTCATGGAGGAAAAAATACTGTTTAATCCCAAAATTATTACTCCTTTCTAATGGTTATATCTACGGTATCTAGTATAACACAGATTAAACAAAAAGTAAAAGCCGAAATAAACACTGTAAACAGTACGAAAAACGCTTTTGCATAAAGACCAACAAACAGAAAAGGAAGACAAATGATTGCCAGTGCAGGTGCTACAAATAAGCTGGTATACAAAAGAGTGAGTACTCCTACAAGCATATTCTTTACAAGTCGGAAAAATGAGTTGCTCTCCGTAATGTCTTTAACTCTTTTCATAACAAGGCACAACCTCCTCTAAAAAGGTACTCCACGGAATTAAAGACAAGTCATAGCACAAACCTTTTGGGGAGCTTAAATAGAATCTGTCCGATTCTGTGGTCTTTATAAGATAAGAAGATTTGTCCTTAATAGAGGTACTCTTAACAACTAAATGGTCAAGCTCACCTAAACTAAGGTCTTTGGTACACATTACTGCATACTTGTGCTTACCATTCTGAGTGTCAATGCACATGACAGGAGTTCTGAGACCGTCTTTTATGGCTTCTTTGTATATCTTGTGCCACACATTAAAGGTGAGTCTATATGAAAGCTTTTCTGTAGTCTTACACTCCACGAGGAAAAGGTCATTTCTTACATCAGCTTTAGCTCCCCACATAGCACCACTAGCAGGTGTGACTCTCCCAGAGAGTTCTTTTGCAACCCTACTTTCTTGGTCTTTTGATTTTCTTTTTCGAGTATCCATTCAACTCAACACCTTTCTTAAAGGTCGTAGAACCTTTTCGTTTATTCAGCTTCCAGTGATTACAATAAATATTTGTGGCTGTTATCACCATGTCATATTTAAGAACATTCGGATTCTGGCACACTTCCTCCTTATCACTGTAGTCTTGATAGTAGTATTCACAGTTATAGCAGGACATAGTGAATTTAGAACCTTTGGAAACACGTTCTCTGACTTCTTTATAACCTCTACTAAACTTCATTTGCAATCTCCATTAGTTCTTTATAGGAAATGCCGTCAGCAAGTCCGGGCGATTTATCACTATCTGTAGGAGTGTACTTGGAATCCTTGAATGCTGGAAACATAAATTCCAGCATTGCAAAATTAGCTACATCTACAAGGTACTCTGTATTATGAGTCTCCTCATAAAGTTCAAGTCTCTGTTTGATGCACTCGTAGGCTTGAGCCAGTCTTGGGTAAGTGAGAGATGCAAAACCATACTTATAATGAGATGTTTCAATAGCATTTCTCATTTTCTGAATAAAAGGCTCTGAAAAGTCACGCTTTAAGATTTCTTCTCTGGTCTCCATAGTTTATCACCTCACTTTAATGGCAAGGTCAATAACCTGCTTTTTAATTTCGTCAACTTTGTCCGGATTGTCTTTCAGGTAATTGATAAGGGAGTCAAGACCTTGATACTTTGAGTCTTTGTAATAGAACCAAGCACCACGCCTTTCTACTACTCCCCATTCTACAGCAAGCATGACAACTTCTTTGAAATTGTCATTATAGAGTGCTTTCACTCCTGCATTGTTATCTGCAAAATAGAAATCAAACTCACCTGTCTGCATTCTCTTATAGGTCTTGTTCTTTTCAATCTTAAACTTAACAACTTGACCTACTACTTCTTTATTGTCGCCCTTTCCCTCAGTAATCCAGTCACCACGTCTGAATCTCAGATTGACGGAGCTAAAGAACTTTTTAGCATTTCCTCCCGGAGTATACTCAGGGTCTCCATAAGCACCAATCTTCTCACGCAACTGGTTAATACCAATCAAGGTGAACAGTGTCTTACCCTCTCGGTCAAGTCTGTTATTGTTTGACTGCCACTTACGGAAAAACTCAGAGAGTAACTGTTGAGGGATACCCATACGGACAGTTTCGTCCATTCTGCTTTCAGCTTCTTTGTTGGGTGTCATAGATGCAATACTGTCAATAACACCTAATGTCACTTCTCCGCTACGCTGTAACTGCAACATAGCTTCTGTAGCTTCTTCCATGCTGTCAGGTCTGGAATAAATAAGACAATCTGTGTCTACTCCCAGACTCTTAAAGTACTGCATATCAGATGTTCCCTCTACATCAAAGAAAGCTACTACATATCCCAGCTTCTGTGCTTCTCGGATAATGTGGCAGGTTTGAGTTGTCTTTGAGGAACTCTCATTACCTGAGATTTCAATGAAACGTCCCTCAGGAATACCACCACCAAGAGCAATGTCAAGAGACAAGCTACCTGTAGGGATTCTCTTAATCACTTTTCTGGATTCAGAGATTCCCACACGGATAGTATTATCACCGAACTTTTTATTCAGTTCGTTGATGACTTTCATCACCTCTGGGGAAAGCTGTTTCTTCTTTGTAGCAGGAGTCTTAGTCTCCTTAGTAGTTGTCTTCTGTGCAGGCTTCTTGTTAGTGATTCTCGGCATCGTTATTTCCTCCCATAATCATGTCTCTTACTTCAAAGTCACCGTCATTTTCAAGCTGATTGATGATAGCTCTGGTATAGAACTCAGTTAGATTTTCGCCGTTCTTTTTGACGTGAGTCTGAACCCTATCCATAAGACGGTCATCAGCCATAATGGTAATAGTTGTTTTAGCGATACTCATTATATACCTCCAATAAAATTCATTTTTCATAGAAAAATGTGTTATACTAGCTATAGTATAACACACTCCTATAGTTTTGTCAAATTGTCAGTCCGTAGTTACTGTAATAGCTCTCAAAGTACAACCACACTGACTTACAAGCATACTCAGAATTTCCTGAGACTCATCAATAAGGATTCCTTGCTCTTTCGGGAACTGACCTTTCTGCTGAGTAAACTCAGTGAATGTCATAAGGGTTGGAATCTCCAAACCCATTTTTGAAGCTTCTGCCTTGAGAGTCTCAACCCTATGTCTGTTGGAAACTACAATTGGCATACCTACTGTAGCACTGGTGTACAACAGCTGTGTTGTCTTACCTGTCTGTCTAGCTTTTGCAATAACTTTCATGATTTTATCCTCCTTGTTACTTTGCTTCTTGATATGAGTCGCCACTATCAAAGTCTGCTCTCATTTTCAGATTAAGTTCAACTTTAGGCCCGAATGGGTGTTCCATATAAGCTTTCGTTCTTCTGATGCACTCCTCAACATAGGGTTCAGGGCATTCAAATACCAATTCATCATGAATCTGAATCATCATAAGAACACCATGTTCTTCATACCACGGGTCAGCATCTACAAGATTCTGTGCAGAGCCTGTAATATCAGCGGCACTTCCTTGTACGGCAGAGTTTACAGAAAGTCTCTCACAATAAGCGACTTGTTTGAAATCCCTACTACGAATATCCGGAAGTCTTCTCTTACGTCTCAAAAGAGTGTACACATAACCATACTTATGTGCAAATCTCTTTTGTTGTTTAATGAACTTATCGACTCCTGAGTAAGTACTAAAGTACTTGTCAATATAAATCTGTGCTACTTCTACACCAGTCTTTACACCATACAAGTCAGTATAGGTCTTGTCACCTAAATCAATAGGACTCCATGGGTCATTTTTGAGGTTATCATAAAGGGTGCTTGCTCCACCACCATACATAAGCAGGAAGTTAATAACTTTAGCCGCTTGTCTCAGATGAGGATACTTCTTCTTTACTTCCTCTGGTTTACAATCAAGCTCAAACATATTGACGGCAGTAGAACCATGTGTATCACTATCATTTGCAAACATTTCAAGCAAGTTTTTATCCTCTGAAAAATGTGCTAAAACTCTCATTTCAAGGTTTGAGAAGTCTCCGGCTACTATTTTCTTACGCTTAACTGTACAGTGTGCAAAGTCCTGTTCTGTGGCATCTTTAAGGTCACACAAATACTCACCTGTTGTGTCATCTTCAAGGTACTCACTGCCAATAAACAGACTTCTTATCTGATACTTGTCTTCTTCTCCGGCTTTCGGAAGTTGTTGCAAATTTGGGTTACTACAGGAAATACGACCACTATCAGTACCAATGATATTGAAGTTAGGGTGTGCTTTACCGTCAGCATACAGCTGTTCAAGCATTCCGTCAATAAATGCACTCTTTAATTTTGCAAGCTTCTTATATTCAAGAAGAATCTTGCAGAACTCTACCCCTTGTTTCTTTCTCTTGCCTTTATAGTCCATTTTTGACAGCTTCAATAAAGTGCTTGCATTTACTTGCGGAGCACCACTATTTGTCTTGCTGATAACTCTAAGACCAAAAGAGTTCTCAAGAAGAATAGAGGAATAATCAGGGTCTTTCTCCAGCTTCTTTTCAGACACATATCCAAATAGAAGTTCTGCAAGTTGCTGAGTGCTGTCAGCATTAAATTCTACACCAGCAATGTCTTGCATCTGGTACATAAGATTTTCGATGTCTTCCTCAATCTCTGTCTTCATTTCGTTCAGTCTTTCCATATCAACTGTAACGCCACGTTCCTCCATTCGGAAAAGAGTTCTCAAGAACTTTACATGGTATCTGTAATAGATTTTATCCATCTTTTCTTCTTCAAGCTTGTCAAGCCAAAAGAGATAATTGAACCATGTATAAAAGGCATCATTCAGGGCATACGGTGCTCCTTGGTCAATGAGAACTAAATCAAAGGTGACTTTCTGCTGAGACTTATACCCGAACTCTTTCTTGACTTCTTTCGGAACAAAGTCTGTTACTTCTCTAAAGTGAGTCTGAGAAAAGCCCCAGATTTCAGAAGTATTTTCTTTCAATCCGTTTGGTGTGTTCTCATCACATAACCAGCTGGCTACCATGCAGTCAAACAGGTCTTTGGTCTTTATGACTATACCCAGTCTCGCTAAAACGTGCATATCAAACTTTAAGTTATGACCTATGATTCGCACGTCTTCTCTCTCAAAGATTTTCTTCAAGTGCTTTCTGACCATAGACTCTGGAAGATTTCTCTTGTAGTCCTCATGTCTTCTGTGATGCAGTGGAATATAGTAGTTGTCGTAGAAGCCCCAAGATATTGAGATACCTACACAGAGAAAATCATCATTATCACCGACAACTCGGAGAGTGTTTGTTTCAGTATCGAAAGCAAATTCTTCAATGTCCTTCATTGTGTTGGCAAGCTTTCTAAGCTTCTTAATGTTATCCACTATGACATACTTTCGTATAACAGGTGGTTGTTTCAATGTAATCACTCCTTATTTATGCTCTTAAAAAATAAAAGCGTGCTATAAGTATATTATAACACGCTTTCATATTTCAGTCAAAACCCTAAAATATAGGAGCTTAGCCGTTCAATTTTTCTTTCATAGACTTGCCTGCCTTAATGGAAAGCGTATAGCTGTCTTCGGTCTGAATAGTCTCACCAGTAATGGGGTTCTTGCAAGTACGTCCCTTACGGAGCTTCTTTGCAACAGAAACAACACCAGTAAACTGCACACCGCCGTCATTAACACAAGCTTCTGTGAATGCTTCAAGAACTGCATCAACAACCTGTACAGCTTCTTTCTTAGAAATGTACAGCTTCTCTGCAACCTTGTCTGTAAACTGCTTCTTGTTAAGCATAAGTATCACCTCCTAAAACTAAAATGGTATGTCATCAGGGTCATAATTACACCCTGTATTGGCATCACTTCATTTCTTTCTGAACACACCTTTTATGCTGGACTTGCCGCTTTTGGTGGAAAGAGTCTTTCTCTTTGGTGGTTCATATTCATCATCTTCACCGTCGTCTTCGTCATCATAGCTGACAAGATTCTTTCTGCCGGAATATTCTTCTCTGGAAGACTTACGAGAATTGGAATATTCCTCCTCATCATCTTCATCT
>OLGL01001512.1_pt1 | contig 22501 bp, 22 predicted proteins | sample 1605041 | NCBI WGS metagenome assembly OLGL01 (sample SAMEA3888905, study PRJEB22519) | human gut metagenome | biome: human gut; feature: human-associated habitat; material: faeces | place: Denmark | collected 2010 | reverse complement strand
TGGTGGGACGATATAACACAAGGGAAACAATAAGGGAAAGCTCACCTGCGACAAATCCAGTGTTTTCAAGGGTTTGCGGAGAATTTAATAACAAAATATAACAGTTATTAAATTTCTTAAAACAGGTGAAATCTCAATCGGAATTTACGGAGGAAGACCAGTATGGAAGAGATTTATAGAAGTTGTCCTGAATTTGAGAATAATGACTATATTTTGAGAATGGTCAGCCAGGAGGATAGACTGGATTTACTAAAAGTTTATTCAGATAAAGAGGCTGTCTCTTTCTTTAATAGTGATAATTGTGGCGGAGATGATTTTTATTATACAACTGAAAACAGAATGCAGCAGGCTATTGATTATTGGCTTTTTGAGTATAATCGACAGGGATTTGTGCGGTGGACGATTATATCAAAAGAAACGCATGAAGCAATAGGGACAATAGAACTTTTTCACAGAGATGCCGCAGATTATTTTACAGATTGTGGATTGCTTAGGCTTGATATTCGGAGCGACTATGAAATGTCTGATAAGATTATAAAAATATTAAGTTTGATTATCGCGCCTGCATATCGTTTATTCCATTGTAGTAAAATTGCCACAAAAGCAATTCCAGCAGCTACGGAACGTATTCAAGCGTTGAAAAATCTGGGGTTTGAGCGTTCGGCGGAAAAACTGATAGGGCATGATGGAACAGAGTATGATTCGTATTTTGTGTTGAATTCTTAAAATAACAGTCAACGCATATAGCGATACGATTATTACAGCGCGTATTATGCAATGATTTTAGATCTTTTCATGAGGATGACAAGAAGGGAGTATCACTATGGGAACTATTTTTCAAAAAAATGCAATAACAGAACCGGCACTTTTTACGCCTTTTGATACTACGAAAAAAATAGAGGATTTTCCGGAAATCTGTGTTTCCACATTTTCGGAAAATATTATTCAGAAGTTTGCTTCCTTGAAAAGTGTAGAGAAGATTGCAGAACTATATACGGCCAATGGAGCTTTGCCTGTTTATAAAATTTATTACAAAAATCAGGATATTGCATTTTATTTATCCAGAGTAGGGGCACCGGCGTGTGTGGCAGGATTTGAGGAAGTTGTTGCCATGGGTGCAAAGAAGTTTGTAATGTTTGGTTCCTGCGGTGTGTTGGATGATGAGAAAGTGAAGGATAACATGATTATTCCGGTTTCTGCAGTCCGTGATGAAGGAACAAGCTATCATTACATAGCTCCATCAGAGGAAATTAAAGCATCGGAACATTCCATTCGGATACTGCAGAATGTATTGGAATTCTGTGGGTATTCCTATGTAAAAGGAAAAACATGGACTTCGGATGCAATTTACAGAGAAACCATTCCAGCGATTGAGGAACGCAGGCAAGAAGGCTGTCTTGCGGTTGAAATGGAATGTGCATCTATGCTGGCAGTTTCACAATACCGGCAGGTTCCATTTATACAATTTCTGTATGGGGCGGATAGTCTCAGTTCGGAAAAATGGGAAATTCGAGATCTGGAATTGTATGGACTTACGAATGCTGAGAAATACATGCTGTTAGCGTTTGAGTGTGGATTAGCCTTGTAGATGTGAAAAAACAGATGGAAGCTGCTGGATCCGGCAAAAGGACTCCCGATGTATGATTACAAGAACTTCTTAGCAACTGCAGGTTGCTTGTTAAAACCATAGAGAGGCCTCATAATAGAGCTAAGATATTACACAAAGGAGGGAACTAATATGGAAATGAAAGATGTGCTTAAAAAGCTGCGCGAGAAAAATAGTCTCACACAGGAGCAAATGGCGAAACGTGTGATGGTTACCAGACAGGCTGTCAGTCGTTGGGAAACAGGAGTTTCCCAAACAAAAGGATATTAAGAAATAACCTGTGTTTACCTGCTTGCAAAAACATAATATTCCAATTAGGGAGAGATACTACGAGATTATCATAGTATCTCTTTTTGATACCAAACCCTATTACACATAAAATATTGATTTAAAGCTATTATATAGAGAATTAAATTATTTTGATTTGTTTGAATGGAACATTCGATATTCTGTTGGCAAAACATCATAATATCCCTTAAAAGTTTTAGAAAATTTACTTTGGCTTTCGTAACCTACTTCTTTTGCAATTTCCTTTATACTTTTTGGTGTCTCTATTAGCAAACGGGTTGCCATTTTCATTCGGTGTTCTTTTATATGTGAGGCAATAGAAGTACCGTATACAGCTTTAAAGACGGACTTTAATGTAGTAGGATTGATAAGATATTTGCGTGCTGTTTCATCTATTGTTATCCGTTGGCTTATGTTATCTAAAAGGTATTTGTGTATATTGCGAACAATTTCAATTTGTTCAGATTGATATTCAGACAATCGTTTTTCTGTATCGAACGATAATTTACTTAGATACAGTAAGAGTTCTATCACTTTTATTTGCCAATACACAAGTTGAAATTCTTTTGGCTGATGATAGAATGATGAAAAGATAGCGTCTGTTTCTTCATTGCCAATAAAAGCTGAAAAATTTCCATCTTTACAAAATTTATCAAGTATACTATTTCCTGTAATCCCAGTATTTTTTAATAATTCGGGCGGTTCTTCAGAAAGGGTATTTAAGTCAATATAAATGCTAATCCCCTCATAGTATTCATTAGGTAAAGTTATTGTAGAGTTAGAACAATATTCCATTGTATGTAATGAAAAATCATGTTCCCCTAAGTAAACGCTATTTCCATTAGACATTTTCCACCCAATTCTTCCCTTATGACAGTAATTGATTTCTAAAATATTTCTTAATGGCTCATGTGTATCAGTATGTTTGTTGCCAGTTAATGACATAAAAGCAAGCTTTATACCTTCGTATAAATCATAACTAACTATAGGATATTTATGAGAAAGTTCTTGAATACATTTTTCTAATGATGTGATTTTTTTGCTCATAATAATATTTACTCCTTGTGTTCAGGGCAGGTAATCATCAAAATTTTTTCAATCATTTTATGTAACAATACACTCTGCTCTGTATTTGCTGATTTATAGTAAACTTCTTTTCCTACACGTCTGCTAGATACTAAATCTTTGTTTCGTAACTCTCTAAGATGATGGGATATGGCAGGACTTGTCATTTTCATCATTGCAGATAGATTTAGAACACATTCCTCACAATGACATAAAAGCCAAAATAAACGAACACGTGTAGGGTCACTTAATTGTTTAAATAATTCTGAAACTATTTGAAAGTGTTGAATATCATTAAGCTGTTCTAATAACTCAGTATTATCTATTTCGTTATGATGATTATGTGGTAATTTCATATAAGACATATACGCTCTTCCTTTCATTTTGCTCTGTTTAGAAATGTGTTTCGCCCATTTAGTAGGTAATCACATATCTCTGTTGACTTTAGGTTATAAGAGAATTATACTGCAGTCATAACAGTTAAACAAGTACTTAATTGTTGAATGGAAATAACAATTATGAAAGGAGATATTATAATGAAAAAAACTTACAAAATCGAAGTTGACTGTGCAAACTGTGCAAATCTTATGGAGGATGCAGCAAAAAAGACAGCTGGAGTAGCAAATGCAACTGTAAACTTTATGACACAAAAAATGATTGTAGAGTTCGAAGATGGAACAGAACCAAAAGCAGTTATGAATGATGTTTTAAAGGCTTGCAAAAAGGTAGAGCCAGATTGTGAGATTGAACTTTAGAAAAACGCACCCCTAAATATAAAAGGGGTGCAAATTTAAAACAAATATATGAATGATTAAACATATATAAAATAAATAGGAGGAATGGACTGTGAATAAAAAGCAGAAAAAAATGTTGACAAGAATTATTATTGCGGCAGTTATGATTATTGCTTTGAATTTGATACAGATAACAGGAATTGCGCAACTATTACTTTACTTGGCAACATATTTAATAATCGGCTATGATATTTTAAAGAAAGCAGGCAAAGGAATTATAAACCGACAAGTTTTTGATGAAAACTTTTTAATGGCGGTGGCAACAGTGGGAGCTTTTGCGCTAGCAATTTACTCAGGAAGTGGGGATTACAATGAAGCAATCGCTGTTATGTTGTTTTATCAAATTGGAGAATTATTCCAGAGTTACGCAGTAGGAAAAAGCCGTAAAAATATTAGTGCGTTGATGGATATTCGACCAGATTATGCAAATGTAGAAAGAAATGGAAAACTAGAAAAAGTAGACCCTGACGAAGTCGGTATAGAAAGTATAATTGTCGTTCAGCCTGGAGAAAAAGTTCCATTAGATGGTATTGTAATAGAGGGTTCATCTAGCCTTAATACAAGTGCATTAACAGGTGAAAGTTTACCTCGTGATGTAAAACAGGGCGATGAAATCATCAGTGGCTGTATCAATATGACTGGTGTTTTAAAAATTCAAACAACAAAAGAGTTTGGTGAATCAACAGTTTCAAAAATTTTAGAGCTTGTGGAAAATTCAAGTTCAAGAAAATCCAAATCAGAAAACTTTATCTCTAAATTTGCAAAGGTATATACTCCTGCAGTATGTTATGGAGCATTGGCATTGGCGTTATTACCACCGTTGGTGCAAATGTTGTTTTTAGGCCAAACAGCACAATGGGGAGTATGGATTTACAGAGCTCTGACTTTCCTTGTAATTAGCTGTCCATGTGCATTGGTTATCAGTATCCCACTTAGTTTCTTTGCTGGTATCGGTGGTGCTAGTAAAGAAGGTGTGTTGATTAAAGGTTCTAATTATATGGAAACTTTGTCAAAAGCAAAGTATGTCGTGTTTGATAAAACAGGAACTTTGACACAAGGTGTATTTGAAGTAAGTGCTGTTCATCACAATGAGATGGAAGAAAAGAAACTTTTGGAATATGCTGCTTTGGCAGAATGTGCATCTTCTCATCCAATCAGCAAAAGTTTGCAAAAAGCTTACGGGAAGGAAATAGACCGTAGCAGAGTTTCTGATATAAAGGAAATCAGTGGATATGGAATTATCGCAAAAGTAGACGGCAATGAGGTGGCTGCTGGAAACAGCAAGCTTATGAAAAAAATAGGTGTAGAGTATCATGATTGTCATAGAGTTGGAACAATCATTCACATGGCAATTAACGGAAAATATGCGGGACATATTGTAATTTCTGATATATTAAAACCTCATTCAAAAGAAGTGATTGCGGAATTGAAAAAAGCTGGGGTAGAAAAAACAGTAATGCTTACAGGAGACGCAAAACGCGTGGCAGACCAAGTGGCACAATCACTTGGAATTGATGAAGTATATAGCGAATTACTTCCAGCAGATAAAGTGTCAAAAGTAGAAGAACTACTTTCCACAAAAGCAGAGAAAGATAAACTTGCCTTTGTTGGAGACGGAATTAATGACGCACCTGTATTGACTCGTGCAGATATTGGTATTGCAATGGGAGCGATGGGTTCTGATGCGGCGATTGAAGCTGCTGATGTCGTTCTTATGGATGATGATCCACTAAAAATTTCTAAAGCAATCAAGATTTCGAGAAAATGTCTTAGAATTGTATATCAGAATATCATTTTTGCATTGGTTATCAAATTTGCATGTCTTGGACTAGGTGCAATAGGTATTGCGAATATGTGGTTTGCTATTTTCGCAGATGTTGGTGTCATGATTATTGCAATATTAAATGCTATTAGAGCATTAAGAGTGCATAATTTATAATTTAGATGAAAATGCAAAAACTTATTATAGAAGATTGCTTGCAATTGGTGGAATTTTTCAAAACGCTGGGAGATTCTACAAGACTAAGGATAGTGCTTGAATTAAAGACAAAAAGATGTGTTGGAGAATTAGCGGAAGAATTAGAGATGTCTCAGTCGGCAGTCTCCCACCAATTAAATATATTAAAAGCTAATGGTATAGTAAAAAGTCAAAGACAAGGAAAATACATTTATTATATAGTGCAAGATGAATATGTACAAAATGCTATCGAAAGGTGCAAAACTTTGTTTGATAAGGAGTATTGTTTGTAATATTTAAGATTAAACAAGATGGATATAAGAAATGAATAGAAAGACGGAGTGATCCAGACATGGCGGTGGGAAAATCTCTTAGATTTTTTCACCGTTTTTAGTGGCTGACTTACTTTGGTAGTTAAGCGAGCTTGCGAGAGAACATCAAGTGTTTTTTCATAGTAAAATAGAGCGGCGTATACCCCCTGATAGATAATATCGAAAAAACTCTAAAAAGGGATCATTACGACGCTCTATGTTTGAAAGCCTCAGCAACAAAATCAAATCTGCTAAAAGAATAGATTATGGTTACAGGAATGATGGGCACTTTTTTTCCTGATTATTATTCTGAAACAAGTCTTTTAATTGCAGTCTTATAGATTTCTTTAGCAAGGATCAAATCAGACAAATAGATATATTCATTTGCCTGATGTTCTGTCAATTCTCTACCTGGTAGCATAGGGCCGAAGGCAACAATTCCATTCATTGCTCTTGCATAGGTTCCGCCACCGATGACCGTTGGTTCGCTCATGTCTCCGGTTTCATCGCGATAAGCGGAAAGAAGAGTTTGGATAACAGCACCGTTCTTGTCCATATAAACATGAGGTTTATTTGTAATAACCTCTACCTTAACATCACTGAAACCATTTTCTGAAAGATGACTATTAATGGCATTTACAATGTCTTCGAGATTGAAGGTTACAGGATAACGTAAGTCAATGTATAGAACAATATCATCGCCAACAGTTTCAATCTTACCAATGTTGTAGCTTGCTGGACCACTTGCTTCATCTGAGACCTGTCCGCCAAGACTTTCGCCGTTATATTCTAGCTTAATAAATTCGTGGAAGAACTCAACAAGTTTGCAATCTGTAACAACTCCACTCAGTTCATTCATCAACTTTGAAATGGCGTTTTCTCCGTCCTCAGGAGTACTTCCATGGGCCGCCTTACCTGTTACAGAGAGAGTCTTTGTTTCTCCATGAACAGAGTATGACGCAGTGCAGCTGTCTGGAACCATATTTATGGCTGTTCCGCCAGAAACATTGTTGAAGCAAGTATCGGACTTCTTAAAAGCAATTTTTAAGTGTGCAATTCCTTTTTCTCCGTAGATTGCAGGAAAATCAGCATCAGGGGTAAAACCAAAGTCAACGGCTTCTTCGTTCTTTTTATAGTATTCCATGTCTTCCCACGCACCGGTCTCCTCTGCCTGACCGAAAATGATGCGGACTCTCTTATTAAATGTAACACCTTCGTCAAGAAGTTCTTTAATGGCATGGATTACTGCTATTGCAGGTCCTTTATCATCTGTCACACCACGACCGTAAACCTTTCCATCCTTGATTTCAAGAGAAAAAGGATCCGTGTCCCAGCCATCACCAGCAGGTACCACATCTAGGTGAACCAGAATGCCCATTAGAGTTTCTCCGCTTCCTACTTCAGCATATCCAATCATATTCTCGCAATTTTTAGTCTCAAACCCGTAGCTCTTGCATATTTCTAGAGCTTTATTTAGGGCCATGTGTACACCTTCTCCAAAAGGATAAGCGCTGGACAAGTCTTTTTCGCACACACTGTTGATATTAATTATAGAACGTAAATCATCAATCATCTTTTCCATTTTTATCACTCCCTTACTTCTTCGCGATAGTTCCTCGCAATAATTTCTAAAACAAAAGCCGATCATATATTATTATACAACCGGCCCTTGTACATCTTCAATTATTTTTCAAATGGTTTGTATTCAACATCAAATCCAAAGTGCTTAGGTCCGAAGCATTCCAAACCTTCTGGAGTAGTCCAGATTTCAGGGGATGGAAGTGCAATTACTGTCATCTTATCACCAACTTCAAAATTAGGTGTAGTCATTGGATTTCCTTCTCCGTTAATCATGCAGATTAGGTCTGGAGCAATTACATCAACTTCGCCATTGCGGTATGAGATGATGTTTTCGTTCTTTAACCAGATGCGATATGCTTCGTCCGTATAATCTCCTTCGCCCTTTAGATGAATTTCACCAAAGTTGAAGCCATCTCTTGTTTCACAAGTGTAATCTGAAATGTGGCCTCTGAATAATACTTTACCTTCTTTATCATCACAGATAGCAGAAGCAACATCTCCGCCAGCTTCCTTTGTTTCTCTAAGAACTCTACCGATTTCCTGAGCGTAAGTAATTGCACCAGGAATTAGAGAATTCTTGATAACCTTACCAACGTTTGCGTGATCAGCTACACCTACAAGGTTGTCACTTACAACAGCAATAGCTCTAACGATATCTTCAGCTCTTAGGTCATCCGCTACATTCTGAATTACAATTTTTTCACCAAATTTTGTAGCTACGCCCATAGGGAAAATAGGAACGTTCTTTACATAGTATGTAGAATGCTGCAGTTCAGGAACTGAACGTCCGGCTGGGTCAGCGTCAATAAGAGGTAAATCCATTAACAGTGCAACGTGAAGAGCCTCAGCTGTATTTTCTCCACCTAATTCAGTTGAGCCAATTGCATACATTTTCTTACCTAAAGATTCCTCTAGAGCCTGTACAGCTAAAACTGCGGGAGCTGTTTCGCTATGCTTCAGATGAGCTAATCTAGGATCAGGTTTAGCTGATGGAGCACCGCAACCATAAGGAGTAACAACATACTCGTCATCTGGAAGTTCATCTAAAGTGATTAATTTTAGAGTTTTTCCCTTTTCGAAATGTTCTTCTAAAAGAGCCAAACCGTCAGCAAGTGGACCGCCACCACCGGTACCAAGCACTGCACATCCGTACAATAGATCGATCATGTCCTGTTTGTTTAATTCTCTCATTTTTCTGTCTCCTCTTTTTTTGTGATAATTTATGCTATATTTTCGGCGTTATCTCTTGATGCAGATGGAATAAAGCGCTCTGCAATAAGATAGATAACAAAACCTATAATGATACCAACGAATTCAATTTTAACTAGTGTATAAGAAATAATTGCACCTAATGCCCAAGCAATTACACCAGCCCAGTTTACACCGTCCTGTGGTCTAAAGTTCTTAGCTTTACCTTTTCCTACAACCCAGTAGTCAGCAAGAATTACTCCGCCAACAGGACAAACAACGTATGATAGTAAGCTTAACACTCCCTCAATGTGTCCCAAGATACCCAGGTCGCATAATACAATACCAACAATTCCTGAAATTAAAGTAGCTTCTCTTCTTCGGTTATCTTTAAGCTTAAGTGCCATAACAATGTTAAGACCTGCGCTGTAAGCATTTGTTGAGTTAGTTGTCCATGTTGAAATAACAAGTGCAATGATGCCCAGGAGTGGAAGTCCTACTTCAATTAGAACCATACTGATATCATACTGTCCTGATAGCTTTGTAAGAACGATTCCCATAATCAGAGTTATTACACCCATTGGGAATACACCGTAGAATACAGATTTAACAGTGTCTTTTCTGCTTTTCTGGAATCTAGTATAGTCAGGACCAGTGATTGTACCTACAGCAGTGAAGTTAAATGATAGTGCTACACCTGACATGAAGCTCATAGATTGTACAGTTCCTTCATCGTTAAGGTTTCCTGTTCCGTAAACCTTAAATGCTAGGAATGTTCCGTAGCACATAATGATCATTAGTAATGGAATAGAAATCTTGTCTAGTTTTTCTAGCGCATGCACTCCATATACTGCAGTCAGAAGCATTATGATTCCCCAAATTGTGTTTGAAACTACAACTGGAATATCCCATCCGGTCATAGCTAGCATTGCGTTACTGAAGGCTTCTCCACATACTCCATTCTGGATTCCAAACCAGCCAATCATGTTAACAGCAAAGATTGTACTTACGATAAATCTAGCTCCGCTTTTTCCAAAGCCGGCCTGACAGCATGTGCAGGATGCTAGTCCAAGGTCACAGCCTATCATTCCCGTTGCAACCATACCTACTACTACAATTAAGTAGCCTAGTGACCCTGAAATAATTGCTGGCCATATAGGCATTGCTTCCGCTAATAACGCTCCCAATAGGAATGCAGGAACGCATACACATATGCCGGCCTGAACGAAGGCTAACGAAATCCAGTCTTTTCTGTCTTCAGCAGAAATCGCCTGCAGAGCTGTGACTTCTGCTTTCTTATCTTTATTTTCATTTGTACTCATAATGGGTACCTCCTTTTGAATCTTCTCTATGATAGCACACATTATTATAAATGATAATTATGCAGATGACAGAATTATTTATCAATCATATTGTGCTTTTGCACAAAAGCCTTGTTTATGACTGTGAGTTTTGATATCATAAAGGAAAAAATTATACTAGGAGGAGCCATGAGTGTTACTGTTCAAGATTGTTTAAGACTACCCTCTTTTCATTCTGCGAGAGTGATTGCAGGCAAGAATGGACTGGGTAGAATAGTATCATCAGTATCTGTAATAGAAATACCTGCAAAGTCTGTAGAGGCAATTAGTGTATTCAATCCCAATGAGTTGTTAGTCACGTCATTTTATTCAATTAAAGATGATCCTACTAGACAATGCGAGGAAATGAGAAACTTATATGATGCTGGAGGCGTTGCACTAGTGCTGTTTTACGTGGGCGACGTCATCCCTCAGGTGTCTGACGAGTTGTTGCAGACTGCAGACGTTATGAACATACCTTTAATTCTTATTGAAGACGAAGCAGAATATAGTGTTAGTTATAGTGATGTAATTAAAGATGTAATGGGGGCTGTTTTCTACGATCAGGCATCTACGGATTCCTTTTCAGACACTGTGGAGAATAGATTGAAGCAGATTCCTTACAATAAAAGAAGCATGGAAACCCTGCTAAATGTAATAGCTGAAACTTATAACTGTAACCTTGTGCTTTATAACAAAAACGGTTTATATTTCACATCTATATATAAGCCGTCCTTTGGACAATTTGGTCCAGAATTCTTTTTTAATGCCTTCGCTGATGGCTCAACGGACCTTTTCTGTAAAAGCATAATGTTGCAGGATAAGTCATTTTATTTGTATAGAAAAGAGTTCCCCCACGCAGGAAATACCTGGCTTACATTATATGCTTCAAGCAATGAAAACAGCATTAGTGAACACAAGCTAGATGAAATTTGTGCATGCACAAATTTCTTCTCAACCTTATGGGGCTACACCCTCGATATGCAGAATTATAATACTGTTATTACTTTGATCTTGAAATCATCGCGCGTAATAGGAGAAAAGTTCCTTGAAGCTAGTGGTGTGCCTTTTTCTAAGCTTTCAACTATTCTTGTAGTAGAATCGGAAAAAGACAATTTAACAGACATTCTTCGGCAGATTGAAGGCATATTGAAGGAAAGTGAAAGATTCTACGTTAAGGATATTATTGACGACAGACTTGTAATTCTAAGTTCTATAATGGTTTCCCAAAAGGATGATGGCATTATAGCTACGGAAATAGAGAAATGCATAAACGAGTATGAGGGAGCCTTGTTTTTCTTGGAGTCTAGCAAAAATCTAACTTCAATGAGGAAAATATACTCAGACTTTTGTGCAAATTCAGCAGCAATGAGCAAAATTTTCATCCACCGAAAATTTCGCGACATGTATGATGTTATATTTTCGCAGGAAATCACAAATCTAGCTATAAATAGAGGCAATCGAAACGATCAAATCAAATCCATAATGGAAGCCTTAAAGGACGACAGTGACAACCTGATGGAAACCCTTGCAGTGTACCTAATCGACTGCGACTCCCAGTTGAGCACCACTGCAGCCACCTTGTTTTTGCATAGAAATACTGTGACGTACAGGCTTAATAAGATAAAGCAGATAACAAACACCGATTTCACCCTTATGCCGGCCACCTATGATTTTTATCTAGCAGCTGCGCTGTGGCGGTTAAACGAAAATTCCTAATGTGAGAATTTCAAATCAAAGTCTATCACTCGTGATTGACAAAATATGACGAGGGCTTTATTGCAGTGGTGCGCTCGGTGAGCACACCCTTACATACAAAATTAGGAGAATCTTCCATTTTGTATGTAGGGGTGTTTTAGCTCTCCTTTAGTACTGCGATTCGTGTTGTGATCAGTTGTTTAGTCTGTTCTATATATTTCTCCGGCAAATAGGAATCTTCACATGCACATAAAAGTTTGTCTTCTAGAGAACACATTTTAGAAAGCATTTTTTCTGCTGCATTCTCAGCAATGCCACACTTAGATGCAAAAGACATAAAATCACGTTTTTTCAGACGTCTCTTCTTTCCATTTAGAGTCAATGCCATTTCTTCTTTATCTTCTGGTAGAACTATATTAACTGGTAGCATATCATATGCAGCGGATAATGAGTACTCTCTAGACCCTGCTGCAGACTCTATAAGAGAAAAGTTCTTTAAGTGCATATTTGAGTTTCCAATAATAAAAGAGAAAAGAATTCTTGTAAATAATTCAGATAAATCCAGTCCTGGTCTAGAGGAGTATCTCTTTATTATTCTTCCACACTGTTCATAAGAAGGCGGTCAATATGTTGACATTAAAAGACGTAAGAACAATGGTAACAGGAAACTATGAAGGAAGAGTGCTTACAATGAAACAGATTCAAAAAGAAGAGATCCTTATGAAGGAAATCATAGATAAATCTACATCCGTCACACTTTATAAAAATGGATTGGTTTTATATCAGGTGGATGCACGCTATTCCATTTTCCCATTACCGGAACCAGGCAGTTATTTATATGAAGGAAATAAGTGTGAACAGGTAGATGCGTCCTTCTTTGAAAACGAAAACTGGTATATCCGTTTGATTTTAGAAGGAGAGGATCTTCTTGCCAGAAATCAGGAAAAGCTGGATATGCGCCACCATTTGTTTTCGCATGATACGGATTATTTCAAAGAAGAAGATCGGAAAGATCCCTCTCTTGATTTGTTAGACAAACTGGTTGTTCAGGAAATGTGTCAGGAGATTTTATCTCATATGAATGAGAAGCAGAGATTTATTTTTATCGCTTATTACGTAGAGAGATGGCAGCAAAAAGAAATCGCTAAGGAGCTACAGATGTCACAGCAGGCAGTTGCAAAGTGTCTCAAAAAAATGATTACGGAACTCAAGAAAGTAATGGAAGATTCGAATCCTGAAATTATCAGATTTCGAAATTCCCATTGAATTAGCTGTAAAAACAATAGTAGGTTGCCGATTTTTATAAAAGAAATCCAAATGTTTTTGTCATTTTCCGTTTACAACGCACGGAATCGAGGTGTCTTTCTTTTATACAAAACCACTTGCTCATTTATAGTATATAAGTATAATGAAATTAACAAATGATAGGATGAAAATTAGAAGAAATAATCATATGGTAAACGAGAAAAGAAGAACATAGATAAACTTAATACATTGTTGAAAAAGTTAACTCATGAGGAGAGGGGCGAAAGAGTGAAATATAAAATTGGATCAATTAACTTGAAGAACTTAAGTAAAAGCACAATCACAAAGAGAGATTTTGAAAAGATTGCAGATATTATACGAAGTGAAGAATTTGATATAGTCGCATTGCAAGAAATATTAAGTGAAGGATATGCTTTAGAATATATGATTAAGTTTTATTTACCTGGGTGGGACTTTAGATGTGAAATACCAAGCGATTCAACAGATCCACAGAAGGCAAGAGATAACAGAGGAGAAGGATATGCATTTTTATGGAATACAAAAAGATTAAAACTTGCCTCAAGTTTAGTTAAAGATGGAAAGAAAATTTTCGAACCAAGAATTGTGGATAAAGAGATTCATTTGGACTGTGGGATATTTGCCAGATGCCCCATGTACGCAAGATTTGAACCGGTAAATGGAGGCTTTTTCGAATTTCGACTGATCAATATACATATCCATTTTGGGAAAAATACAAATACTGAAATTGAAAGAAGAAAAGAAGAATATGATTTTTTATTAGAAAAAATATATCCTAGAATAAGTATGGAAAGAAAATATGGTAATAATAGAGAGGCTTATACAATAGTTTTAGGAGATTATAATTTAAATTTATATAAATATCGAGGAGAGGCAGAGAAGAGGATTAACAAAAACACCTACATTAGTGCTATGAAGCAAGTTGGTATGCAGAAACTCATTACTATACAGGATGAGTTAACGACTTTAAAATCAAGAACAACAGATGAATTATCGGCCGATGATAATCCTAGTAGAGGGTATTCTCAAAATTATGATCATTTTTCTTTCGATTTAGACAGGTTTGAAAAAGACGGAATTAAATATAATGGAAAACGTATAGATGCAGTTAGAAAATATTATAATGATGACTTTGAGATGTATCGTATGGAAATATCGGATCACATTCCAATATCTCTAGAAGTAATAATGAATGAGTAAAGGGTGGTAAATTTATGCGAGAAGAACTTATGGTGAAAGAAATATTTGGTTTGGAAATCGATTTTAACGATATTAAAATTCGTACAGCATATGCATTGAATTTGTGTACAGTTTCAGTTTCTCAGATTATAGATTATAATGATTTAATCGTTTTAGAACAAGAATACGAGACAATATTAAATAACCTGAATATTGAAATGATGCCAAAGGATGAGTCATTGTTGAAAATTTTAAAGCAATTATTAGATACAATTACTTTTTTTAGAATTCAAGAAGTTGATAAAAAGTTTATTGAACGTGATTATCAAAACAAGATGAAAAATGCCATATGGAGTGCAATACCTAATATAGGAGTAATATTTGGTGGTGGAGATCGGAAAGCATTGGCATTTACATTAGCTTCTCAGATCGGGATTGGATATATGAATTACCGAAAAAATAAAGCATACATTGAAGATGAAAGAGAAAGGAATCAATGGAGATTACAAAGAGCTGCAATTGAACAGTTCAACGGATTAAGAAGAGAGCTATTTGATACAGCTTGGAGGCTTGTTGATGCGTATGATTTGCCGGATGAGTATCGTCTTACAGAGTACCAGGTAAAACAGTATAATGAAATCTTAATGGATGCAGATATCTATAGAAGATTTGAAAGATTGAATACAATAAAGAAATATTTCATAGCATACCCGCAGTTTTGGTATTTCTTTGGAAATACAGCTAATGAACTTGCAAGACAAGTTAATAGCGTAGATGCAGATTATTATTTAAATATTGCAAAAGCATGTTATGAGGTGTTCATCAGAGAGTTTCGAACATGTAAACTTTTAAGAGAAAATCAAGTAGCATCAGCCTGTGCTTTAGAGTATATAGATATGTTGGACGGGTCTATTACGGGGACAAAAGAAAAAATAGAAGAGTTAATCGAATTTGCTGAAGAAATGTCAGGTGGAGCGAACGATGTCCTACAATTGTGTGCATTTTCATATTTAAAAATTGGAAAGCAAGATAAAGCGGCTGTTTTACTGAGGCGGTTAGTAAATGAAAGTTATAATAAGATTGTAAATGCTCAATTGTTGAGTGGATACTATGTTTCTCTCTATATATCTGGTAATACAAGTGTGGAAAGGGACTACAGATATTTGAAAGAACGCATCAATGAAAAGTATTTATTCCCATTAATGCAAAAAGATGTTATCGAAAAATCAGGAGATGAAGCTGAAGAATCTATCACTAGCAATTTTTTGCAGAAACAAAAGGAAATATTAACAGATAAATTTGGATTAGTTATTGATTTGTTTAGAAAAAAATATTTATGTATGTTTAATCGGTGTATTCCTGTTCCAACGAATAAAAGTTATACAGATGAGTACTACGACGAGTCTCTAGATTCATTTGCTGCAAGAAAAATGGATGGCATAGTATTGAAGAATAAAGTTGGATTATTAAAGTATGTCTCACAATTACAAGAATGTGATTACCCATATAATTATTTATTGGTTCTAAATGACATGCTAAATACTATTTTCACTTTAGATTGTATACAAGGGGGAGAAAATGATTTTTTAAAATGCTTAAGTGATGCTGTGGTGGAAAAAAGAAATATCTTGAAATCATTTAGAGATAAAATTGAGGGTGAGTCAGAGTTTACAGCAGAAACATATAATCAGATGATTGAAGTTTCCTTTGATGATTTTACAAGAGATTTTTTTGAAAAATTATTGACGTACTCTAGTGCTTATATTGCAATGAAAAAAGATATAATTTCAATGAACTATGCTGAAAATAATCTTAGAGATTTTTGTGTCAAACAAGGATTTAGTTCACCAGAGGAATTGTTCGAAAACGCAGATAATATAAAAATAATTCCAGAAATAAAAAAACAATATCTAGGTATTGAATTGATTGATGATGGGGTGTTAACTTCCGAAGTAAATAGTCATTTCCGTGAAATTTTTGATAAGGTGTCGGTGTATGCAAAGAACATTTGTAGTGATGAGAGTTGTTGTCAATGTATTTTAGCTGGCGAGGAAGAATTTGAACGGTATTTTATTAGATTAGGTGAATCGAATCATAGAGAGATTCGCCGTAAGACAGTTGCCATTATCGATGATAGTACGGCAAAAGATAACGATATTTTATTTACAACTGAAGGAATTACACAGATAATTAAAGGTAAGCTGAAGGAGAATATACCATATGATAAAATTAAAATAAATAATGAAAAGAGCTCTATTATACTGCGTCAGAAATATTATAATCCAAATATCAATATGGATATATTAATAAAGATAATAGGGACACTCCGGAGTAAAAAATATATGGAAATAAAAAGAACAAAAGGGACTTCTGAATTAAGAAAAGCATTAAATGAAAAAATGCAAGATGTTTTTTTCTTTTGAGAAAATTATAAAAAGTAAACATTTATAGTAATAATATTAAAAAGAGCCCACCACGTCTCCGAATTCAAATCATGCGCAGCACGGTGGGCCTTTTAAGTTTCTAATGCGGTTATTCAGAAAATATTTTGTCAGAATAGAATAAATCTGTATCCTGAGCTTCTATAATCATTAGATTGTTATTATACATCTGATTGTTAATAGTGAGTAATGAATGCAAACGTGTATAGTCTATTTGAGATAAAAGTGATCGTTTAAAACAGGCAAATTTAAATGATACAGGTGTATTTCCAGAAGGATTACTATTATGTATCTGATCAGATTGCAGGAAGTGAGTGGATGGTTGGAACATTTACTTCTTTAGAAAATGGGTTAGATGCTTATTTCGACTATAATTCAAGAAATTCAAAATTCGGAGTTGTTTTGGAAGCAACAAATGAAAAAATCACATTACTTCATCACGAGGGAAAAGAGGTTGCTATAAATAATGATGCTTTTGATAAAGGAGAGTTGCCGCAGAAGACTTGGAATTCTATTCTGCAGCAAGTGAATCAAGCGGTAAGTGAGTATAATGTGGATGCCAAGAAACAGGACTTTCGAATCGAGTTTTATGTAGCTGAATGTGGAGCATTTCCAGTAGTGGGTGAATACCATGATAAGATTGCAAGCTTTGAAGAAGCGATAGCACTTTATGAAAAGATTCCAGAAGAAAGAATGGATGCGTGCAAAACACTTGGTTTTGACTTTTATACGAAGGGTGAGGAATATGGTGGAAGATATGAGCTCATTGCAGGAAATTGTTTGATTGGCCTAACTTCAGAGAATCCATATCTTACAAAGCCAGCTGTAAGTCAGGCGATTAAAGATGCGAAAAACTATTTGGAACAAAAAGAAAAGAATCTTGAGGAGCAGGGGAAGCATTTGAAAATCACAGAAAGATCAAAAACACTTCCTACCAAAAAAGTGAAAGAACAGGAAAGATAAGGAGTGAATGAGAATGAATCAATATGTAATCTATAGAGTGAAGGATACGGAGATTGGAAAGAAATTAAAACACATGCCTTATAACGAATTAGGGGAATTAGTTCAGGAGGTAAAGGCAGAGAATTATGAGCAGATCTATTTCGGATTGTTGGAAGATAATAAAAAGCCATATCAGCTGCGAAAGGATTTGGAAAAGCAGATTGAACCGGGAAAGAAATTGGAGGTCGGAGATGTGATTGTAACGAATCGAGAGGGACTTGCAGTTTCTCATTATGTGGATACCGATACATTGCTCACTCTCCCGGGATTTATAAATTTGACCGATTCAGATGCAGTAATCAAGGTTGATACAGAAGATTATGAAATTGAGCAGTATCCAGGAAAATGGAGAAGCGTGGATTATCTGATCTTTGAAGGAAAAAGTTATTTTCTCATGGAAAATCAGAGATATGGGAAAGATGCAGCGGCACTTGTACTGAATCAGTATGGCAAGGTGATTCTTGATGAGTGTAAAGATGGCTTTGATCAGGATACGATCGATAGGATGAAATCAGCTGTCCAGAAGTTCAATGAACAGGAAAAACAGAAGGGAGCTACCAAAGAACGGCTTTCGGTATGGCAGAAATACTTTATCAATGGGGAATACCTTCGATCTGCAGAAATGGCAGAGGAACAGAATTATAATATGATCGATGGAAGAATCAACAATCTGCTACCGAAAAAGGAGAATCCAGAAGTACCAAAGAAGAGGAAATCTGTCCTTTTGCGTTTGTATAAACACCGCTGTGAGGTTGCAAAGAAACAGGGAAAGCCAATGCCGAGGCGGTATCAGGGGATGGAGATAGAACGGAATCGTAAATAGATAAGAAATGATAAAGGGTGTGGGAGAAATCTCATTGCCCTTTTTTGAAAAAGAGTTGTCTGATATATATATATAATAACCAAGTGAGAATTGTAAATTTTGCTGAAAATATAAATGAATCGTTGATAATATTGTGCATAAAATAGAAAAATGATAAAATCAAAAATGTGGTGAATATAAGACATATTATTTTCGAGGAATAGAGTGATTTAGGGAATAGTATGTTTTTTTAGTATGTTTAATTAGTAGATCCGATTTCGTAAGTTTAAGATCAAGATATAAATATTGAAGGAGCAATATGAAAATACGAAAATATGTGAAAAAAGATATTAAAAAAGTAACCTCAATTTTAATTTTACTACTAGGATTATTGACTATTTTATATTTGTCAGAAATACAAAGTATATCAGGATATGTTGTACAAATTAATTATCCCAATAATATTGCTATAAAAGACGAATTTGAGAATGTATATTGGATAAAGCCATTTGGAGATTTTGAGGATAAATATGAGATAGGGGAGGAGGTAAAAGTATATTATTATCCGAATTCAGAAGATGGCTCCAATGAAAATACATTATCCCATTCTATTGTATTCAGTAGATGATGTTGTTATTTATGAAGGAGGCAACAATTGCGGTGCTACCGGCAACGTATCAAAGCGAACGTGATGCGACGAAAGATTATGCTTTTTTATCTTTAAATTCTAATATAGGTAATACGTTAGGATATCTAGGCTGGACTACATCTGTTTCAGTTGGAAACACAATGGCTTTAACTGGATATGCTGGAGAACATGCGTATGAATTGTGGGAAGGAATAGGACAAATAAAATCTACAAGTGGATCCTTTTTAAGATATACTGCTGATTCGTCAGGAGGAATGAGTGGTGGGGCGATATATCTTACAATTCAAATGAAAGCTGCTGGTTTTAATCATGGGGGATATCCGGGAGAATCTTATAATTACGGCGTTAAAATTAATTCATCTATCGCAAATGAGATGAATTATTATAAAAATAAGAATTAAGCTATATAAGAGAATAAAGTGAAAGCCAGAGATTTTTAATAAATCGAGGATGGTTCTTGCGATTCCATAAAGAAAAATTTTGAATAAATATTATAATATGTGCAGAATAATTAAATAAAAAGTGTCAGGCGGAGAAAGCAAGATTAAAATAATTAATAAACTTTCTAGCGCCTGACATTGTAGTATCAAAAAAATAATAAATGAATTATTGGGCTATAAATGTAAGTTTTCTCTTGAGATTACTTGCTTATGTGACAACAATTCCTGAGAATTATGGGATACAATCTTTAATTTTTGATTCTGTTTATATAAATCGTGTATATCACTATTTAATGATTTATAATCTGTCAGGATTTGTTTTCTCTGATTCTTTAGCTGATTTAAATCAGGATAATCGCTATCGGGATAAACGGATTTAAGAAAATTTCGTGCTTCATCATATTGTGCTATTTTATCAGAATGCGTTTTCCGGTAGTCAGCTTTATTGTCAGATTTCAACATGGAAGAAAAATACTTTTTGTTTACATGATACTGTCCAAGATAATGGATCTTTGTGTTCAAATCTGCAATTTGATCCTGTAGGTTATTTTTTTGGTCGGATAAATTATCAATCTGTTTTGAAATGGTATCGGATTCATGTTGCAACTGTTCTAAGGAATCAAATTGATTCTCTTGAAGAAAAATTAATGTTTCCGCCATTTGTTGCAGATTACTGATTTTAACTTTTCTTGCATATGCAACATTTTGTTGAGCCTTTACACATTTCTGTAAATCTATAACCAAACGTAGGTTAGTAGGATAGCTAAAAATAGCAAGTGGATCATTCTGATATCCAGGCTGATTGGACTTCTTGAGCTCTTTTCCAATTTTGGAAAGGAGCTCTTCTTTTGAAAATGCAGTTCCAAGTGATCGCTCACTAATTGCTTTTTCACGATCCGGATGTAGATAACTGAAACGTCCTCTTTTATCCCGAACCTGAATTTTATATTGCTCCCAAAGGATGTTTTTAAATTCTTCCAACGTATTTGATTTATAGCATAGTTTGAACAGGATCTTTTTATAATGCTTTATTTTCTATCTAAAATTTTATTAAACCGACTAAAGAACGTTGAAGTTGTTATTATCGCTGCCAAAATATCACTGATTGGCTCAGCCAAAAATACCGCAAATACTTTATTCTGGATAAAATGCGGCAGGATAAAAATCAACGGAATCAACAGAATCAATTTTCTTAAGCAGGCAAGTAATAAACTAACTTTTGCCTGGCCCAATGCCATGAAACTCTGCTGACAAGCAACTTGGAATCCAAGAGAAAAAATACCTGCCATGTAAATTCTTAACGCCCATGCCGTATACGTGATTAATTCTGTATTATTCGAAAAAATACCTGCAAACATCTTCGGAAATAGAAGCATAATCAACCAGAAGCATCCCGTAAAAATTGTACAAACTGTAAATTGAGTAAAAAATGCTTTTTTTACTCGATCTCTATTTCCTGCACCATAGTTATAGCTCATGATTGGCTGTCCACCCTGACAAATTCCCTGTAATGGTAATGTTGCAAGCTGGCTAACACTGGTAATAATTGTCATAGCCCCTACTGCGAGATCTCCGCCATATCTTGACAAACTGGAAGTAAAACTGATAGACAAAATACTTTCCGTAGATAACATGACAAATGTAGATATACCAAGAGCAAGGCATGGTAAGATGATTTCTTTTTGCAGTTTAAAGTTTTCTTTTTTAAGATGCAGAATCGTCTTCTTTCCTGACAAGAAACGAAGGATCCATATTGCCCCTACAGCCTGACTCAAAACAGTTGCGAGTGCAGCTCCCTTTACTCCAAGATGAAATACGAAGATAAAAATCGGATCAAGAATGATATTGATTACAGCACCAATCACTGTTGTCATCATGCTGATCTTTGCAAATCCCTGTGTCGTAATAAATGGATTCATTCCCATCACGATCAAAACAAAAATACTTCCAAGAATATAAATCCTTGCATAATCCACGCCATAAGGAAGTGTCTTATCGCTAGCACCAAACATCGTCAGTAACTGTGGCGCAAAAGTAAAGAATATCACCGTCAAAGCTGCGGCCATAAGCATGAGAATTGCAAAACAGTTTCCAAGAATCTTTTCCGCTGTCTTATTATCTTTCTTTCCCATAGAAATCGCTGCACGCGGTGCACCTCCGGATCCTGCCAGCATGGCGAAGGCATTGATCAGCATGAGAATTGGCGTAAACAATCCAACACCTGTTAATGCTGCGGCACCGACACCTGGAATATGTCCGATATAAATACGGTCAACAATATTATATAAAAGGTTGATGATTTGAGCCACAACAGCAGGTATTGCAAGCTGGGCCAAAAGACGTGGTATTTTTTCTGTTTCCATAGCTTGTGCGTTTGACTTACTGTTCATGTCTGTGTTCTCCTAAATATTTTTCTAGTCATTGCAATATAAAATTGCTTATACAGTCTCTCCCTTAAGAGTCCTGGTATTCTGGATAATATACAGAGCGACCGATATGACCATCATTATAGCGCACAAACCAATCAACAGATCTGATACCATCGGTGTAATGTGGAACCATATAATATGCACCGCTGCAGTTCCATATAATAAAAAGGTTACTATCTTTCCATGCCAGTCTGCACCATGTACTTTTCCTGTCTTTCGTATCACAAGACATCCACTGACTACCATATACAGCTCCTTACCTGCCATTATTACGATTAAAAGAAGCATATGCGGAAAACGAGTAAACAGACAGATTAACATCGCTGCCTGTGTCAGCTTATCAGCCACCGGATCAAGTATTTTTCCTAAATTACTAATCCTATGGAATCTTCTTGCGATATATCCATCAGCAAGATCCGTAAGACCAGACAGCAATAAGATTTCACC
>OLGL01001510.1_pt1 | contig 22556 bp, 18 predicted proteins | sample 1605041 | NCBI WGS metagenome assembly OLGL01 (sample SAMEA3888905, study PRJEB22519) | human gut metagenome | biome: human gut; feature: human-associated habitat; material: faeces | place: Denmark | collected 2010 | reverse complement strand
CTGATTTTTCACCTGTATCATAGTATATAACATAGCCCTCGGATGAGATTATCCGGGGGCTTGTTTTATTATGGAATTTATTTATATTAATTCACACTAAAAGTTTCGAATGCTGAAACTTTTGTCTTTTTTTTATTCTAATAGTGCAAAATGCCTGTTTTACTACTCCTTATTTTTAGATTTCGCAATATTCCATTCGGGCGACCTCTTTATTAGCCATATAAGATAACTTTCATTGTCTGTATGAGAAATGAATGAAATTCGCAGAGTCATGCAATATCCCGACATTTGCATTATGAGATTTTGACTGATTACAGATTAAGGCTTGACTGAGTACCAATGTCAGGTAAATACGAATGTTTAATGAGATTAGAGGGATTTAAAGTGAATATTGGGTTGTTCAACCTTTTATTATTAGTAGCTATATTATCTTGTATGGATGATACTTTCACTAATAATACTACTGCCAAAGGGACATTTATTTCGATCAGAGGAATAGGTGTTCAGAGCAGTACACATCTAGTCAATCCGGAAACGTATGATTTTGTATTTTTTGCCAATGAACCGTATAATATTCCCGTAATAAACCAATTGAATTATATTACTGCTTATGATAATCTGAATGATATTGTGTATTCAGAACGCTATTCCTTGTCCGAACAATTAATTCCGATGATACAGGAGGTTAATTATCAATACGTTGCGTGAAAAGATGAAGAAAATGATGAAATATATAATGAAGATATTTGGTCTGGTGATCATCTTACTGATATCCGCCTGTGAGCATGAAACATTGTTGACGGGAGAGCCGGATGATCCGGGAGATATTTCGGAAGACAAGGTACGGCTTGAGATTTTTGCACGGGCGAATTCATACCGCCTGCCTTCGACCAGGGCACTAGGGGATGAAAATACGGTCGAAATGACTCCCTGGGTACTCGTGTTCAGAGGGAGTGGCACAGGGGCTATTTTTGTAGAAGCTGTGCAGGCCTTCGAGTTTGCAGGAAAGCGATATGTCCTTTTAACTAAGCGGACTGATGGAAGTAAGTACCAGTTGCTGATATTAGCTAATCCGATGGCTCAGTTTTATTACGGAAATGCTTCTACGGGATATGTTTTCAATGAGTCACAACTTACTGAGAAGTTGATTGAGGGAACAACTACCCTGGCTACTGCATGTACGAACTTGCTGACGGAGCCGGCAAGTACTTCTCCTGCCCGCATCCCGTTCAGCGGTGTGGGTGAGACGATACCGATGAGTTATTTGCTGGAAGTAGATAAGGTGGATAATACAACGAAGATAGAAAAGAGTGACGGGAGTTCGTTGATGCTTCTTCGGGCGGTTGCCAAAATCGTGGTTGTTAATGAAGCATCGAACTTTGAACTGGAAGGAGTGTCTGCTGTGGCAAACGTTCCGCGACAGGGGCAGTTGCATAACCTTATCCCTGCTTCTATTATGGGCAATGCTGGTAATTTGACGAATTATCAATACGATGCTTCATGCTCGTTGCCTTTGGTGTCAGCAGAAACGATAACCAATAAACAAAGTACCGAAAACAGTCCTATTTATATCTATGAAACCAATACCCAGACTTATAGTACATATCTGATCATTCAGGGAATTTATGAAACTAAAAGCTATTATTACAAAATGGCGATAGTAGATAAGGATCTGAACTATATGAATATATATCGGAATCATGCGTATACTTTTACAATAAAGAAAGTGCATGGACGGGGGTATGATACCGTAGCGGATGCAAAGCTTTCTAAACCGTCGAATACGGATCTGGATTTTGAAATTACAGTGGACGACAGTAATTCTTATGAGATTATAGCTAACAATGATTATTATCTGGGTGTGAGTAATTCTGTCTTTATAGCTTATTCTCCGGATGATGCGAGTACTTATGAGGCTTTTAAAGTGATAACGGATTGTGAAAAAGCTTTTCCGGATGCGCGTACAATAACCGACAATATGGCCGAAGCTGATAATTCGTTTGCGCTAAGCAGTCCCGCTGACGGAAAATTGCCTATAGTAGCAAGCACTTCTCCACGTGTCACTCCGGTCAGTGTATTGATACAAAGCTGGCTGATGTATAGTGAAGTGGGGCAGAGTTTTGAGGGAAGAGATAAAGTGAATGCATATATAACATTAAAACTTGGAAATTTGGAAAAACAGGTTCATATCAGACGAAGAGCGGCTATTGATGCCGGCGGTACCATACTTAAATACATGCCTGCCAATAGTTATCCGTTTCCGACGACTGGTGAGGTGGATTATCATTGCCTTACCGGGGAGGTGGAAGATGGTACTGACAATCCTAAGGAATGGATAAAATTACTGCCATCTTCGATGGTGGACAGAAATGATACGGATAAAATCATAGTGGAAGACGGGCATATCTATATTAAAATAATGCCTAATACGGCTTCAACAACGAGAAACGGTATCGTGTATCTGACAACAATTATGCCCGGTAGTTTATATACAGGTGAAAGTACGGTGAAGCGTATCAAAATTGATATCACTCAAAAGGGTAATTAATAAACGTAAGATAAATGAAGAAAGTTAGTATACTCATAGTATTGGTGCTCGGATGTTTTATCGAGAGTAAAGCTCAGAAAGTTGCGCTTAAAAGCAACCTTCTATATGACGCTACGACTACCATGAATCTCGGGCTGGAATTCGGACTGGCACGTAAGTGGACGCTGGACGTTCCGGTGAACTATAATCCCTGGAAGCCGGACAACGGAAGACGTCTGCGCCATTGGGGAATACAGCCGGAAGTCCGCTACTGGTTTTGTGAGAAGTTCAGACGTACGTTCATCGGAGTGCATGGACATTATGCGGACTTCAATGTCGGTGGGTTCCCGGACTGGTCGTTTATTAGTGAGAATATGCAGAACAGCCGCTATCAGGGATATCTGTATGGCGGGGGTGTTTCCGTCGGTCATTCATGGATTCTGAAGAAACGCTGGAGCATCGAAGCATCGGTAGGAGTGGGGTATGCACATATTGTATATGACAAATATCCGTGCAGGGCGTGTGGTACCAAACTGAAAGACAGCAGTAAAAACTATTTCGGTCCCACCAAAGCGAGTGTGTCACTTATTTACGTAATTAAATAAAGTAGAATAGAATGATGAACAGAAGTATACAATTCATCGTGTGTGTATTGGCTATCTTATGTCAGAATATAAATTCGGTAGTTGCCCAGACACGCTCTTATGACGGGGTTATCTCTGTAGTACCGGTACAGTTGGAACAGCGCGGTAAATCGGTTTATATAAATATTGACTTCGTTCTGGAGGATGTAAAGGTCAAATCGGCACACGGAGTGGATTTTATTCCGCAACTGGTTGCTCCTGCACATACTTACAATCTTCCGAAAGTATCCATCAAGGGACATAATGAATACCTGGCGTATGAACGCTGGCTTTCATTGATGAGTGCGAAGGAGAAGGATAGCTACGAAAAACCTTATGTGGTGGAAAAGGGTAGCAAGAAAAGAAATGATACGATTCGATACAGATATATATTGCCTTACGAATCGTGGATGGACGATGCCCGGGTGGACGTACAGCGCGACGAATGCGGCTGCGGCGAAATTCAGCTGATGGATGTGGAACCACTTGGGGATATTGAACTGGAACGTATATTAGTACCTTACGTGGTAACACCTTTCTTTGCCTATTTGCAGCCTAAAGCGGAAGAAGTGAAGAGCCGTGATATACAGGCGGAATGTTTCCTCGACTTCGAGGTGAACAAGATTAATATTCGTCCGGAATATATGAATAACCCGAAGGAGCTGGCTAAGATCCGTGCGATGATTGATGAATTGAAGTCTGATCCTAGTATCAAGGTAAACAAATTGGATATTGTAGGCTATGCTTCACCTGAAGGATCATTGGCAAATAACAAACGTCTGTCCGAAGGACGTGCGATGGCGCTACGTGATTATCTGGCATCCAGATACGATTTCTCGAGAAATCAGTATTATATCATCTTTGGTGGTGAAAACTGGGATGGACTGGTGAAGGCGCTGGATACGATTGATTTTGAATATAAAGATGAAGCGCTGAATATTATCAATGATATCCCTGTTGAAAAAGGTAGGGAAGCTAAGTTGATGCAGCTTCGTGGCGGAGTACCTTATCGATATATGTTGAAATATATATTCCCAAGTCTTCGTGTGGCTATTTGTAAGGTGAATTATGAGATTAAGAACTTTAATCTGGACGAAGCGAAAGAGATCATAAAGACACGTCCTCAGAATCTGAGCCTGAATGAAATGTTTATGGTTGCCAACAGCTATCCGAAGGGTTCTCAGGAATTCATCGATGTGTTCGAGACTGCGGTCCGGATGTATCCGAAGGATGAGATCGCCAGTATTAATGCTGCCGCTGCTGCTCTTTCGCGTAATGACTTGGTATCTGCGGAACGCTATCTGAATATGGTAAATGTCAATAAGCAGCTGCCTGAGTATAGCAATGCTATGGGTGTATTAATGTTATTAAAAGGAGAGTATGAACATGCGGAAGAATATTTGAAAGCCGCAGCCAAATCGGGTCTGCAAGCTGCCGGACAGAATTTGGAGGAACTGGCTAAGAAAAAAACGAATGCAGCTGAAATAGAAAAAATAGAAAATAGGGATAAATAAACTAGTTACAAACGCTTTTATTAATTTGTAAAAACAATGAAAAAGAAGAATTTTCTTATGTTAGCGCTTGCTGCTGTGGCTTTTGCTGCTTGTAGTAACGAAGATTTGGTGCCGGTAGATAATCCGGGCAACAATAATGACTTGGTAACAGATCCGAATGCAGACGCATGGGTGGCATTAGCTGTAAAGACTCCGGTACAGACCCGTGGATTACATAATCCGAATCAGGAAGCTGCAACAGAGGACGAATCCAAAATTACTAAAGTACGTGCCATATTCTTTACGGCAAATGCGAATGAGGATGCTGCAACTGTAACTGCTGATATCACATTGACTGATGATGAAGCAGGTCTTGATGCCAATGGCATACCTAGTGGGGCTGCAGGCAAGGCTTTTAAAGTTCCTGCAACTTCTAAGCGGATATTGATTATTGCAAATCCATCTCCAAAATTTGAAGCAAAGACTGCTAGTCTGACAGATCAAAAATGGCCTGTTGGAACGACATATGCAACAGTAAATGCTGCCCTTGACGATACTTCGGCTTCTATGACAACTGCTGGTAAATTTATGATGTCTAACGCCAAAGGTTCGTTGGAACCTTCAGATGAAGATGAAGCTTCAGGAACATTTGGTGAACCTGTCGATTTATCTCTTTATGCAACTGAGACAGCAGCTACTAATAATCCAATATCTATCAGAATTGACCGTGTTGTATCAAAAGTTCGTGTATATGTTACTGCTGATTCTGATGCTAAGGCAACTATTTCGGGTGCGGGATGGGTGTTGAATGCTACTAACAAGACATTCTTCCCTGTATCTAAGAGAACGTTGACTTGGAATGAGACTCCTGCTAAAAAACCTTTAGGTGCTCGTGGTACATGTATTACTCCGTTTGACCAGTATAAGATCGGTTCATACAGAGTTGACCCTAACTATAGTACTCAAGCTTTGGCTAACTATAATGCTTATACCAGTACTTCAGCTCCTTCAATTTGGAATGATCCTACAACTACGGTGAATAAAGTTGCTGAATATTGTCTTGAAAATACGCAGACTGCAACTCATAATGTACATGCTTATACTACACATGTACTGTTGAAGGCTAAATTCATTCCGTCTGAATATGGCAGACCTGCGCCAAATGATGGTACTCCATCTACAGCTCAGGAAACTGATCCGAAACTTGTCGGTGACTGGATGTTAATCAATGGTGGCTTCTATACTTTTGCTACATTAATGGAGTGGATTGAGGCAGAATTGAAAGCTAAATATGCTGATAAAGAGCCTACTACCTTCCCGACTGCTCGTACTACTGCGTATAATAGATATTTAGCTGCTGTTGGTGTAGGTGAAATTAGCCTTCCTGCTACAGCTGATGCTGCAGCTATTACCAGTCTTGTTGACGATTTTAAAGCAACAAAAGCTAATGTAGGAAATGTTGCAGCTAAAGACAGAGCTATAACTGTAACAGGTCTTACTTATTATGTAGGTGCTGTAAGTTACTACAAAATTATGATCAAACATGATGATACCAGTGCTGTAACAAATGAATTAGGTGAATTTGGAGTTGTTCGTAACTCTGTTTACGATATCAATGTTAAGAAGTTTAACAATCCAGGATATCCGGCTATTCCGGATCCGGACGAAGGAACGCCGGATGAGAGTGACGAAGGCTGGTTGTCTATTGAAATTATACCTAATCCTTGGACTTGGTATACTCAAGAGGAAATTATGTAATTCGGAATTAGTAATAGAAATAGATTTTTCAAATAAAAGTTGTGGGAGAAACTCTCCCACAACTTTACTCCCAATATTTTCAAAGTTGCCGAAAACTTTTTAAAATTTCGGGATATTACTTTTGATGGAATCAATAAAGTATTCTATCCTCTGAATTAGGAAATAACGAGAAAAGAGATTATTTCTTTTCCTCTATATATAATTGAAAAAAAGGAAAATATGAATCTAAAAAGCCTTATATGTTACGTTGCCTTAGGTATTCTGTTGATGAGTTCCGGGATAGTAGCTTCATGCGACAGCTTTAATGAAGACCTGCCGGAATGCCGCTTGTCAGTGAAGTTCAAGTATGACTATAACATGGAGTTTGCGGATGCGTTTCATGCTCAGGTAGATAAAGTAGAACTTTATGTATTTGATAAGAATGGGAAATATCTGTTTAAACAAGCTGAAGAGGGAAGTGCATTGTCTACCGGCAATTATCTGATGGAAGTTGAACTTCCTGTCGGACAATATCAGTTTATGGCATGGGCCGGTGCACGTGATTCATATGATATCACTTCATTGACACCTGGTGTCTCTACTCTTACGGATTTAAAATTGAAACTAAAACGTGAAGCCTCTCTCATCATCAATAAAAGGATGGAAACGCTCTGGTATGGTGAAGTCATCAATGTCAACTTCGATGGGACCGTCCACCAGACTGAGACGATAAATCTGATCAGAGATACAAAAATCGTACGATTTGGCTTCCAGTCTTATACAGGCAGCTGGACACTGGATATGAATGACTATGACTATGAGATTATAGAATCTAATGGACATCTGGGACATGATAATTCATTACTGGATGATGATGTGTTGAGTTTCCGACCTTACTATATGGAACAGAAGGATCCTGCGACTGCCTATGTAGACATGAATACAATGAGACTGATGGAAGACCGGAAAACTCGTTTGGTGCTTACTGAAAAAGCATCCGGAAAGAGAGTGTTCGATATAAATCTGATTGATTATCTTGCTATGACCAATGCGGAGGGTAAAAATCTGAGCACACAAGAATATCTGGATCGACAGAGCAACTATCATATAATCTTTTTCTTGTCTGAATCATGGCTTGCTGTACAGATTGTTGTCAATGGATGGGTGCATCGCATTCAGGAAGAGAATCAATAGAATGATCTAAGAATAGTGGGGAACTATTATTAGTGGGACAGGATAAATAGTAATATCCTGAAGGGAGAACAGCCCGGGTCGATAATGATCCGGGCTGTTTGTACTTTAGAGAGTATCAATCACTGTACGTTGCTTTTGCAGGAACTCGATACGCTGGGCTTCTCCACTTTCTGAAATTAGTGTGGAATGTCGTTTCAATGATTGAATCCAGTTCCGCTGTATCTGACAGATTTGCGGACTTTGCGAATCCATCGAATTGATGGAATACACCCGGAGCAAACTGACTTGGTAGTCTTGTTTCTCTATGTAGGTGTAAGTCGCTTCGAAATCAATGTTTGAGAGATAGAAAGAGACTTTTCGCCCCTCACTGAATTCTCCCTTAACAGATAGTGTCTCCATGACTGAAAGCAATTGGTAGAGTTCATCTTTCAGGTGTGCCACGTCGTCTTCCGTAATCAGATTCAGACTTGCGAAATACTTGATCTCTTTGACAAAGGAAAGAAAGATGTTGCTATCCCAGATAAAATAGGTCTTCCGACATTGCTTTACACTTTCACTCAGCTTATTATGTGCTTTCACGATTCTGTCTTCTACCTGCATCTCTGCCAGTGAGTTCGGTGTTTTCATTTGCCCGTTCTGATAAATCCATCGGCAAAGGCGGAACTTAGACATGTATTCGTAAGATGAATAAAGTGTGAAGGGAAGAAGATTGGAAGCTGTATATACTTCCGTCGTATCGTCTCCTTTCACATAATCGAATATCTGCTGATAACGGCTGATAATCTCATAATAACTTTCTAAAGTGTTGGGCGAATGCAGCAGGTTCATATCAAAAGTAACTCTATTGGAAAGGTGGTTACCTATAATCTGATCAATAGAAATCCCCAGTTTTTTAGACAGAAGGGCTACTTCGTCGATAGTAAAAGCTACTTCACCCCGTAGTCTGCGATAGACGGCTTCTTTACCCATATACAAGATGTCTGCCAGAGAATTGGCAAGATTTTGTCCTTTGGGGATCCGTTCTTTCATTGCAGTAATCAACTCGTTTACAATACCATTTTTCATTGTTTGTTCTCTTTTATATACGTTAATACTTTATGTGATACATTCTATGCAAAATTACGGCATGTAAACGAGAGTTTTGTGTGGGAAAACAGTTCTGAAGAGTAAGAGCTTTTTCTCATTTGATAGAATAGAGATAGAAAAAGAACGTATAATGGAAAAAAGTAGGCAATAAGCTTGTCTACTTTCATGATTTGGAATTATAAAATTCAGTTAGTTTCGATTATCGAAATTAGGAAGAACTCTATAGAGCATCAATGATTTCGCGCTGTTGATTAAAGAATTGGATGCGTTGCATCTCACCACTTTCTGAGATGAGTGTAGAGAATTTCTTTAATGACTGAATCCATTCTTTCAGACTTTGAAACATCTGAACGTCCTGTGTAGTGAGTGAATTAATGGAATAAACACGTATCAGACTAAGTTGTAGTGTACTTGTCTCGAGATAACTGTAAGTCGCCTCGAAGTTGATTTGTGACACATAAATATGCACATCATTACCAAAGTCTGTCTTTCCTTTTATAGCAAGCCTTTCCAACTCATCTGTAAGTATCAGCAATTCTTCTTTCAGATTTTGCTTCATTTCGTCTGAAATGAGATGTATGTCGGAAAAATACTGTATATCATTGATAAGATGAAGAAAAACCATGCTGTCCCAAATGTAATCGGTAGAATGAATATGATGCGAAAGTTTCGCAAAATCTTGCTGGACATTGATTATCTTTTGAGGAATCTCCAGTTCTTCGAAATGTTTGCACTTAATATGTTCATTCTGATACATCCACTTGAAGAAACGGAACTTGGCCAGAAGTTCGTGCTTCAGATATAGTGTCTGCGGAATTACATTGGAGGCTGTACCTAATGAGGCATTCGGATCTTCCCGCAGCGTATGGAATAACTTGACGTGCTTGTTGAGGAAATCATAGTAAGTTTCGAAGGGGTTGCCATGATCTACTACATTGATATCGAACATTGCATTGTTGCTGAAGCTAACTCCGGCAATTCTGTCCAGGGATATCCCCAGTTCTTTTGAAATAATGGCTGCTTCCTGAAATGTAAAGGGGACTTCGCCACGCAGCCTCCGGTAGATAGCTTCCTTGCCCATATAAAGGGTATCCATTAATATATTTGCCAATTGTCCTTTTGCAGGGAACTTTTCTTTGGCCGCTTCTATCAGGTTTGTATTAAGTTCATTCATTATCATAATCCTATTGAATTAGTGGTTTGTTTCTATTAATAACACTTGACACAGGAAAGTTGTTTCGGAAACTGAAACTATTTTATTTTTGCTTTTCTTAAAAAATATCCACCTTTAAAATTGTATATTATGAGCAAATCGTTTACATTTGCCTCTATAAACAAGACGGGGAAGTTCTCTTCTCTGAAAAACAATAGTTAAAATTAGAAGATGAAAAGAATATTGGTAAGTGGCGGGGCTGGATTTATAGGCTCGCATCTTTGTACTCGACTTGTAAATGAGGGACACGACGTTATATGTTTGGATAACTTCTTTACAGGTTCTAAGGACAATATAAAGCATTTGATGGGAAACCATCATTTTGAAGTTGTAAGACACGACGTTACTTATCCTTATTCTGCCGAAGTGGATGAAATTTACAATCTGGCTTGTCCGGCGTCACCCATTCATTACCAACATGATCCGATTCAAACTGCCAAAACATCTGTGATGGGGGCTATCAATATGCTCGGACTGGCGATGAGACTGGATGCCAAAATACTGCAAGCCTCCACTAGCGAAGTGTATGGTGATCCAATTATTCATCCTCAGCCGGAAAGCTATTGGGGAAATGTGAATCCGGTAGGTTATCGCTCATGTTATGATGAAGGAAAGAGATGTGCTGAAACCTTGTTTATGGATTACTACCGCCAGAATCAGACTCGCATCAAGATCATTCGTATCTTTAATACTTATGGTCCGAGAATGCTTCCTAATGATGGTCGTGTGGTCTCAAACTTTATCATACAGGCGCTGAATAATGAAGATATCACGATATATGGTGATGGGAAACAGACACGCAGTTTTCAGTATATCGATGACCTGATAGAAGGAATGGTGCGGATGATGGATACGGAGGATGACTTTACGGGTCCGATAAATATTGGAAATCCGAATGAGTTTCCGGTTCTTGAATTGGCGGAAAGAGTGATCCGGATGACTGGCTCTACTTCGAAGATAGTTTTTAAACCTCTGCCGACCGATGATCCGAAACAGCGTCAGCCGGATATAAAACTGGCAAAAGAGAAACTGGGATGGCAGCCTACCGTCGAGCTGGAAGATGGGCTGAAGCGTATGATTGAGTATTTTAAAAATGTCTGATGTAACATAAAAAATAGAATGATATGAATGTGGAAATTAATCCTTCCGAATATAAGGTCCTTATTGTGGACGACGTAATTTCAAATGTCCTTCTGCTGAAGGTGCTTCTGACCAATGAGAAGTTCAATATTGTAACAGCAGGCAATGGAACTCAGGCTTTGGAGCAGGTGAAGAAAGAAAAACCTGATCTTGTGTTGCTGGATGTGATGATGCCGGATATCAGCGGTTTCGAAGTAGCCCAGCAAATGAAGGCCGATGAAGAAATGAGCGAAATTCCAGTGATCTTTCTTACTGCTTTGAATAGTACGGCGGATATCGTGAAAGGATTTCAGGTGGGCGGTAACGATTTTATTTCCAAACCGTTTAATAAAGAGGAACTGATTATTCGTGTAACGCATCAGATCTCGTTGGTGGCAGCCAAACGAATTATCATAGCACAAACAGAAGAGTTGCGCAAGACTATCATAGGACGTGATAAACTCTACTCTGTGATTGCACACGACCTGCGTTCGCCTATGGGCTCTATTAAGATGGTGCTCAATATGCTGATTCTGAACTTACCGAGTGAAACTATCGGCTCTGAAATGTATGAACTGCTGACAATGGCCAATCAGACAACAGAGGATGTATTTTCCTTACTCGACAACTTATTGAAGTGGACGAAGAGTCAGATTGGTAAGCTGAAAGTTGTTTACCAGAATATCGATATGGTAGAAGTAGTGGAAGGAGTGAGCGAGATCTTTACAATGGTAGCCGGGCTGAAGAATATCCACATTGCTGTGGAAATACCTGAAGATCGTATGGAAGTACGTGCGGATATTGATATGATTAAGACGGTTATCCGTAACTTGATAAGTAATGCAATCAAGTTCAGTAACGAGGGATCGGAAGTCTTGGTATCACTGAGAGAAGAAGATAGCATGGCGATAGTTAGCGTGAAGGATAGCGGGTGTGGTATTGATGAAGAAAATCAGAAGAAATTGTTGCATACCGATACGCATTTCAGTACTTTCGGTACAAATAATGAAGAAGGTTCAGGACTCGGACTGTTGCTCTGTAAGGACTTTGTTACTAAGAACGGAGGTGAGCTCTGGTTCACTTCGAAGAAAGGAGAAGGTTCTACGTTCAGTTTCTCGATTCCGTTGTTGGAAAGCTAATATAAGTTCGATATAAGATAAAAACCTGTCCTGTTTTCTAAGCACATTACTTTAGAGAAGTAGTGACAGCTCAGAATAACAGGACAGGTTTTGTTTGATAGTTATAAATTATTCTTTCAGCATTTTATCGTTTACAAATGGCTTTAAAATCACAATAAGCACATTTCTTTGTATCTTCTGTCTGTGTGAAAGGCTCATTCTCATCGAATATTTCTTTTAATAGTCTTTGCAGACGTTCTCGGAATTCATCTTCAAAAAAGGCAAAGTTGTTGACCGGAATCTTCGGTTGGCGTGGCTCTCCCATTTCAATGACGGGCGAATAGCTTTCAGAGGCTGCCCGATGGATGTAGAGAAGAGAAGGAGCTACTTTCAGAGACTGCTGCCGGCTCATAATGGCAGCATACAGGAAAGTCTGGAAGATATAGTTGGGACGCGTTTCCGACGGAGTAAACAGTTGCTCGATGTTGGCAGGTGTCTTGGGACTTCCTCCGGTTTTATAGTCTACGATGCGCAGGGTGGTGTCTTTGGCATCCATACGGTCGATGGTTCCTCCCAATCGGAGGGTGATCGGACCTTGTCCGGTCTGAATCGTTATCTTTTCGGCAACAGGTTTTTCCATGGCGACCATTTCGAAGGGGGCGTATTGCAGGTCATTCCTCAGCAGTTGTTTCAGATAGGAGACGATTACTTTGGAGTTGATGAGTTGTACGCCATTATATTCGGGCTTTTCGTCTGCCGGAACCTTGAAAAGCTCTTGCTTGAAAGCGAGGTCAACATAGTTTTGTAGTTTGACTTCGTTGCGCAGCAAGCGTTCCAAATCTTCTTTTTGTATTATTTTCCTGTTAGCGGTCAAGTCTGTATAAGCTAATTGGGCAGAGAGGTGGAAGATGGTTCCGAACAATGCGGAGTCGATTTCCGCACTGACTTCGTCCGGTGCTTTTAGTCTGGCTACATAACGGTAATAGAATTTCAGCCGGCAATCGAGATAGGCGTTGAGGGCTGAAGGAGAAAGTATATACGATTGGGGATTCGAACAGTCATAAGAGCAGCGAAGTCGTTCGAATACTTCCGGAGTTTTCTCTATGCTGATATCTGTTGTACCTTGAGGAGATTGTCCGGCTTCAAGATATTCGCGGGTAATCTTGTGAGGCCCTTCTACAAGCAATTGTAACATGAAACGGGATTCTTCTCCACGGTTCAGCCCATTGGAAGAAGTGTTGTAAAGCAAGGTGATGTTTTCCGCCCGTTGTATCAGTCGGTAGAAATAATAGGCATAGACCGCATTTTTGTGTTCGATGGTGGTCATACCGAAAGCTTTCCGGAGGTTATAGGGAATAAAGGAAGAATCACCTCCTGATTTAGGCAATTGTCCTTCGTTGAGAGAGAGAAGGATGATATTGCGAAAGTCAAGGTTACGGGTTTCCAGTACTCCCATGACTTGCATACCAATGGCAGGTTCACCATGGAAAGGAATGTTGGAGGCGGTCAGCACTTTGCTGACCAGGCGTCTTAGTGTGTCGGTGCGTACATTCAGCTCTCCGGTTTCTATCAGGCTATAGAGACGGTTGATGGTGGTATAGCTCTTGAAGAGGGATTCCCGGTATAGCTGATTGAAGATATCGTTGTACTCGCTTTCTTCCCGATAGAGAAGGGAGATGTCTTTGATTAATTCTGTCAGGTAGTCGCATAGCTCCTTGATGCCGCTTCGGGGAGTGAAAAGTTTGATTAGGAAATCATCCATTTTCAGTTCTGAAGGGAGCGGGTAGAAGCGGTTAGTCTTGGTCAGTTCCCGTTCCAGAGGTTCAGCGTTGATGGATAGCTGACGGGTATATGGGTGCTTCAGTATAGCGGATACGGTTTCGTAGGTGAAACGTCCGGTAGCGGTACGGTAGCCGTTCGTTTGTAATTCCATAGCGGCATTAATAAAGCTGTATACCGGAGTTTGTGCAAGCGGGAAACCCATCGTGATGTTGACGTTCTTCACTTCTTGCGGGATGGAGTGGAGTACGGGAAGCAGCAGGGCTTCGTTGCAGAGGACTACGGCGTTCTCTTTTTCTTCGTTGGCAGTGGAAAGAGTACTTTGTACCCATTCCGGAAGAAAGCGGGCTTGCGCGTTCTCGGTAGAAGCGGAGATATAGCGTATGTTCTTCGGCTTCCGTAGAGTGTCGAAACAACTTTCGGGCAATTCATTCGGGAATCGTTTCAGATTACGGTTGATGAATTCTCCGGCTTCGTGTTTGACTATTTGCTTGGTATAAAAGAGATCGTAATCCCAGTAAAACATGGCTTTATCCGCATCTTGTAATAGCTGAAAGAACTTGGTCTCTACTTTGTTGAGCACGTTGAAGCCGACAAAGATGTATTTGTCATATTTCAGTCGGGTGGTATCGAGTTGCTCGATTACATTGCGATAGAGCATTCCTTCGTAGGCTATTCCGAGTTCCGCTAAGTTCTCACGGTAGCGGTGGTAGATAGTACCCAGTTTGTCCCAAAGGGAGATAAACTTCTCTTTGAGTACGGTACGGCGCTCGATAGAGAAGTTTTGGAAGAACTGTTGGATTGCTTCTTCCTGCTCTTTATCAAGGAATTCGTAATCGGATTCTTCAGGTCCTGCAAGTTACTGAAGAGTTTGTCCGCATCTACCAGGTTTTTATCTACATCGTCGAAATCGCTGATGAGCAGCTCGCCCCAAAAATAGAAGTCGTCCAGTGTTTCCTGACTTTCTGTTTCTTCACGGAATACTTTATATAGTTCGCAGACCAACCGGATAGGGTCACCCGCTTTCTGTACAGATAACTTCCGGAACAGGTCGCTGATACTCATTGCGGCAGGAGACCAGATCGGTTGGTCGGATTCTCCTGCCAGATATTCGTTGAAGAATAAGTTGGCACGCTTGTTAGGGAAGACGAGTACTGTACGAGACAGATCGTTTCCTATCTTGGCATATAAATCGTGAGCGACTAGTTGGAGAAATGATTGCATATCAATTATAAGTTTTTTCTATCTTAGATATTTGTTTATTGTTGCCTGAACATTACAGGGATTATGAAACGGACGGCAACTTTCGTTCCGTCATCCAGTTCTCCCGGTTTCCATTTAGGCATAAGACCGACGACACGTAATGCTTCTTTATCCAGATAAGGATCTACACCACGTACAACTTTGGGTTGAACTATATTTCCTTCTTTATCTACGATAAATTGTACAATGGCGCGGCCTTGACATACACCTCCCTGGGACATTGAGGGGTATCTTATGTTTGCACTAATGAATTTCATTAGTTCTCGTGCTCCTCCCGGAAATTCAGGCATGACAGCAGCCACTTCTAATACATCGGTAAGCGAATCTTTTTCAGAAAGCGAGTCTTTTACCGTTATTATATCGCCTGATATAGGAGTAATCTCAATTAATCCCATCTCTTGGGGTAGTTCAGGTAATTCTTGTTTGTTTACTGTATCTTTCTCTACCATAGGTATAGTATCTTCTACAGGAGTCGGGCATATTTCTCCAAACATTACACTAGCATTGGTAGAGTCACTGATAGTTTCCTGGTTAGTTCCTTTATTAGGAGAACTACTACATGAAGTCATCGGTGCCATTGCTACCAGTCCGGCAGATATCCCCAATATAGTTATGGCTTTTCCAGCCATCCGTTTACGTTCCAGCTGTTGTTCCAGATAACGTACTTCGGCTTCGCACTTGGGACAAGTGCCCAGACAATCACCCTGATATTGACACTCGGAAGTAATGAACTCAATATCATTAGCTTCTGCTATTTGTCTGCGGATATCCTTTAATATCTTGCAGGTTTGTTTTCCTCGTTTCATGGCTGACAATTGTTAGGTGTTTTATAAGTAAACCGATCGAATTGGATGATTCCCATTTCTTTCAGTAAACGGATGCTATAATCGACGTCGTTCTCTGTATTGTATGCGGGAATGACGGGGGTACGGACAATGATTTGTTCGTTTTTTCCGTGCTCAATCAAATATTGAAGATTATGCAGGACTTTTTCATTATTTTTTCCGGTGTACTTCTGGTATATGGTATTATTAATGTCTTTGATATCGATGATATAAGAATCGACAACAGGTACTAGTTTCTCTATATTCTCTTGCGTTACATTGAGTGACGTTTCTACGGAAAGCTGCCATTCCTGTCCACAGAGTTGACGGAATTCATAAATGAAATCGCTCTGTAAACAAGGTTCTCCGCCTCCGAATGTAATGCCTCCGTTAGTGGCTAGAAAGTATAATTCATCCTGTCGGACTTCCTCATAAAGCTGCTCGCAGTCATAGTTCTTCCATATACCTTCTGAGTGCAGAGATTGCGGATTGAGGCAATATTTGCAGCGCAGCGGGCAGCCATGGAAAGCCACCAGAGTAGTGACTCCCTCTCCATCAGTACTGAGCCGATGGCGGCTAATTCCTATGAGCGGTGCGGCTTTCATTATTTCACTTTTACAATTAGCTCTTCATCTACGTACCACAGGTAGCCGGTGATATTTTTATATCCCATCTTAGTAAGCAGTTGCATATATCCTTTTACCTGTTTGTTATATTGGAGGTTCTCTTTACCGAATTTGAAGTCAACTACAACTACTTGACCGTCTTTCATCATTACACGGTCGGGACGTCGGGTTTGCAACACCCCTTTTTCTTTGTAAATGATGGCACATTCGTTGAACAGGGTCCATTCCCCCGAATACCAGTCCTGAATCTCCGGGGAGGAGAATGCTTTTCGGGCTACTTCCCGTATTTCTTCAGCCTTTTCGCTGCTGGCAATGACCCCTTCGAAAATGAGGCGCTCAATAGCCGGATCAATATCTTCTGCTGTTTCTATGGCAGAAAATAGCGTGTGCAACATACGTCCGCGATTAATGAAACGGTCATCCGATTCTTCTTCCTCGATCCCCTGAATGAAATCGGCGGAGCGGTTGGATTGACGGAATTCAATCTCATGACGCATGGACTCCATGTGGACAGGCAACTTATCCGGCTTCTGAGTCAGTTTATTGGTCGAAGTTTTTGCTTTTTCTTCTTCCGAAGGACAGAGTTCTCCTTGCTCATAGCAGTCCTCCTCCCAGTTGATGCCTTCTTTGAGGGCAACTACAGGCAGTGTATTGGCCAACAGTTCGGACATGGTTCCTTTTTGTCCTTTCTTGCTCCAGATGATCAGATTCTTTCCGGCACGGGTGAAGGCTACATAAAGCAGGTTGAGATTGTCCACCCACAGTTGAAGACGTTCCAGCAGATAATCGTTCCCATAGATGGATTCGGCCATTTGTGTCGAGTAATTGATGGGAAGGATATCCATGGCATTGAACGGAGCTTCCTGAGGGGCACACCATACCAGTTGGTTATTCGTTTCATTCTCCAGTTTCCAGTCGCAGAAGGGAAGGAGTACTGTATGAAATTCCAATCCTTTGGATTTGTGGATGGAGAAGATTCGGATACCTTCCACTTCACCGCTGGGAATGGTTTTGCTGCACAGCGTCTCATCCCAGTAGCGGATAAAACCGTCGAGCTCCGAGGAGTTACTTTGCAAATAATCCGTTACGGCATCGAAGAAGGCAAACAGATAGGCATCCTGTTCTTCAATGTGACTCATTTTGAAGATGCTGAATAGTTCTTCCAGCAATTCGTAGAGAGGCATGAGACGGAGTTCTTTCTGCTTTTCAAGAAATGCGGGCGGCAGATAGTTTTCTATCGGAAGGAGCAGAAGGGTGTTCCAGTCCAGATTCTTTTGCAGAACTTCGTTCTGATAGGCTATTGCCAGTTGGGCCCGTGCAATTTTATTGCTCTCGTCGGATAGAAATCGCAGTGCGTCTATCATCATGCAGATGGCAAGAGAGGCATCGAGGCGGAAGGCTTCGTCTGATACAATTTTATAATGTAACTCTTTGTCGAAGTAGTCCGCGATGCGGGGAATACTTTTGTTCTTGCGTACAAGGATAGCTATGTCATTCAGCCGTACACCGGAAGAAAGCAGATGCTCTACTTCTTCACCGAGACTTATCAGCGTCTGGTCTGTATAGTCATGCGCTTCGTCCGGTTCCAGAAAAGTGGCTTTGACATATCCTTTCTGTACACTTCGCGGAGATTCCTGTACCACATCGGCATAGGCTTTCTGAAGATCATCGCAATCTTTGCCCAACTGTTTTTTGTATACTTCGTTCAGGTAATTTACAGCAGCAGTGAATATTTGGTTGTTGAACCGGATGACATTGGTCTCACTTCTCCGGTTGGTGGCTAAGGTCTTTACCTTGATGGGGAAATGCTCGATGCGGTCGTTCAGACCGTTAAGGATTCCCCAGTCACCGTTTCGCCAGCGGTAGATGGACTGTTTGACGTCTCCTACTATCAGGCTGTCTGCTCCTTGTGAAAGCCCTTCGAGCAGGAGCAGTTTGAAATTTCCCCATTGCATCCGGCTGGTGTCTTGAAACTCGTCGATCATGACATTGCGGATGTTGGTTCCTATCTTTTCGAACACGAAAGAGGAATCTCCGTCCTTAACCAGTTGATGGAGCAGGGCATTGGTATCTGATAAAAGGAACCGGTTGTTGTCATGGTTCAGCTGTCGTACTTCTTCGTCGATATTGGCGAGAAGCTGTACCTTGTTGAGATGCTGCAGGGAGAGCCGGCAACTATTTAGCAGGAGATTGTTTTTAGAACGCAGCTTCTCCGCATCCTCCAGTATCTGCATCAGGCTGGATTTCGCAAGATCAATAATATCGGCAAACCGTGGAGATGTTTTGGTAGCCCAGTGTTTGGCATCTTCCAGGCATTTCTCTACAGTGGCATTGCGGATGTCATTACTTAGAATGCCATTGTTCAGCTTACGGAAATAGCTGCCGATTCCTCGTGAACCGTTTTTTAGTTCATCTGCGGTAAGGGCGTGTCCTTCCAGTTCTCCTTCAAACTGGTCATAGAATCCTTTCATTTGCTCCAGGATTTCTGTTTCCAAAGCTTTCAGCTGCTTGCGGTATTCTTTGATGGTATCCGGATTGCGGAGGCGCTGGCGGAGACCTTCACCTTTTTCTATATATCCTTCGTCGAAGATGTTGCGCCCGAAATTTTTGACTTCTTCCGATACATTCCAGCGTTTATCATCGGCTATTCGTTCGTTGATGTAGTCTAACAGCCATGCGAGGACAGGAGAGGTGGGACCCAGTTTCTCAATCATGCTGTCCACCGCATCACTGAGTACTTCCGCATTGTTCAGTTCGATATTCAGATTCGGACTGAGTTCCAGCTCACGAGCCAGATTGCGCATGACGGACTGGAAAAAAGAATCGATGGTCTCTACACGAAAACGACTGTAGTCGTGCAACATATATCCGAGGGCGATTCCTGCGGCTTCCCGTATTTCCTGTTCTGTCCTCTTTGTTTCTTCTTTGATGCGGTTCAGGTAGGCCTCGGAATCTTTGTCACCGATCTGAATGCCGTATAGCTGACTGAGAATACGTTCTTTCATTTCTGCTGTTGCCTTATTGGTAAAGGTAACAGCGAGAATCTGCCGGTAGGCACGCGGATTCAGTATCAGCAACTTTATATATTCCACTGCAAGGGTAAAGGTTTTGCCTGAACCTGCCGAGGCTTTATAGACTAGGAGTTCACTCATGCTTTTGATATGAATTGTTTCATGATTGTTTGAATATGTCAAGCCCGAAATAAAGAATAAATAAAGGCAAATAGTCTTTTAGGGCAATGCGTAATAGCTTTAAAGCCTGTCCGATACGATAGTTGACGGTTTGGGGAGAGACGTTCAGCTTTTCTGCAATTTCTTTATGAGTCATCCGGTGATTACGATTCATTTCGTATGCTTCCCGATAATCTTTGGGAAGCTGTTTCAGAGCATTCTCATAAAGGCGGAACAACTCATTTTCCAGATAAAAGTCAGGATTGTCGAATTCTTTCTCGAATTTTTCTGTAATCTCCTGATGTACTTTTCGTCTGATCTCGAAATGGGAAATACGGTTCAGGGCTTTGTTTTTGACAATCGTAAAGAGAAGCGTTTTCAATGTAAGCTCTTCCATAAGGCTACAGCGGTTTTCCCATAACCACATCATCGTGTCCTGTACAATCTCCTCAATCTCCTCCTGCTCGCTGACATATTGCGAACAAAAGGCGCACAATCTACGGAAATAATGCCTGTAGACAGCGTCGAATACATATTCTTCGCCTGCTTTCAAGGCATTGATGATAGATTTATTATTGTTAATATCTAGGTATATAGGAGGTTGTTGCATTCTTCATTATTTTTTATGCAGAGCAAAAATAATGAAAGCAATGAAAGAAACGAAATAAAACGGGAGAAAATATTTTTTTCTTTTTTAGTTTAGTATATTTGCGCTGCCAACTGTATTAATAACAGAGGTATTATATTTTTTTATAGTAAAAGGATGATTGAACATGGATGAATCTATCTTGATGAACTACCTGAGGGGAGGATGCAATGACGAAGAATGTCAGCAGGTAGAACTATGGTGTGAAGAAGCACCGGAAAACCGACAAATACTAGAGCAGCTATATTATACCCTTTTTGTAGGCGACCGTATGGCAGTGATGGATGCTGTAGACACAGAAGCGTCACTGACGAAGTTTAAGTCGCTCGTACGTGAAAAGGAGAAAAAAGCCAAGCGAAGAAGTATATCGGTTCGATGGGGACGTTATGCGTCCGCGACAGCCGCTTTTCTGGCAGGTCTTGTTTTCGCAGGCGGAATTGCGTGGGGATTGCTTTCCAATAAACTTTCTGATTATACAGTGATGACTACCGGTGGACAGAGAGCGCAAACAGTGCTTCCGGACGGTAGTAAGGTTTGGCTGAATGCATCTACGAAGCTTATTTACCGTAACTCTTTCTGGAGTACGGATCGTCAGATTGATTTGTCGGGCGAGGCTTACTTTGAAGTGGCTCGTGACAAGCATGCTCCATTCATTGTAAATACGAAGCATATTAAGACTTGTGTATTGGGTACAAAGTTTAATGTACGGGCACGTGAAGAAGAGGACAGGGTAGTGACCACTCTGTTGCAAGGTTCTGTACGAATGGAATCTCCACGAACCGTCAATAATGGCTATCTGCTGAAACCGGGACAAACGTTGAACATTAATACAACGACCTATCAGGCTGAATTAATAGAATATGCCGAGCCGACCGAAGTTCTTCTGTGGATTAACGGAAAACTGAAATTCAAGCAACATTCATTGCTGGAGATTACAAATATTATGGAGAAACTATATGACTTGAAGTTTGTGTATGATGACGAAAGTCTGAAGACCGAACGGTTTACCGGTGAATTCTCTACTGATAATCTTCCGGACGAAATATTGAATGTATTGATGCATACAAATCACTTCAGCTATAAGAAGGAAGGACGGATTATTCGATTGTCTAAAAAATAAAGAGGATAAAGAGAATGTTAAAAAAAGGTATGTCGCCCAGCGACATACCTTTTTAAGTTTTATTCCAGCCCTATTTCATCTACGAATATAAATGCCGGTCTTCCTTTACCCCAATGCCATGCCGGTATGTTATATTCCGGACGGGCTGTTATTTTCACATAACGTGCCTGCACTGTATCGAAAGAAAGTTCATGGGTATAGATGCCATTCTTATCTTCCTTACTGACGGCGGGGTAAACTTCGGATTTTACTTCTTTGTACTCTTTTCCATCGTTTGATACGGCTACGGAAAGTTCGCGTAAATCAAGAATTACTTCTCCTATTTCTACGTAGGTGCGTACCCATGCTTTGCTTATCGGAATCTCCTGTTGCAGGTCAATCACTGCTTCAAGGTCGTTCTGATAGAAGGCAATCCATCGTCCGGTACGGTAATTTCTGCTTCCTGCCAGTCCGTCAATGAGTGTATTCTTTCCTTCGAATTTATACTTTTCATTAATGGGCTGCTGCATGGTGATCGGCTTCATGGTGGCTTTGTTGAATTTGATATCCTCTTTCAACACTGCACTACTGCCGTTGGGACGGATAGTGATTGCTTTCAGAGTGCAGCTTTGGCCGATTTTCAGTGTGTCCGTGTATATATTGGAACTGGCTGTAGGTTCACTGCCATCGAGTGTATAGTAGACCGGAGTATTATCAATAGTAGATAAGACAACATTCAATACGTTGGCTTCGGTATCAGGGATATATTGGGACTTTACCTGGAAGATATGTTTGGCATAGTTATATTGATTGATGTCATAGACAGCGATCAGTCCGGGCAATCGTTTCAGGAAATCCGCATATTCTTTTTTCCCGAGAAAAGAATATGCGGATTTGATACTTTGTAATGCCCTGTATGAATACAAGGATACGCTGTGTTTTTATTATGATAAAGATCGGATCATTTATCAGTTGTCTACTGATCGGGCCGAGGTACGCTACCGTCTGGATAAAGGCAAATACGATCGTTTGCAAACAA
>OLGL01001505.1_pt1 | contig 22646 bp, 23 predicted proteins | sample 1605041 | NCBI WGS metagenome assembly OLGL01 (sample SAMEA3888905, study PRJEB22519) | human gut metagenome | biome: human gut; feature: human-associated habitat; material: faeces | place: Denmark | collected 2010 | reverse complement strand
TCCGAGCAAACAAATCCCGAAGAATGACTATAAAGCTATGATATTTTTGCATACAGAAAAAGAGCCTGTGCACGATTACGTGCGACAGGCCCTTTTTTATTGACAAATACTGACATATGTCATATACTGAAATCAAATTAATCGACATATGTCAAAAAAAGACGGGCCGCGAGGACCCGTCAGGTTATTGCAGATTGGAGGAGAAATTGTTATGATGAGAGTAGCAGTTACGTATGAAAATGGGAATGTATTCCAGCATTTCGGCCATTCGGAAAAATTCAAGATCTATGATGTTGAAGACGGCCATATCGTCAAGGCCGACGTCATCGACACCAATGGTCAGGGCCACGGTGCCCTGGTCGGTTTCCTGCAGGCCCAGGAAGTCAATGCCGTCATTGCCGGCGGCATCGGCGGCGGAGCTCAGCAGGCCCTGGCGGCCGCTTCGATTGACCTCTATGGCGGCGTTACGGGCAGTGCCGATGAAGCCGTCAAGGATTTGCTCAATGGTACGCTGAAATTCAATCCCGACGTAGCTTGCAGCCATCACGACCAGCAGCATGGCCATGGTGAACATCACTGCGGTTCCCACGGCTGCGGAGGTCATCAGTAACCTGTCTGTTCCCTGGAAAGGAGACGATTCCCTTGAAGAATATCACCGCTTTTTATATGAACGGCTGCCCCTATTGCAAGGGCGCCAAAGAAGCCTTGGCTGAACTGATCGAAGAAAATCCGGCTTACCGCCAGGTAGCCGTCGACTGGTACGAAGAATCGGAACACCCCGAAGTCGTACAGGGCCATTCTTACTACTATGTGCCGTCTATGTTCATCGGCACGGAAAAACTCTACGAAGCCCAGCCAGGCCAGTCTTATGACGACATCAAGGCCCATGTCAAAGCGGCCCTGGATGCGGCGCTGAAGGCTTAATCGTCGCCTAAGACGGCATGGACGGCATCCCGGCAGCGGCGGACGGCTTCATCCATGGTCTGCTCATCAATGGTGAGGGGCGGATTGAAGTAAATGACGTCGCCAATGGGACGCAGGACCAGTCCCAGGTCCATGGCTTTGCGGAAGATGTGCCAGCCGACCCGCTTTTCCGGGTCAAAGGCGCGTTTACTCCGTTTATCTTCAACTAATTCAATCGCATTGATCAGGCCGATGTGGCGGATTTCGCCGACATGGCTGTGGCTGCCGAGAGTAGCGTCTAACTTTTCGTGAAGGTAGATGCTCTTTTCGGCAGCTTTTTTTAATATATCGTCGCGCTCCATGATGTGCAGCACAGCCAGGGCCGCCCGGCAGGCCAGGGGATTGCCGGCATAGGTGTGGCTGTGGACGAAGGCCTTGTGGGTCTTGAAATCGTCGTAGAAGGCCTGGTAAATGGCATCGGTCGTAATCGTCAGGGACATGGGCAGGTAGCCGCCGGTCAGGCCTTTCGACGTGCAGAGGATGTCGGGGCTGACGCCGGCGTGTTCGATGGCGAACATCTTGCCCGTCCGGCCGAAACCGGCAGCGACTTCATCGTCGATGAGCAGGACGCCGTACTGGTCACAGAGCCGGCGCAGGCGGCGCAAGTATTCTGGCGGGTAGATGCGCATACCCGCCGCGCCTTGCAGGATCGGTTCGACGATGAGGGCTGCCGTTTCTTTGCCGTAAGCGGCGAAGGACTTTTCCGCGCCGATGAAACATTCGCAGTCACACGTATCCCGCGTCCGGCCATAGGGACAGCGGTAGCAGTCGAGGCCGTCGAAATGGATGTTGTTCATCATCATGGGCTTGTAGATGCGGGCATAGAGGTCCATACTGCCGACGGACAGGGCGCCGATGGTCTCGCCGTGATACGATTCAGACAGGCACATGAAACGCTGCCGTTCAGGATGGCCCGACTGATACTGATATTGAAAGGCCATCTTCAGGGCACATTCGACAGACGATGAGCCATTATCGGTGAAATTGAAATGCGTCAGCCCTTTTGGCAGCAGCGGCAGCAATGCCTGACAGAGCTCGATAGCCGGGCGATGGGAGAAATTGGCAAAGATGACGTGTTCCAGCTGGTCGAGCTGGTCTTTGATGGCGTCGTTGATTTCGTCGTTGCAGTGGCCGAGAAGATTGCACCACCAGGAACTGATGATGTCGATGTATTCTTTGCCTTCGGTGTCATAGAGATAGCAGCCCTTGCCGTGGTCGATGACGACGGGGGGGAAGACTTCAGCGTCCTTCATCTGCTGGGCCGGATGCCAGATGTATTTCAAGTCAGCTTCAAGTAAACTCATGTAAATCACTCCTTACTGATATAGTTGAATCAAAGCCTGGGCATCGGCCTGTAAAAGTTCGGCGTTGTCGCCGACGACGGCCAGGACGGGCTTGCCGCTGAGCTTTTCAATCATGCGGATGTTGTCTTTTTCCATGGGGCTTCCCGTATAATGGTTGACGATGAAACCTTGGACAGGCAGGCCCTTTTCTTTCATATAAAAGGCGGTCAGGACGGCGCCGTTGATGGTCCCCAGGCCAGCCGGGCAGACGATGAGCGATGGGATGTGCAGCCAGCCGATGAGGTCTTCCAGCTGGAAGCTGATGGCATCATCTTCGCGGAGGGGACAGATGATGCCGCCGCTGCCTTCGACGGTGACATAGGGATAGGCTGCCGTGACGCGCTGCCAGTCGCGGAGGATGACGCTTTTTTCGATGGGCTTCTCTTCCCAGCGGGCTGCCAGGTGAGGCGACACGGCGTGGTCGTAAAGATAAGACAAGAGCAGGTCCGGCGATTCGCCGATGCCGGCTACCTCATTTACATAGCCGGCATCACTGGCCGCGACGGTCGGGGCGCCGCTGATGGCAGCCTTATAATAACCGACGTCATAACCGTGCTGGCGCAGTGTCTTGATGAGCAGGGCTGTGACATAGGTCTTGCCGATGTCTGTCCCCGTCCCGGTGATGAATAAACCTTTACTCATAGTAAACGAACTCCTTTCTAGAGGGCAGTGGTCCGACGTATCCGGCGGGCCAGGAAGGCGGCGACGATGCAGAGGGAGATGTCGCCGGGAATGGGCAGGACGAAGCAGTAGACGAAGAGCGTCCACAGACTGATCGGTGTGCCCAGGTATACGTTATTGATTAAAGTTAAATAGACCATGCCGCAGGCGTAGACGATGATGAGGCCGGCAAAATCAGCAGCCAGCAGGCGCCGCAGCGATGGCATGGCGCTTTGATGGGCGATGTATCCGGTCAGCCAGGCACCGCCGATGAAGCCGATGAGATAGCCGAAGGTCGGCTGGAAAATATAGGACGGACCGCCGCCAGACGTGAAGACCGGCAGTCCGACCAGCCCTAAGAGGACGTAGACGGCCACCGAGGCGGCGCCGCGGCGGCTGCCCAGGAGCAGTCCGGCCAGGGTGGTGAACAATAATTGCAGCGTAAAAGGACAGAACGGAACAGGGATGCGGATAAAGGCCCCGATGGCGATGAGCGCCGTGAACAGGGCGAATAAGACCATATCCCGCGTATCCCAGCGGTGGGCTGAGAGGACAGAAGAAACCATGAAATCACTCCTTTGGATAAATGCAAACCATACTAATATTTAAAAAGTTTACGATAATCTGGATTATAGCCAATAATCGACTTATTGTCAATTTTTAAATAGTACAAATTAGTTAACAATAATCAGACGAGAATTTCTCCCATTGACAAAAGCGAAAGAAGTGATTAATCTATAATTACAAAATAGATATAAATTATTTTGTTTAAAAAAGAAATGGAGGAATTGCGATGTCAAATGTTAATATTGACTGGTCGGCCTTGGGTTTTGAATATCAGCCGATTGCAAAACGTTATGTTGCCAACTATAAAGATGGCAAATGGGGCAAAGGGGAATTGACGGATAACCCGAATGTCGTCCTCAATGAATGTGCCGGCATCCTGCAATACTGCCAGCAAGTCTTTGAAGGCTTGAAAGCCTATAAAACCAAAGACGGCCGTACGGTCACCTTCCGTCCGGACCAGAACGCAAAACGTTTGATGGACTCGGCAAAACGCTTGGAAATGCCGCCGGTTCCGGAAGATATGTTCATGGAAGCTGTCGACGAAGTCGTCCGGGCCAACAAGGATTATATTCCTCCCTTTGAAAGCGGCGGCGCTCTCTACCTGCGTCCGTATCTCTTTGGGACTAACCCGGTCATCGGCGTCAAACCGGCTGACGAATATCAGTTCCGCCTCTTCGGCACACCCGTCGGTTCGTACTTCAAGAACGGCGTCAAACCGATTACGATTTGCATTTCTGACTTCGACCGTGCAGCACCGCGCGGCACAGGCCATATCAAAGCCGGCTTGAACTATGCCATGAGCATGTATCCTTACATTTTGGCTCATCAGAACGGCTTCGATGAAAACATGTTCCTCGACCCGGCTACGCGCACGTACGTAGAAGAAACGGGCGGCGCTAACTTCCTCTTCGTCAAGAAAGATGGCACTTTGGTTACGCCGAAATCGGACTCCATCCTGCCGTCCATCACCCGCCGTTCCCTGATCACGATCGCAACGGACATGCTTGGCATGAAAGTCGAACACCGTCCGGTTAAATTCGCAGAAGTCAGCGAATTCGCTGAAGCCGGCCTCTGCGGTACAGCTGCCGTCATCTGCCCGGTAGGCAAAGTCGTCGACCACGGCAAAGAAATCTGCATCCCCAGCGGCATGGACGAAATGGGTCCTGTCCTGACGAAACTGTACAAGACCTTGCGGGGCATCCAGATGGGCGAAATCGAAGGACCGGAAGGTTGGATCCACGAAGTTAAATAATTATAGTTTGTAGTACGGAGTTTATAGTTTGTAGAAGTTGGTTTTAAATTTTTAACCATCCGCTAACAACTAACAACTAGCCACTAACAACTTGAAAGGAGCTGTCGCGATGCGACAGCTCCTTTTTTTACAACACGCCCAAGCCCTCCAGCAATATTTTCAAACCAATCAAGATGAGGACGGCCCCGCCGATGCGTTCGGCCTTATTTTTATAGCGCATCCCGAAGAGGCTGCCGACTTTTATCCCGGCTGCCGAGAACAGGAACGTCGTCACGCCGATGAGCGTCACAGACGGCACGAGGGCGATGTCCATGAAGGCGAAGGTGACCCCGACGGCCAGGGCGTCGATACTGGTTGCGATAGCCAGCATGAGCATCGTATAGGGACTCATGGACGCATCACAGTGCTCTTCGTCCTCAAAGGACTCTTTAATCATATTGAGGCCGATGGCGCTGAGCAGGATGAACGTGACCCAGTGATCATAGGCATCGATCATGTCGGCGAAAAAGCTGCCCAGACCATAGCCGATAGTGGGCATCAGAGCCTGGAAGCCGCCAAACCACAAGCCGGCCAGGACCATGTGGCGCCAGTTGATTTTTCCCAGCGACAGGCCTTTACAGATGGAAACGGCAAAGGCATCCATGGACAGGCCGACGGCCAGCAACAGTAAATCAAGTGTATTCATTCTCTTCTCTCCTCATCAATGCAGCAATATACAATTCAATTATTATAAGAGATAGGGAAATCGATGTCAACGAAAAAGATTGCCAAATCAACGAATTGTGCTACAATACATTTTGTGACAAGAAAGGACGTGAAAACACATGAAATATAGAAAGCGCCATCTCCTGGCGGCGCTCCTCAGTGCGTTTACTTTATTTTCCGGTCAGGCCCTGGCCATGTCCGTGGATAACCTGATGCAGGTCGTCGCCAAGGACAGTGCGACAGGCAAGACCATTTCCTGGCAGTCTGACAGCGACCGCAGCGATTACAGTGTAGAATACCGCCACAAGGACCAGGATGATGTCCAGTTGGCTTATGTGACCGAAGGGAAACGGCCTCCCATTTACGACGCCGACAATCCGGCACCCTATACGTATGGGGCTTACATGCAGAAACTGACACCGGCTACGGAATATGAATACCGCATCGTCAATGCTGACGGTGCGACCGATTGGATTACTTTTTCGACGACAAAAGAAGATTTAAACAAATACAAAGTCCTCGTCTTCGGCGACTCTCAGTCCACCGATTACAGCGTCTGGGGTCAGACGGCGCAGATCGCCTGGCAGCAGAACGATGATGCGGCTTTCTTCATCAACATGGGCGACATTACCGACAACGGGCAGGCCTACTTCCAGTGGCGGGACTGGTTTGAAAATGCCGATGTCCTGACCAGCCACATCCCCTTTGCCCCGGTCCTGGGCAACCACGAAGCCTATAGCATGGATTGGAAATTTGCCGAACCGTATACGTATAAGGCCCTGTTCGCCGTGCCTTATGGCGGACCGAAGGACCAGAACCGCCTGGCTTACTCCTTTGATTATGGCGACGTCCACTATGTGTCACTCAATACGGATTATGAAGAATTGAACGGCTGGCGTCCGACGATGATGGAAGATGAAGCAGCCTGGCTCGACAAGGATTTGGCTGCGGCCAAGAAGGCCGGGAAACGGCTGGTCGTCCTCATGCACCGTCCGCCTTGGGACAGCCCGTATAACGGCACCCTCGATGTAAACGGCAAATATTTCATGCCGCTCTTCGATAAATACGACGTCCCCCTGGTATTTACGGCTCATGAACACTGCTATGAACGGACCGTTCCCATCAAGAACGACCAGGCCGCTACGGAAGGGACCGTCTACATTGCCACGGGCCGCTCCGGGACAGAAGCCTGGGATGGCTCGGTCAAGAAGCCGACTGATGTCATTTACTATAATCCGACGGATATGCCCATGTACCTGACGCTCCAGGTCGAACCGGATGAATTCCGCGTCAGCGCCGTGAAAAATGACGGCACCCTGATCGATACCGTTTCCATCCCGGCCAAGCACCAGGAAGCGGAAGTTTCCAAAGACGCAGACAACACCGTAAAGGCGCCGGAAACGAAGACCAAGAAAGATAAGCAGAGTGCTAAGCAACATGCTAAGAAAAATGTAAACAAACATAAACAGAAGTAAAGACGGTTGTTTTCTTTCTGGAAGACGTGTATAATTAACAGTTACAGAAAGTAAACAGAAGAGGAGCGAATGAGAATGAAAAAATTAGCAAAAAATATGATCCTTTGTGCGCTCGTGACGATGAGTTTATCAGCCGTCTGCTTTGCAGAAGATACGACTACGACGGAAACGACGGCAGCAGAACCGCAGGCGACGGCTACGGTGACGACAACGACTCAGGCCGCTCCGGACCAGAATGTCGTCGACTGGCTCGACCCGGCTGCCGGTGAATGGTACAGCACCAAGGGCAACCTGGTCATGACCATCGAAGGCAACACCATTAACGGCTGTACGGTGACGGACCCGAAAGACTGCACCTATGACTATCCGAGGACCGGGACTTTCACCATCCATGAACAGACTGGCGACCGGACGATCAAGATGGACCTCATGGGCCATAAATCCCATCAGTATCTCATCGTAGACAATAAGATGCCCTTACGCCGTTCCCTCAACGCCGACCGTTACGAATCCATTGGCGGCGTCTACCTCGGCATGACCCAGGAAGACCTGACGGCTGCCTATGGCCAGCCGAGCAGCACTGCCGAAGATCAGGGGACAGACCGCTGGATTTATGATAATCACCACATGGACGCTTATCTCCAGGGCGGCATCGTCATCGGTATCCGCATCTATGACGGCAGCGATTTGAAGTTCGATAAATCCGGCCTGACCGCTTCTGACACAGCAGGTGCCTATGCCAAATCTTACGAATTGGAAACGACGCCGGAAGTCCCGACAGAAGCCAACGCCATTTCCAAAGCCTATAAACTGCCCCAAGGCGAATACCTGCGCTTTGGCCAGAATTTCGTCCAACTTTCCATTTAATCGGATAGATATTAATTGCACATCGACTGAAATGGGGCCTCACATGACGGGAATCTTCATGTGACAGCCCCCTTTTCGTTGCATTATTCTTTGAAATACGGTAAACTAAAGGTAATTGATTTATATGAATTGCTGTTGCGCTGGCTGGCATGGTTAAGCCTTTTTTTATTGGAAAAATGAGCCAGGTAAATGCAAAAACAGAGATAGTAAACATGAGGAGAGAAAACACGTGATTACGACAAGAGATTTAATGGACCGCTATAATATCAAGACCCGTCAGGGCATCATCCAGTTCGTCAAAAAACATCTGGACGAAATCAATCATGACGGAGAAGAACACGCCACCATGCAGAAAGGCGAATGGGCCTTCGATACGGAAGCTGTCCGCATCCTCGACCAGCTGCGCGGCCTCCACGACCAGGCGACCATTACCGAACTGGAAAGCGAAAAAGTATCCAATGCCCAGCAGGAATCGCATAACCTGCGTATTTTGCTGCTCAAAGCCCAGCAGGACCTCAACACGGCCCAGCAGCAGGTCATCACATTGCAGCAGAACCTGATCGCCAAACAGAACGAACTGTCTGAAGTCAAAGTCAAAGCCCTGGAAGCCCAGCAGAACAAGGACCAGGCCGACGCCCTGCAGAGCGAACTGGACCGCCTGAAAAAAGAAGGCAGTATCATCGAAGACGAACACAAACAACTCCAGGAAACACTGGCCACCGTCCAGGCCGAACGAGACAGCCTGCGCCAGCAGCTGGCCGAAAAAGACAACCGCCATTGGTGGGAATTCTGGAAATAATCATACACCGGGAACAGGGGCTATGGCATGGAAATCCTGAGAGCATGCCATAGTCTTTTTTAAAAGGCTCCCATGATAGGGGAGCTGAGTGCCGAAGGCAGTCTGAGAGGTTTAAGGCTCCCATGATAGGGGAGCTGAGTGCCGAAGGCAGTCTGAGAGGTTAAGGCTCCCATGATAGGGGAGCTGGCCGCCAAAGGCGGTCTGAGAGGTTTAAAGGCTCCCATGGTAGGGGAGCTGGGTGCCGAAGGCAGTCTGAGAGGTTCTTTGAAAAGGAGTGATACGGCCATGAGCGATAATATTACGATTCGGCCAGCCCGTGGAGCTGATGCGGCAGCTTTGGCCCGGATTTACGCACACTACGTAGAAAAGACGGCCATTACGTTTGAATACACCGCACCGGATATGGCGGAAATGGAACGGCGCCGCCAAGAAATTTCGCAGCACTATCCCTACTTGGTTGCCGAAACAGACGACAAGGTCATCGGTTATGCCTATGCCCATGCATTCTATGGCCGTGAAGCCTATGCCTGGTCCGTCGAATCGAGCATTTACGTCGACGTAAACGCCCGTAAACGCGGAATTGGCCGCAAGCTGTACGAAACACTGGAAAAAACCTTGAAATCCATGGGAATCCTCAACATCAACGCCTGCATTGCCGTACCCCGTGATGAAAAGGACCCGTATGTCACCAATGGCAGCCTGAACTTCCATCAATGCCTTGGCTACACCCTGGTCGGTCGTTTCCACAACAGCGGCTACAAATTCGACCGTTGGTATGACGTCGTCTGGATGGAAAAAATGATCGGCCCCCATACCATTCATCCCCGATTTCCGGCAAAAAAATGAGATCCTTTTTACAAAAATAACCGCCAACAGTGTAAAAACCATTGGCGGTTATTTTTTATTATGGTTGGTTTGTTGATAGGCAGACTAACTTGCTGATTTTAAAACTTTTTATTTAGAATTATATACAGTTATCAATCTGTTCACATTCATTATTGTTTGAGTTGCTTTTGGTATTCGTTTTTTACGTAGTCGAATATTGCTTTATAAATTGGGGCTTTATCAAGATTACTTGACTCCTTATGGATTGATGAAATAGATTTTGACTGAGGATATGGTGCTGACCAAAAGACGTTTTTATTTCGTAAATCACATCGGTAGAGACTAAATTTCATGGAAACGTCGTCTTGCGACCGGCTAGCACACCATATGTATGCAATATCATTTGTAAAATCAAATTCTATAGAATCTTGATCAATGAAATAATCTCTTCCAGACGGAGAGGTATAAATCTTTTTTATTCGATTTTCTTTTTTATTAAAAGAATAGATTGGTGATAGCCCATATTTTTTTGCAATGATATTAGCAATGTCATCTTCAATCCATAAGGGTGCTATTAGCGTATTATGATCGTAAAAGGAATTTGTTCGGTCTTCCGTCTGATTTATCTGACCATTAATAATCTTCATCCAGGTAATATGAGAATAGGTCTTTGTTTTGAAATATATCCGTTCTCTCAATAAAATAGTACGTATGCCGTCATCCATATTATGTTTTACCCAGGCATCAGCTGTATTCGTAATTGAATCATAGCGGATACTATTTGTTTCCACAGCCCATTCAGAGGCGTTAGGAAGAGTAACCCAGTTTTCTACGGGCGTTGCAAACGAGGTGGCTGTCAATATCAGACAGAAAAGTAACAGCGAAATAATTCTTTTCATATGATCCCTCCTTTTTTTTGAAATAGTAAAAGTTATCAGCTATAAAAAAAGATATATAAATTGATTCACCAACACTATCAGGTATTATTGGATAAAACTCATACGAATAAGTATCTGAATCAGAATCATATAGTGTACCACCTGAATTATAATTAGCATAAGATAAAACCGCCATTCGTTTATTAGGTGTGATTCGTATTAGTTGTTTTTCTATAGTGCTAGGGCTTATATATTTGATTCATACATCTGTATAACTTTCATATCGGCTAATACTATCCATATCGATATAAAGTTGGTCTCCATCAGAAGAAGTGGTCAGATATCGCCAATCCGATGCAAATATTGGGGCACTGATTGTAATGAATACTGCTAATAATAAAAAGATTCGTTTAATGAGATAACCTTCTTTCTATGTAAAAAGTCATCGTTCATATAAAAACAGCATTTATATTATATTTCGACAAAGAATCTGATAATCCTGCTAAAATCTTTCCATTATAAATCCTGATTATTTAATTCTAGTCTATTTATAACTTTTTTGACATTCGGATATATTTCTTATATATTATGAGTAGAAATAAAACGATTCGATAATCTTACTGAAAATGTTTTTATGACGGAAGTGTAGTTTTATGAAAAAAATAATGGTAAAAATATCTATAGCCCTTTGTATCATTACAATATTTTCTCTGCCGGTTTATGCAATAAATTGGCGGTCCATAGGTGTGGATAAATCTGGTGCGCACATGTATATGGATTTAGATTCTATTGAAAAAATAGATAAAAATACAGCGATATTCTGGATGCGAGCAAATGTTTCTAAAGAAGGATGGAAAGGGTATTTTCATATTGCATTAAATAAAGAAACAAATGAATATACCATAATAAAAATGAGTATCTATAATTTAAATGGACAACTAATCGGCATGGTTAATTATAGCGGGGTTAATGAAATTAACCGTGGAATGAATAAAAATAAATATAAAGCGTCAAATAATGACCGGATTAATCGACAAATAAAAAATTTGATTTGGCCGAATTATTAGACAAAAACTGTTTCCGTGAGAAGTACAGTAAAAAGTAGTATGTGTTTAAAAGGGGATGCCATATTATGCGATTTTTCAAACAAATAAGTTTATATTTTTTTATGTTTTTCTTGTTGTTTTTTGCAGTATCTCCTGCTTTGAGTGCAAAAGCTATGGCAACTGATACGCCAAGCAATCTAGCAATAATGGTACCTAAACTAGTTAAAATTAATCAACATCTTCCCACGCTTTCGTTTGTGACTTTAAGATTAGGAAACTATCTCGATTTTATAAGTGCTGAATATTTACTTGGAAAAGCGATAGATTCCAGTGGCCCCGTTCAGCAAGGGAATTTACGTATTGAACAAATAACTTTTGAACATGGCATTATTACAACTCGCGACAATCAAGTCTGGACTATTCGTGTTACAGGAAACCAGACTAACCCTAACATTGAACCAGGTGTAGGAGGTGTTCGAATAGATGATACAGAATCTCAAATCATAAAATTCTATGGTGAACCCATAAAAACAGAACAAATTTTTCCACGGCAAAAGACATTAATCTATATAAAAGGGCGAGATTACGTCAAATTTGATGTTTCTGAAACTACCCATAAAGTTATTGAATTTGAACTTGGTATATTATAAAAATGTAAAACATACACAAAAAGTACCTGATTGGATTTGTATGGAAGTCCCACATGGGAAAAGTGCGATCAACCGCTACCAGCTGAAAGAACAGCCTTTGCTGCACCGCTATAAGGAGCCTTGCCAGAATTATGACCTCATGGGCATCATCTTTGTCTATCTGGGAAATAGCAAAGTCAAGGACCAGCTGATAAACTTGCTTGATTTGATGTTCAAATCGTCAAAGGACGCCAGTGAAAAGATTACGACCCTGCATAATGATTTTGGAATTGATTTGACACAAGAAGGAGAGGGGGATTTGGCAGTCATGTGCAACTTAGGAGAAGGAATATACGAAGATGGCCTGATGAAAGGCAAGCAAGAAGGATGGGAAAAAGGCAGAAAAGAAGGTAGAGAAGAAGGTAGAAAAGAAGGCAAAGAGGAAGGTAGAAAAGAGGGCAAAGAGGAAGGCAGAAGAGAAGGAAAATTGGAATTCGCTCTCGAACTGTTAAAGGATGGGATGGCCTTAGAAAAAGTGGCAAAGTATAGCAAACTATCGTTGTCCATGATTGAAAAACTGGCCAAACAAAATAAATTGATTTAGCATCTGAACTCATAGATATTCATGGGGGCCATTTGGGGGGGCCATTGATATGCACCCAGCGGTAAACGTGATAAAATTGGAAAGACAGAGGGACTGTCACATGAAGGTTTCGGCCATCATGTGACAGTCCCTTTTTTTATTCCTTGACATATACCCTATTGGGGTATATAATCTATATCGTTGATACGGTATGGGGGTATATTACACAACAAAATATACCCCGCATAGGTATTTGGGAAGGTGGTTTTTTCATGAACAATATGATTTTAGAGGTTAAGGATTTACAGAAAACATTTCATACAAAAAGCGGGCATACTGTCAAAGCCGTACAGGGCATTTCTTTTTCTGTGGCCCGCGGTGAAATTTTTGGCTTCTTAGGGCCAAATGGGGCAGGGAAGAGTACGTCTATTGCGATGTTGACGACACAGCTCCCAGCTGATGGTGGGACGATTCTTCTCGATGGGACGTCGGTCTTGGATGACCCGGTGACGGCGCGGGGGAAAATCGGTGTCGTCGCTCAGCATAATAACCTGGACCGCTCGTTGACAGCACGGGAAAATCTCTTGTACCATGCCCGGTATTTTGGGATGGATAAAAAGGAAGCGAACCGCAAGGCTGATGAGTATTTGGAAAAATTCGGCCTGGCTGACCGGCAGGATGATTATGTTAAGACTTTTTCTGGCGGCATGGCCCAGCGATTGAAGATTGCCCGCGCCATGATGCATACGCCGGATATTTTATTCCTCGATGAACCGACGACGGGGCTGGACCCAAATTATCGGGAGATTTTATGGGAAAATATGCTGGACCTGAATAAACAGGGGACGACGATTTTCCTGACGACACATTACATGGAAGAACCAGAACGGTTCTGTCAGCATATTGCCATCGTCGACCACGGGAAAATCCAGGCGCAGGGTACGGCAGCGGAATTGGAAGCCTTAGTGCCTGCTGATGCTGTCCACGGGCGCAAGGCGACGCTGGACGATGTATTTGTTTATTTAACGGGCCGCAATATGAACGAACGGCAGTAAGTGAGGGTGATTTGCATGAAACAGAGAAAAGTATCTTTATCCCAGGCTTTTTGGGCTATGGTCCAGCGGGATCTGCTGGCACAATGGCGTGATAAGAGTGAATTCATTTTCCGGGTAGCCATGCTGCCCCTGGTCCTGATCATTGTTTATGGCTATATCATGCCGCATATCGGCTTCGTGCCGGAATCGTTCCCGTCGCAGATGTTTGCCGGTATGATCGGTATGAGTATCCTCATTACGGGGATTCATGGGACGGCCATTCCCTTTACCATGGATTTCAATAATATGCATGAAATCGAAGACCGCTTGCAGGCTCCGGTACCGCGCAATATCGTAGCTTATGCCAAGATGTTCGTCGGCATCATCGAAGCCTTCATCGGCGGTATCATCGTCCTTCCCATTTCCCTTATTTTTATGGGTAGTCAAATCACCATCCACATGGATGCGGAAACGCTGCCTCTGCTGGTCCTGGTGCTGGTCCTCATCGCCCTGGCTTCTGCTTCGCTGGGACTGCTCGTCGGGACCATCGTCAAGCCTCCGCAGATTGCCGCTATGTTTCCGGGATTCCTCATGCCCGTCGTCTTTACGGGGGCGATTTTCTTCTCCTGGTACAGCCTGGCACCGACTCCGGTTTTTCAGAAGCTGGTCCTCATCAACCCTTTAGTCTATGCCAATGAAGCCCTGCGTTACGCCCTGACGCCCCAGATTCCCAGTATGCCGATCGGCTTTTCACTCCTCGGTCTGGCTGTCAGCATCGTCATCATGGGGAGCATCGGATTCCGGCGTTTCCACAAAATGACTAATCGGGCCTGATAGTGCAAAATAATTATGGAGAAACATTTAATGTATTAAAGAAAATATAAAAAGAGAAGGAGCTCCTTGTTGTATAATAAGTTTAGACAAAACAAAGACAAAAGGAGTCCCTGTGATATGTGGATTGTACAAAAAAACAAAATTTGGTACAATGAGGTCAAAAGGAGGTGTGGCCGATGAATGAAGAGATAATGCAGGATGTAAAGGAACAGCTGGCAGGGGCGTTGGATTACGATCAAGCAGCGAAAGGCGTTTTGTCGCAGAAAAAGGTGCTGGCTTATATCTTGAAACGGACGGTCCCTGAATTTGAATCGGCCAGCCTCGACGATATTGCCAATATCTACATCGAAGGGACGCCGGAGGTCAGTACGGTTCCGGTTTCTAAGGATAAAACCAACGCGGTCCGGCACGCTTTGGAGCGACAGGATACACCGAAAATCAAAGGGGCGCAGAATGAAGATAACAGCATAACTGAAGGCAGCATCGTCTTTGACATCTTATTTCGGGCGAAGGCACCGGAAACGAATGAGCTTATTACCCTGATTATCAATGTAGAAGCACAAAAACGATTGAACCCGAAAAAGAAAACGGGAGATACCTATCCTCTATTAAAAAGAGCTGTCTATTATGCCAGCCGCTTGATTTCTTCGCAAAAAGGGACCGAATTCATCAATAGCGACTACGATAAAATAAAGAAGGTCTATACCATTTGGATCTGCATGGAAGCCCCACAGGGGAAAAGTGCTATCAACCGCTATCAGCTGAAAGAACAGCATCTGCTGCACCGCTATAAAGAACCCGTAGCAAATTATGATCTCATGGGCATTATCTTCGTATATCTGGGAAATAATAGGACGCGAGACCAGTTGATGCACCTGTTATATTTATTGTTTGTCAAAAAGATGAAATCAGAAGACCTACTGACAGCCTTACATGATGAATATGACATTGATTTGACAGCTAAAGGGAAGGAGGATGTAACCACTATGTGCAACTTAGGTGAAGGACTCTATGAAAGAGCCATGGAAAAAGGCTTGGAAAAGGGTATAGAAAAAGGCATAAAAAGAGGCATAAAAAGAGGCGTTGAGCAAGAAAAACGAAATTCTGAACGGAAAGACCGGGAAGCAGCGCTCGAAATGATTAAAGATGGTCTATCCTTTGAGCAAATTGCCCGGTACATGAAACTTTCTATCGAAGCAGTCGCTGAAATTGCCAAGCAAAATAAATTGATATAAGGTGATAGTTTGTAATACGGAGTTTGTAGTTTTCAGAGAAAACCTTTAAATTTCAAGCCATCCACTAACCCCTAGCCACTAGCGGCTAACCACTAAAAAGAGGCTGTCTTAATGCGACAGCCTCTTTTTCACATCTTACACTGTCTTGACAGTAGTATTGTCAAATCTTTACCGATACGGTATAATAGGGTAAACAAAAAACGGTCTATCCCGCAAGGGATGATGCGCCGTTATGTACTTTAAATAAAAGAGGTTGTCACATAAAGGTATCTTTGTGGGGCAACCTCTTCCCTGAAAGGATGAAGTTTGGTGTATATCGAAGATGAGATTGCTGCTCTGAAGAAAGAGAAGCAGGCTATTATCCTTGCTCATTATTATGTGCCTGATGAAGTTCAGGAATATGCTGATTTTGTCGGTGATTCTTTTGGCCTGGCCAAGAAGGCTATTGAAACGGATGCCAAAATCATCGTCTTTGCCGGTGTCGATTTTATGGGGGAAAGTGCCAAGATGCTCAAACCGGAAAAGAAGGTCCTCATGCCCGATGCGACGGCCAGCTGCCCTATGGCTCATATGGCCGACGTAAAGACGATTGAAAAAGTCCGTTCCCAATATGATGATCTGGCCGTCGTCTGCTACGTCAATTCGACGGCTGCTGTCAAGGCCGTGTCCGATGTCTGCGTCACGTCGTCGAATGCCGTCAAGATTGTCCGGAAACTGCCGAACAAGCATATTTTCTTTACGCCTGATCGGAATCTGGGCTATTACGTATCGACGCAGGTCCCGGACAAGCATTTTATCCTCAACGACGGCTTCTGTCCGCGCCATGATACGGTCGACCCGGCTTATGTGAAACAGGTCCAGGCGGCTCATCCCCAGGCCTTGTTCCTGGCTCATCCGGAATGCCGCAAAGAAGTCCTGGCCCTGGCCGATTATGTCGGCAGTACGTCGGGCATCATCGACTATGCCGGCAAGTCCGATGCCAAGGAATTCATCATCGGTACGGAAGGCGGCGTCTTTTATGAATTAGAAACGCGCAATCCTGGCAAGACCTTTTATCCGGCCATGGAAGATGCGTACTGCATCAACATGAAGAAAGTCACGCTGGAAAAAGTCCGCGACTGCCTGCGCGATGAAACGAATGAAGTCAGCGTCGACCCGGATGTCGCCGGAAAAGCTGTCCGTTCGCTGGAACGGATGCTGGAATTAGCCAAATAGAAGAAGGTAATAGCAATGGAAACAGAAAAAACAGATATCGTCATCATCGGTACCGGGGCCAGCGGCCTTTTTGCCGCCCTGCATCTGCCCCGGGATAAACGAGTCCTGATGATTACCAAAGATGAAGTAGAAAACAGCGATTCTTTTTTAGCCCAAGGGGGCATCTGCGTCCTTCACGACAAGGACGATTACGACAGTTTCATGGAAGATACGCTCAAAGCCGGCCATTATGAAAACCGACGTGAATCCGTCGATATCATGATCCGCTCGTCGCGGCCGGTCATCAATGAACTCATCGGCTACGGCGTCGATTTTGCCCGTAAGGCCGACGGCTCTCTCGATTATACGCGGGAAGGCTGCCACTCGCGGCCGCGTATCTTGTTCCATGAAGATATTACGGGCAAGGAAATCACCAGCCATCTCTTAGCGGCTGTCCGCCAGCTGCCCAATGTGACTATCCGCGATTTTACGACTATGGTCGACATCGTCACCGACGGGAACCGCTGCCTGGGCATCATCGCCCGCGACAGCCAGGGCTGTTACCGAGCTATCCAGGCCGATGAAACGATTCTGGCCAGTGGCGGTGTCGGCGGCTTGTATGACCATTCGACGAATTTCCCGCATCTCACTGGCGATGCCCTGGCCATTGCCATGCGCCATGGCGTCGAACTGGAACACATCGACTACGTCCAGATCCATCCGACGTCGCTCTATTCCAAAAAGCCGGGCCGGAGCTTCCTTATTTCTGAATCAGTCCGCGGTGAAGGGGCCAAGCTGCGCGGCAAAGACGGTCAGCGTTTTGCCAACGAAGTCCTGCCCCGCGATTTGATGACGGCCGAAATCCGCAAGCAGATGAAGAAGGACGACCGCCCCTTTGTCTGGCTCGACATGACCGTCCTCGGCGAAGACGTCATCAAGCATCATTTCCCGCACATTTATGAACGCTGCCTGGAAGACGGCATCGATGCGACGAAGGACTGGGTCCCGGTCACGCCGGCCCAGCACTACTTCATGGGCGGCATCCATGTCGACAAGTACAGCCAGACGACGATGGACCATCTCTACGCCGTCGGCGAAACGAGCTGCAACGGCGTCCACGGCCGCAACCGCCTGGCCAGCAATTCTCTCCTGGAAAGCCTGGTCTTTGGCAAGCGTGCAGCCCAGCACATCGTGGAAACAGAAAAGCAGCCTCAGCAGGTAGTCAGTGGAGCCGAGTTTGCCAAAGCCTGTGCGCCGTCAGAAGCCTTCATCTGCAGTCATGAAGATACACTGGCGGAAGAATACCGCCGTCATGTCTTAGGTGAAATGGAAAGAGAGCGTGAATGTGATGAACAGCGTAACCATGAAATTGCAGGCTGATCCCTTGATCCTGCAGGCCCTGCAGGAAGACATCACCGGTGAAGACGTGACGACCAATGCCATTTTGCCGGAAGACTGCCAGGGTGAAGCGGAACTCCTGTGCAAACAGGACGGCATCATCGCCGGCCTCGATGTCTTTGCCCGGCCCTTTACTCTGCTGGACGACAAGGTGTGGTTCGAGTTCTTCGTCAAAGATGGCGATGAAGTCCATAAAGGCCAGAAACTGGCCAAGGTCGTCGGCAGTATGCGGGCCATCTTGTCGGCCGAACGGGTAGGCCTGAACTATTTGCAGCGCATGAGCGGCATTGCGACCTATACCCATCAGGTCGTATCCCTGCTGGAAGGGACGGGGATGACCCTCGTCGATACGCGCAAGACGACGCCGAACATGCGGGTCTTTGAAAAATACGCCGTCACCGTCGGTGGCGGCAAGAATCACCGCTACAACTTATCGGACGGCGTCCTCCTCAAGGACAACCATATCAGTGCCGCCGGCGGAGTGGCCAAGGCCATTGCCATGGCCAAAGCCTATGCGCCTTTCGTCCGCAAGATCGAAGTCGAAACAGAAACGCTGGACATGGTCCGCGAAGCCGTCGGAGCCGGTGCGGACATCATCATGTTGGATAACATGAGCCACGACATGATGAAAGAAGCTGTAGCCCTCATCGACGGCCGGGCTGAAACGGAATGTTCCGGCAACGTGACCAAAGAAAATATCGCCGCCCTGGCCGATATCGGCGTCGATTACATCTCCAGCGGTGCCCTGACCCATTCCGCGCCCATCCTGGATTTATCCCTGAAACACCTGCACAGGATATAGTGGTTCGTGGTTCTTGACAAGAAGAAAATCAGCGATATAATGAAGATAAAGAAAAGACAACGATGTCGTCCATGATGTCGTTGTCTTTTTGCTTTCTATTATATCGTATCTTGAGAGGGGGCCTCTTTATGTATGTATGGCGAATGGAAAAGATCATGGCAGAAAATTTCCGCCAATGGAAAATGTTGCAGCAGTATGAAAAGTATCAGAAAGGGCGCAAAGCCGTGCAGCCTAAGAAAGAGGACCTGCATCTCCGCGACGGCGTCCATTCGGAAACGTGATGAAACTTGAGAGAACGCGTGTTTGACAAAAAGCCTCTGGATTTCTATACTAGTAGTTGATAGTGTAGAAAGAAAGAGGCTTATTTAATGGATATAAAGAAAGAAAATTGGAGCCCGCTGCTCCTCGACTGGTTTGCCGCCCATGGCCGGGATCTGCCCTGGCGCGACGAATCGCCGCGGGATCCTTATAAGGTCTGGGTGTCGGAAATCATGCTGCAGCAGACGAAAGTCGAAACCGTCCGTCCCTATTATGACAGCTGGATGGACCATTTCCCGACCATTCCCGCCCTGGCGGCGGCTTCCCAGGATGAAGTCCTGCGGCAGTGGCAGGGCTTGGGGTACTACTCGCGGGCCCGCAACCTCCATGAAGCGGTCCAGGAAGTACAGGCCAAATACGGCGGCCATGTGCCGGAAAATAAAAAAGACGTACAGTCCCTGAAAGGCGTTGGCGATTATACAGCCGGCGCCATTTTAAGCCTGGCTTACGGTCAGAAGGAAGCCGCTGTCGACGGCAACGTCCTGCGCATCTTTGCCCGCCTTTACGATATTGAAGAGAATATCTTGTCGACGCCGGTCAAGAAGAAAATCACGGCTCTCGTAGAAGAACAGCTTCCCGACGAAGCGCCAGGGACCTTTAACGAAGCCCTCATGGACTTAGGGGCCATGGTCTGTATCCCCAAGCATCCCCGCTGTCCAGACTGTCCTTTGCAAGGGCTCTGCCTGGCTCACCGGGCTGGGAAAGAATGTGATCTGCCCATCCGGCTGGTCAAGAAGAAATCGCCTGTCGAAGAAATTACTGTCGTCGTCGTCCGCCATGGGGACCAGTGGCTCGTCCACCGCCGTCCGCCCAAGGGCCTCTTGGCGTCGATGTGGGAATTTCCCAATGCCCTGGGGAAAGGGAAAGAGGGCATCGCTGCAGTCCGGCAGCTCTTGGCGCAAAAAGGACTGACCTTGGCTGCCGACGACCAGCCTGTAGGCTCCCTGAAGAGCGTCTTTTCGCATAAGACCTGGCAGATGACGGTCTATGAAGGCTGCATCACCCAGGGGAAACTCGGAGAAGAGGAGGATTGGCAGTGGATCGACTGCAAGGACTACGCGTCCTTGCCCTGGGCCGGACCGCACGGCAAGATCACTGCCATGGTATAATTGATGAAAGGTCTTTTCTTTATTAACTTCATGGTCATTACATCCTGTATCTGCGTCGTCGCGGCGCTGTTATGGGATTATGTCATCCGCACGGGCCATCGCTGGCTGCTGCTCCTGGGGACGTTGCTGCTGGCCGTCTTATCGGCAGCCGGCCTCTACCATTATGAAGACCTCTTTCCCGGCCTCATCGCGTCGGGCTGGGAAGGTCTCTATGACGGAAAGGCCATGGCCGGCCTGATCTGGCTGCTGGCCTGTCTCTTGGCCTTTCCCTGCCTGGTCGTCGTCGCCATAGCCCGCTTTTTCTGTCGGCCCCGGCGCCGCCGGAGAGGGCGCCGGCGTCAACGGCGCTCGTCGGGCGTGACGCGCCGGTCTTTCCTCAAAGGCCTGGCGGCGCTGATCCCCGTGGCGGCTTTCGCCACCAGCGGAGCGGGCAATCTCTTGGGCGAACGCGATTTGGATACGACCTACCATGTCTTGAAATACAAGAACCTGCCCGATTATCTCGACGGCTATAAAATCGGCCAGCTCTCTGACCTACACATGGGGCTCTTTTTCAGTCCCCGGCGATTGCAGGAAGCCCTCGATGCCGTAGCGGCACAGGGCGTGAACCGCCTGGAAATTACAGGCGACCTCATCGATGAACTGGCCCTGCTGCCCAAGGCCCAGGCCATCCTCAAAGCCAATGCCAGCCGCTTCCCTGACGGCATCGACTTCTGCTATGGCAATCACGAGTATTACCGCAGTTTCGATGCGATTACAGCCATGCTCGATGACACGCCGGTCCGGGTACTGCGCAATTCCGCCTTCCAGGCCAGCCGCGGCTGCGGTCAGGGCCTGAGGGGCTGCAATGGCCGCGACGGCCGGTCTTTTTATATCGCCGCCACTGATTACAGCTTTGCCAAGGGCGATGAAGCCTTTGCCAAAGAACGGGAACAGTATGTCCGGGAAACGCTGGCTAAGGTTCCGGAAGATGCTTTTGTCGTCATGCTGGCCCATCATTCGGCCTTTATCGACGAAGGCTTTGCCCATCACATCCCCCTGACCTTGTGCGGCCATACGCACGGCGCCCAGTTCGCGCCCATTGCGCCCTTGGTCACGGCCCTGGGCTTCAAGTACCTCCGCGGCATGTTCCAGAAAGGGGACTGCCGGGGCTATGTCAACCGCGGCACAGGCCACTGGCTGCCTTTCCGCGTCCTCTGTTCCCGTGAGGCCAGTGTCTTTGAATTACGAAAACAAGCGTAAAGGATGAATACCCATTATGATGATCAATACCGCTGTACTCCATATTTTTGATTTCAATACCAACGTCTGCATCGTATCCCAGAAGGACCTCGATTTCAGCAGCGATGTCGTCTACGAATACGTCAGCAAGCGGCTGAACCGCATCATCGGCGATGCCGCCCAGAAGACAGGCGTCTTCTATGCGACCAGCGCCTTTCAGATGAAATTGCAGGCCCTCGTCGATGGGACCCTGACTTTCGACGATTTGGCGTCCCAGATCGCCCGCGAGCTCTACCAGCTCGTGTCCCATTGTGATGAACCGGAATCGACAGACCTCCTGGTCATCGACTTCCAGGATGACGACGATGTCCGCAACCTGGGCATCCTCATGCTGGACAACAAGACGGCCTATACCCATCAGATCCTCGACGACGAAGGGACGGTCTACAACAAGCTCATCAAACATTACGCCATCCTGCCCGGGACGGCGCAGAAAGCCGAGGCCTATGCCCTCATCCGCCTGAACGATTTTTCTATCCATTTCGTCGACAAGAAGCGGAAAATGGACGGCGAAGACGTCTACCTCCTGCCGGACAAGCTCCTGCAGTGCACATCGGTCATTTCCAGCAAGGAAGCCGTGAAGGTCGTCAGTAAGATTGCCGAAAAAGTAGCGGAAGAACACGGCGCCAGCACGGTCGAAGCCTTATCCAAAGCCAAGACCTATCTGGTGGAAAATGCCGAAACGGCCGATTCCTTCTCGCCGCAGGACCTGGGAAGCGACGTCTTCGGCGATTCGCCGGTCCTGCAGCGGGAATTTGAAGAACAAGTCAAAGAAGCGAAATTGCCTGAAGCCGTAGCCATCGAAAAGGAATATGCCCAGAAAGCCGGCCGCAGCCATAAAATCAAGAC
>OLGL01001494.1_pt1 | contig 22794 bp, 20 predicted proteins | sample 1605041 | NCBI WGS metagenome assembly OLGL01 (sample SAMEA3888905, study PRJEB22519) | human gut metagenome | biome: human gut; feature: human-associated habitat; material: faeces | place: Denmark | collected 2010 | reverse complement strand
AGGGAATCCGCGAGTACCAGAAGGAGAATCCGGACGGCGCACTTTTAATCATCACGCACAGCACGCGCATCCTGGACGCGCTTCATGTGGACGCAACCCATATCATGGTGAACGGGCATATTGTGGCATCCGGGGATGCATCGCTGGTGGATAAGATCAACCGCGAAGGTTACGAGGAGTATGAGAAGCTGGCACAAAAAGGAGAGGATGAGCGGTGAAAGAGAAGACATACGTAGAAGACATTGACCGCAGCATATACGATGTGAAGGATGAGGAACGGGATGCTTACAAGGTCGATGAGGGACTGACCGAGGCGATCGTCGAGCAGATCTCCCGTGAAAAAAAGGATCCGCCGTGGATGGAACTGTTTCGGCTTCAGGCACTGCAGATTTACAATGAGATGCCGGTGCCGGACTGGGGACCGTCGATTGAGGGGCTGGATATGAGCCATATCGTGACGTATGTGCGGTCGAATACAAAGATGACGGCAAAGTGGTCGGATGTGCCGCAGGACATCAAGGACACCTTTGAGCGGCTCGGTATCCCACAGGCGGAGCGCAAGTCGCTGGCAGGTGTCGGGGCGCAGTATGACTCGGAGCTGGTGTATCACAATGTGCGGGAAGAAGTGGCAGCCCAGGGCGTGGTCTACACGGATATGGAGAGCGCGTTAAAGGGCGAATACGCGGATATGGTGCAAAGCCACTTTATGAAACTGGTCAAACCGAACGATCACAAATTTGCCGCACTGCACGGAGCAGTCTGGTCAGGCGGATCGTTTGTCTATGTGCCGCCGGGCGTGTCGGTGACGATTCCGCTGCAGTCCTATTTCCGGCTCAATGCGCCGGGAGCAGGGCAGTTTGAACACACGCTCATCATCGTGGATAAGGGGGCGTATCTGCATTTTATCGAGGGCTGTTCCGCACCAAAATACAATGTGGCGAACCTCCATGCGGGCTGTGTGGAACTGTTTGTCGAGGAGGGCGCGACACTGCGCTATTCCACGATCGAGAACTGGTCGAAAAACATGTACAATTTGAACACCAAGCGGGCGCTGGTCAAGGAGGGGGGACGGATCGAGTGGGTGTCCGGCTCCTTCGGCTCCCATGTATCGTATCTCTATCCGATGAGTATCTTAAAGGGAAAAGGGGCGCACATGGAATTCACAGGCATCACGTTTGCCGGAAAAGGTCAGAATCTGGACACCGGGGCAAAGGTGGTGCATGCCGCACCGGATACCTCCTCGTACATGAACACCAAGTCGATCTCCAAGGACGGCGGTATCAGCACGTTCCGGAGTTCCGTGAGCATTACAAAGGAAGCCGCCGGCAGCAAATCGGCAGTTTCCTGTCAGTCGCTGATGCTCGATGACATCTCAAGATCGGATACGATTCCGGCGATGGACATCCGCACAGGAGACGCGGATGTGGGACATGAGGCTAAAATCGGCCGCATCAGCGACGACGCCGTATTCTATCTGATGTCCCGCGGCATCAGCGAGGAGGAAGCGCGGTCGATGATTGTCAGTGGTTTTGCAAGCAACGTGTCAAAGGAACTGCCGTTAGAGTATGCGGTGGAGATGAACAATCTGATTGATCTTGAGATGAAGGGTAGCATCGGGTAAAGGAGGAGCTTATGACAAAACAGAATCAGACGATCACAGTCAACCGGCTTCCTGCAAAGACCTGGAACTGGCTGAAAATGAATGAAACCGTGATTGGGATGCCGCGGATCGACGGCAGTATAGCGATAAAACAGAGAGTGGCTGAAGCAGGGCAGGCAGAGGCTGAGCAGCTGCGGATGGCACAGCAGACGGATTGGGATAAAATCACAACCGGGATGGGCGAGGCGATGGATCAGCCGTCGGAGACAGATGCGGCATGGGATACCGAGCTTTTGACGATTCCGGAAAATGCAGACTGCGGCGAACCGTATGTGTACCGTTTTGCTTACCGGAGCGGGCAGCACGCCTATAACCGCCTGCATATCTATGCCGGAGCGCACAGCCGGGCAAAAATAATTCTGCTCTGCGAGAGCGAGGAGACGGGCGGGATGATGTCCGCCATCCAGACGAAGGTATATGCCGGGGAGGGCGCGAAAGTAGAACTGTATGTGGTGCAGACGATGAATGCGGAAGCCGTCTGCCTGCATGATGTGGGTGTCTCGTGTGAAAAAGATGCCGCTGTGAAGGAAGTGCAGCTGGAACTGGGTGGCACCGAGGTCTATACGGGAACACTGTTTGAACTTAGCGGAGAAGAGAGCACGGCAGAACTCGTAAGCGGATATCTGGGCACCGGCAGGCAGAAGATTGATATGAATTATGTCGCCAGACACCGCGGGAAAAAGACGAAGAGCAATATGCAGATATCGGGCATCTTAAAGAACGAGGCGAAGAAGCTGCTGCGCGGAACGATCGATTTTGTGCACGGCTGTGTGGGAGCTAAGGGAGACGAGAAGGAGGATGTGCTTCTTGTCGGTGACAATATGGTCAACCAGACCATCCCGTTAATCCTGTGCGCGGAGGAGGATGTGGAGGGCAATCACGGCGCTTCCATCGGTAAGCTCGACGAGAACATGCTCTTTTATGCCGCCACGAGAGGCATTCCCCCGGAGGAGGCACAGAGACTTCTGACACTGGCGAAGATCGAAGCGATAAACAGCCAGATCCCGTCAGAGGAGGTGCGCGGCGCTGTTGACACTTATCTGAAGGAGCAATGCATATGACAGATTATAAAAAAGATTTTCCGCTGCTTGCGGAAAGCGATATCGCTTACCTCGACAACGCGGCGACAGAACAGCGGCCGGCGTGCGTGCTCGATGCGGAGCGGGAATTCTATGAGCGCTGGAATGCCAATCCGCTGCGCGGGCTCTATGAGCTGGGCGTGGAGGCGACAGAGCAGTATGAGCATGCGAGAGAGCGCGTCGCACGGTTTGTACATGCGAAGAGTGAGAGAGAAATCATTTTTACCAGAAATACGACCGAGGGCATCAACCTGGTGGCGTACAGCTATGCGCTGCCCCGGTTAAAGCCTGGGGATGAGATTCTTGTCACGATCATGGAGCATCACAGCAACCTGCTTCCGTGGCAGATGGCGGCCAGACGAACCGGAGCCACGCTTAAATATCTGGAGTGTGAACCGGACGGCAGTTTTACGGAGGAGAAAATCTGTGATGCCGTCACACCGCACACAAAGCTTGCCGCGCTGACACTTGTCTCGAATGTGCTTGGACGGGCGACCCCGGCAGAAAAACTGATCGGGATGGTACACGAAAACGGCGGTGTGGTACTGGCGGATGCGGCACAGGCAGCGCCGCATATGCCGATCGATGTCACGGCACTTGACGTGGATTTTCTGGCATTTTCCGGGCACAAGCTGATGGCGCCGATGGGGATCGGTGTGCTCTACGGAAAACAGGAACTTTTAGAGGAGATGCCGCCGTTTCTGACCGGCGGGGAGATGATTGACCGTGTGACGAGAGAGAGAGCCGTATTTGCCGAACTGCCCCATAAGTTTGAGGCAGGGACGGTCAATGCGGGAGGCGCGGTTGCGCTTGCCGCCGCGATCGATTATCTGGAATCTGTCGGCTGGAAAGAAATCACGGAGCGCGAGGAGATGCTTACCGCCCAGCTGCTTGCCGGAATGAAAATAATCCCGGGCGTGCATATTCTGGGAAGCGGGGACGAAAAGGAGCACTGCGGAATTGTGAGCTTTACCGTGGATGATGTACACCCGCATGATATTGCATCGATCTTAGATGAGGCGCACGTCGCGGTGCGGGCGGGACATCACTGCGCTCAGCCGCTGTTGGAATGGCTCGACATTTCGTCCTGTGCCAGAGCGAGCGTGGCATTTTATAATACGCCAGAGGATGTCGGACGATTTCTGGATCAGCTGGCACAAGTCAGGAGGATGATGGGATATGAATAACCGGACATTTTATAATGAGGTGCTGACGGATCACAACCGCTATCCGGGGCACAAGGAGAAGCTTGCGGATGCAAATCTGGTGCTTGAGGGTGTGAATCCGAGCTGCGGGGATGATATTGTGCTGCAGCTGCGCGTGGAGGATGGCAGGATTGCGGAGGGAACCTTTACGGGCGACGGCTGTGCCATCTCACAGGCTTCCGTGGATATCATGCTGGATCTGGTCATCGGAAAGACCAAGGAAGAGGCCATGCACCTGGCGGATCTGTTTTTTCGGATGATTAAAGGGACGGTATCGGACGAGGAATTAGAAGAACTCGAGGAGGCATCGGCGCTTGTGGACATTTCACACATGCCGGCGCGTGTCAAATGCGCGGTACTCGGCTGGCACACGCTTACGGAGATGCTTGGGGACGAACCGGAAGAGAAATAGAAAAATATAGAAATAAAAGGAGTGGCAGGGATCGAGTAAATCTCTGCTGCTTTACGGGTTTTTGATGCCATCGGTTATTGCAGCCGGTATGAACCGGCATATAATAAAGAAAAAACGCAGCCATCCGACGGAGGTATTAAAAACCGGGAGCAGGATGGAAAATGGCGGATAATGATGAAGTTTATCAATAACGAAAAAATACTGGAAAAATACAAAAAGCGGTACTATAATGCACAATAATGTAAAGAGCGAACAACATGTTCAGCAAAGGATGCACGGGATTGTGCATGGAATGGAGGATACATATGTTAAAATGTTTTGAGAAGATCGATTGGAAGAAGACAGGAATTTTTGCAGGCGGCGTATTATTTGGAACAGCCGGTATCAAGGTACTTTCCAGCAAGGATGCCAAGAAGGTTTACACAAGCTGTACCGCAGCTTTCTTAAGAGCAAAAGAGTGCGTGATGAACACCGTAAGCACCGTACAGGAGAATGCCGGTGACATCTATGCAGGCGCAAAGGAGATCAATGAGGAGCGCGCAGCCAAGGCTGAGGCAGAGGCATTTGCAGATGCTGAGGCAGAAGCAGCAGAGAAGACCGAGACTGCAGAGAACACCGAAGAATAAGATTTTGATAAGAGGCGAGTAAAGTGAAGTTTGCAATCAAGCATGAGATTAAGGGGCGGATGCGGATTCACGTGGCACAGTACCGCATGAGTTGTGCACAGGCGGATACGCTTCTGTATTTTTTACAAAATGATATACAGGTCTCAAGCGCAAAGGTGTATGAGCGTACGGGTGACGCAGTCATCTGTTATGACGGCAGCAGAGCGGAACTGATCGACAAGCTCAGACATTTCCACTATGAAGATGTGGAAGTGCCGAACGGGCTGATCGAGAATTCCGGAAGAGAGCTGAATGCAAGCTACCAGGAGAAGCTGATCGGCAGAGTGGTGAGACGCTATGCATCCAAGATTTTTCTGCCGTATCCCATCCTGGCGTGCTGGACGACGGTCAAGTCGTTCCGCTACATCTGGAAGGGCATAAAGACACTGGCGGCACGAAAGATCGAAGTACCGGTACTCGATGCGACGGCGATCGGAGTGTCTATTCTGCGCGGTGATACCGAGACGGCGGGATCGATCATGTTCCTGCTTGGCATCGGCGAGCTGTTAGAAGAGTGGACACACAAGAAGTCCGTCGGCGACCTTGCGCGCACCATGTCCTTGAATGTCGGCAAAGTATGGCTGAAGAAGGACGGCGTGGAGGTTCTTGTCGGCGCGAAGGAAGTCCGTGAGGGAGACGAGGTGGTTGTCCATATGGGCAATGTAATCCCGTTTGACGGCGTCGTGACAGACGGCGAGGCGATGGTCAATCAGGCATCCTTAACCGGAGAATCCGAGCCGGTACGCCGGATTAGTGAGAATTATGTCTATGCAGGGACCGTAGTCGAGGAAGGGGAACTTACCATTCTCGTGAAGGCGGTAGGCGGCTCCAGCCGCTACGATAAGGTTGTGCAGATGATCGAGGAATCCCAGAAGTTAAAGTCCGGGCTTGAGAGCCGGGCAGAGCATCTGGCGGATCGTCTGGTACCGTATTCCCTCGGCGGCACGGCGCTCACTTACCTTCTGACCCGGAATGCGACAAGGGCGCTGTCGATTCTGATGGTGGATTTCTCCTGCGCATTAAAGCTTGCCATGCCGATTTCTGTATTGTCGGCGATCCGTGAGGCTGGTTTTTACAATGTGACGGTCAAGGGCGGAAAATATTTAGAGGCAATGGCTGAGGCTGATACAATCGTCTTTGATAAGACCGGCACACTGACCAAGGCAAAGCCGACCGTGGCAAAAGTGGTTTCCTTTAACGGGGACAGCCCGGATGAGCTTCTTAGGATTGCAGCCTGCATGGAGGAGCATTTCCCACATTCCATGGCAAAAGCGGTTGTTGCGGCAGCCAGGGAAAAAGGTCTGGATCATGAGGAGATGCATTCCAGGGTGGAGTATGTGGTGGCACATGGTATTTCCACAACGATCAACGGCAAGAAAGCCGTGATCGGAAGCTATCATTTTGTATTTGAGGATGAGGGAGCTGCCCTTCCTGCGGGCACAAAGGAACTGTTCGGGAGCCTGCCGGAGGAGTATTCCCATCTGTATCTGGCCATCGAGGGACAGCTTGCAGCCGTGATCTGCATTGAAGATCCGCTCCGCGAGGAGGCGGAGGCAGTCATCAATTCCCTGCGCCGCTCCGGTATCAGGAAGATCGTCATGATGACGGGAGACAGCGAGCGGACGGCAAGCGCCATTGCAAAGCGCGTCGGTGTGGACGAGTATTATTCCGAGGTGCTTCCGGAGGATAAAGCCGGTTTTGTCGAGCGTGAAAAGGCAGCCGGACGCAAGGTTATCATGGTTGGAGACGGCATCAACGATTCCCCGGCACTCTCTGCGGCGGATGTCGGCATCGCGATTTCGGACGGTGCGGAGATTGCGCGTGAGATCGCGGATATCATGGTAAGCTCGGATGATCTCTATCAGATCGTGACCTTAAAGCTGTTGAGCGACGGCCTGATGAAGCGGATTCGCAAGAATTACCGCGTGATTGTCGGATTCAATACCGGATTGATCCTGCTTGGAGTCGGCGGCATTTTACAGCCGACCACATCAGCGCTTCTGCATAACACCTCTACGCTGGTCATCAGCTTAAAGAGCATGCAGAATCTTTTGAGCTAACTGAATATGTATTTAAAAAAAGTCTTTACAGATTTGCCGCCGGCAGTAAATGCGGCAGAACTGTGAAGGCTTTTTTTGTTTATATCGTAAGAAATGTTTTACAAAAAAGAATATTTTAAGATCCATTCAGATATGTTTCCAATAATTTACAAATTTATTGATGACAAAATAAAAAATGTGTATAATAAAGGCAGATGTAAAAAGTTGGCAGATAATAGCATACAGAAAGAGAGTACCGGATATGAGAAAAAAATGGATCAGACTGATTGCAGCAGCTGTGGAAAGTTTTCTGCTTGCCGGCTGCGGTGCAGATACGCAGATTGATGATTATGCTACAAATGCAGGAGCGGAGAGCTTGCAGCAGACAGCGGGGACGGAGTCGGCAGCAACAACGACCGCGACGGAGGGAATCCCGAAGGACGAGATCAAGGTGGGAGTGCTCCATCTGTCAGACCCGGCAGAAGGAAGCGGATACACGTACACGCATGATCTGGGAATTCAGGGAATGCAGCAGAACCTCGGACTTTCCGACGATCAGATTGTGCGGAAAATCAATGTCCCAGATTCCGATGAGGATGCGACAAAGCAGGCGATTCAGGAATGTATCGACGAGGGCTGTAACATTATCTTTACGACCAGCTGGGGTTACATGGAGCCGACAGCGGAGATGGCGGAGAAATACCCGGATATTTATTTTTCCCATGGAACCGGTTATATGAGCAACGGCAGGAATTTCAATAACTATTTCGGCAGAATCTATCAGGCGCGCTATTTAAGCGGTATTGTGGCGGGAATGAATACCACGACGAACAAGATCGGTTATGTGGCTGCCATGGATAACAGCAATTCAGAGGTGACGGGAGGAATCGATGCGTTCGCGCTCGGTATCTATTCGGTCAATCCGGACGCGAAGGTTTACGTCAAGGTGACGAACAGCTGGTATGATCCGGAGGCGGAGGAGAATGCGGCAAAGACACTTCTGGATATGGATTGTGATGTGATCGCCCAGCACTGTGATACGGAGTATCCGCAGACACTTGCCCAGGAGCGTGGCGTATACAGTATCGGGTACAATTCCGACATGAGCAAGAATGCGCCGGAGGCCTGCCTGTGCAGCGTTATCTGGAACTGGAGTGCCTACTATACCGCGGCAGTGCAGAGCTTAATTGACGGAACCTGGGATGGAAGCAATTATTACGGCGGCATGAACGAGAATCTGGTCGGTCTTACCAATCTGGCGGATTTCTGTGCGGAGGGCACACAGGAGAAGGTAGACGAGGCGAAGGAACAGATCCTTTCGGGGCAGAACGGTGTATTTGACGGTGTGATCGAGACAAATACCGGAGAGACGGTCGGTGAAGCGGGCAAGACGCTCGACGATGCGACAATCACCGGCGGCATCAACTGGTATTTTAAGACGGTGAATGTTGTGGATTAAGGAGCAGCCGGACGAAAAGCGACATGCAGATGCACAGACGAAATGGAGATTAGTATGAACATTAAGAAAAAGATTCTGGGGATTACAATTGCACCGGTTATTATATTGGGGTTGATTTCCATGTTTTTGACAACCACAATGGTACGGAGCGCCATGCTGGAGGAGATTGAGGAAGCACTTCGGGGAACGGCGGCAGCCACGCTCGCAGCCTACGATCAGAACACGGGAGATTATCTCCAGACCAGCAATGGAGATATCTGGAAAGGCAGCTATAATATTTCAAAGTCCGAGAGTCTGGTAGACCGCATCAAGGGCAATACCGGCATGGATGTCACATTTTTCTACGGAGATACCCGCATTATGACATCGGCGGTCGATGCAAACGGTGACCGCATCTTGAATTCCAAAGCCGGTGACCGGATTGTGGAAAAGGTATTGCAGGGCGGTGAATCCTATTTCAGTCATGCGGTGTCGATCGAGGGCACTTTGAACTATGGATATTTTATACCGGTATATCAGAACGGATCGACGGATGAGATTATTGGTATGATTTTTGTGGGAACGGACAAGCAGGAAAAGGATGCCGTGATCAACAAGATTCTGGGAACAATCAGTATGGCGGTATGCGCTGTGATGATCTTATGCATTGCGATCGGCATGAAGCTTGCAACCTCAATGAGCCGCAATATCCGCAGCAGTATTGAGGTGGTAGGAAAAGTGGCGGACGGCGATCTGAATGTCTGGGTAGAAGACAAGCTGCTCGGGAGACACGACGAGATCGGTGATCTGTCCCGCGTGACGATTACGCTGCGGGATGCCATGAAGGCAACTATCCAGGAGATTTCACAGAATGCCAAACGCCTGCTCGATGCGTCCGAACTGCTTGGTACAGCGGCAGACCAGACAAACGGAACCATGGATCATGTGCGCATGGCAGTCAACCAGATTGTGGAGAATTCCACCGAACAGGCACAGAATTCCCAGAATACATCGGAACATATGCGTATTATGGGTGAGAATATTACGGAGACGTCGGCAGAGGTGGAACTGTTGGATGACAATGCAGCTTCCATGCAGCAGTCCAGTGAGAAGGCGGCAGAGACGCTTAACAATCTGCGGAACATCAATATCGAGGTGGAACGCATTATCGGTGAAGTGCAGGAGCAGACGAACCGGACCAACGATTCGGTACAGAAGATCCATGAGGCAACCGCGTTTATCACGTCGATTGCGGAGGAGACGAACCTTCTCAGCCTGAACGCTTCGATCGAGGCGGCGAGAGCCGGAGAGAGCGGCAGAGGATTCGGTGTTGTGGCAGACCAGATCAAGAAGCTCTCGGAGCAGTCGAATGAGTCGAGCAAGGAGATCGAGGAGACCGCGAAGACACTCAGTGAGGATTCTGCAAAGGCGGTTGAGATTATGCAGCAGATGCAGGAGATCATTATGAACCAGAGCGCGAGCATGCAGGATACGCAGAAGGTAGTGGAAGAGGTAATCGCGCAGATCGGCAGCTCCATGCAGAGTATCCGTCAGATCAAAGAAAGCACAGGACATCTGGAAAATTCCAGAAATGAAGTGCTGCAGGCGGTGAGTGAACTCTCAGAAATCGTGCAGGGCAATGTGGACAGCACGAAGAAGACATACGATGAGACGGAAGAGGTAGTGGATACTTTCAAGCAGGTGTATGTCAGTGCAGAGCAGCTCCGCGAGATCGCAGATGAGCTGGTCAGCAGTATTGATTACTTTAAGATGCAGTAAAACGAGGGGCAGCCCCATAAGCGGGCAGCCCCTTTTTGACTTGATAAGTAATATTATAAAGAGAAGATCATATCCTTCGATTTCAGATGGAATGCATCTGGAAATTCGGATCAAAAAATGCGGCATTTCTACCCCGTCGGTTTTTGCATCCGTGATGATCCGTGTTTTTCCAAGTTTTGAGCACTCCACGGGTGTGTCCGCAACCCGCAGACAATTTTAGGATTCTCGTGTGTCCCTTGCGGCACTGCTGAATAGAACATAACCGCGCGAAGCCGCTGTCTGAGTCGTCATCTGCCCTGTTTTGAATAGCTGATGACGACGAGTTCGGTTCGCGCGGTTTTATATTGTCTGTGAAGCAGTGCCGCTAGGGACGCTAGGGAATCCGCTCATTGTCTGCGGTTTGTCGGACACATTCCGTGGATTGTCAAAACGTGGAAGAGACACGGAATCCGATGCAAAAATCCGACAGGAAGAAATGTACGCATTTTTTTCAACGAATGTTCCAGCTACATTTCCATCTGAAATCGAAGGGCATGATCTGTTTTCCATTATAGTACTTACCACGTAAAAAGGGACTGACCGCTTTATGCGGCAGCCCCTTCTTTTATGATTCCTAGGCGGATTGTTCGCAGCAATTATGCCTGCGGACCAGCAGATACAAGTGCCTTACCAGCATCGTTGCCTTCGTATTTTGCGAAGTTCTTAACGAATCTTGCAGCCAGATCCTTAGCCTTTGTCTCCCAATCGGAAGCATTTGCGTAGGTATCACGCGGATCAAGGATTCCAGAATCAACACCCGGAAGCTCTGTCGGAACCTCGAAGTTGAAGTATGGAATCGTCTTGGTCGGAGCAGTCTTGATGGCGCCGTTTAAGATGGCATCGATGATACCACGGGTATCCTTAATGGAGATACGCTTGCCTGTGCCGTTCCATCCTGTGTTAACAAGATATGCCTTAGCACCGCTCTTCTCCATCTTCTTAACAAGCTCCTCAGCGTACTTGGTCGGATGCAGCTCAAGGAATGCCTGTCCGAAGCAAGCGGAGAAAGTAGGAGTCGGCTCAGTGATACCGCGCTCTGTACCAGCAAGCTTTGCTGTGAATCCAGACAGGAAGTAGTACTGTGTCTGCTCCGGTGTCAAGATAGATACCGGCGGAAGTACGCCGAATGCATCTGCGGACAGGAAGATAACATTCTTTGCTGCCGGTGCAGAAGAGATCGGGCGAACAATGTTCTGAATGTGATCGATCGGGTAAGATACACGGGTGTTCTCGGTTACGCTCTTGTCTGCGAAATCGATCTTGCCGTTTGCATCCAGAGTAACGTTCTCAAGAAGTGCGTTACGTTTGATTGCATTGTAGATATCCGGCTCGGAATCCTTGTCAAGGTTGATAACCTTAGCATAGCATCCACCCTCGAAGTTGAATACACCGTTGTCATCCCAGCCGTGCTCGTCATCACCGATCAGAAGACGCTTCGGGTCTGTGGAAAGTGTTGTCTTACCTGTACCGGAAAGACCGAAGAAGATAGCGGTATTCTCGCCGTTTAAGTCTGTGTTTGCAGAGCAGTGCATGGAAGCCATACCCTTGAGCGGAAGGAAGTAGTTCATCATGGAGAACATACCTTTCTTCATCTCTCCGCCGTACCAGGTGTTAACGATAACCTGCTCTTTGCTTGTGATGTTGAACATAACAGCAGTCTCGGAATTCAGACCTAACTCTTTGTAGTTCTCAACTTTTGCCTTGGAAGCGTTGTATACAACGAAATCCGGCTTGAAGTTCTCAAGCTCCTCAGCGGTTGGCTTGATGAACATGTTGGTTACAAAGTGTGCCTGCCAAGCTACCTCAACGATGAAACGGATAGCCATACGGGTATCTTTGTTTGCACCGCAGAATGCATCAACTACGAAAAGTCTCTTGTTGGAGAGCTCTTTGATAGCGATGTCCTTTACTGCATTCCAGGCTTCCTGGGTAGCCGGGTGGTTATCATTCTTATACTCATCGGAGGTCCACCATACAGTGTCCTTGGAGTTTTCATCTACAACGATGAATTTGTCTTTTGGAGAACGACCTGTATAGATACCGGTCATAACGTTCACTGCACCCAGCTCGCTGACCTGTCCTTTTTCGTAGCCTTCCAGCTCCGGTTTGGTCTCCTCTTCAAATAACATCTCATAAGAAGGATTGTACACAACTTCTGTGGTTCCGGTAATACCGTACTTGCTTAAATCGATTGTTGCCATCTTATTAAACCTCTTTCCTTTCATATTTATATGGTAAACACCTGCGGATAGCAGGCTTTACGATATCTTTTCCGGGATGCTGGAATTTGCCAACTTCCCCTACCATAATTATACATAGTTAACTCATAAAATCAATAAAAAATTGTTAAAATTTTAGCAAATTCTGTATATAAATGGGAGAGGAAAAGAGGGGGAACCTGCGGCGGGAGGCGTTGACAGTACAGAAGGGATTCGGTATAATCCAAAAGAGTTCAAAATAGGAGTTTATCGGCAGAGATATGAAGTTCCATGGAAAAGAGAGGCCGCGGCAGACAGCCGTGGCTTTTGCACTGTAATATAGAAAGAAGTGGGTTTTAATTATGAGGTATCAGATCAGACACGCACGCGTCCAGTTCGGTGGGGATGTGATCCTGCAGGACGTCAATTTTGAGGTACACGACAGGGAAAAAATTGCGATTGTGGGGCGCAACGGCTGTGGAAAGACAACCCTGCTAAGACTGATTGCCGGGGATATAGAGATGAGCAACCCAGACAGTGACGAGGAGTGCGGCATCACGATGGCGGGAGGCCAGGAGATCGGTTTCCTGCGGCAGGTCAACTTTGTGGACGCGGAGGTGACCGTGGAGGACGAATTAAAAAAAGTTTTTGTACCGGTGTTTGCCTGTGAGGAGCGCATGAAAGAGCTGGAGGAGCAGATGAAGACGGCGGCAGAGACAAAGGAGACTGCGCCGGATGGGGCGCTCCTGCGCGAGTATGACAGATTGCAGAAGCAGATGGAGGCGATGCGGGGATATTCCTGGCGCAGGGATATGGAGACGATGTTCCAGCGGTTTGGATTTGCACTGGAGGATCTGCGGCGTCCGATCGGCAGTTTTTCCGGAGGGCAGCAGACGAAAGTGGCGTTTATAAAGCTGCTTCTGACGCGCCCGGATATCATGCTGCTCGACGAGCCGACGAACCATCTGGATCTGCCGACAATCGAGTGGCTGGAAAATTATCTGAAAGGCTACGACAAAGCGGTCGTGATCGTGTCGCATGACCGGATGTTTCTGGACAAGGTGGCGGATGTGACCTATGAGATCGAGTATCACGAGATGAAGCGCTATCCGGGAAACTACACGTATTTCATGCAGCGCAAGCAGGAGAATCTCATCAAGCAGGAGAAGGATTACGAGGAACAGCAGAAAGAGATCAAACGGCTGACGGACTGGATTGAAAAGTGGAAGAACACACCGACCAAGGTGGCGGCGACGCGCTCAAAACGCATGGCGATCGAGCACATGGTGAAGATTGAGAAGCCGAGACGCTTTGATACGCGCGCATTTCACGGGCGGTATACGCCGCGTATCGAGAGCTACACCAATGTGATTCAGGCAAAAGACCTCTCCATCGGCTATGATGCACCGCTGGCAGAGGTGTCTTTTTTGCTGCAGAAAAAGGAGCGTCTGGCGATCATCGGGGAGAACGGCAAGGGAAAATCTACATTATTAAAGACGTTGATCGGAGAACAGCCGGCACTTGGCGGCAGCTTCAAATTCGGGCAGAACGTGGAGTGGGGGTATTTTGACCAGCAGAAAGCGGTGATGGAGCAGGCACCGCCCCAACAGACCGTGCTTGAGAATTTCTGGGCAGCGTATCCGGGGTACCTGCGCGAGGAGGTGCGCAGCGCGCTCGGCGGCTTTTTATTTTCCGGGCAGGATGTGGAGAAAAAAATGGGGCAGCTCTCCGGAGGGGAGAAGGTGCGTCTCGCACTGTGCAAAATGCTTCAGACCAGACCGAATCTTCTGATCCTGGATGAGCCGACGAACCATATGGACATCATCGGAAAAGAAGCGTTAGAGCAGATGCTGCGCGAGTACGAGGGCACGGTGCTGTTCGTGTCGCACGACCGCTATTTTATCAGCAGGATCGCCACGGGCATTCTGGAATTTTCCGGGGATGCCGTGAGGCAGTATGCGATGAATTATGAGGAATATCTCGCAGAGAAGCAGAAGTGTGCAGGCGGCGTGGCAGCGAATGCGGGAAGCGCCGCAGGGCGGAACGCGGGAAGTGCCGCGGGACAGGGAGCCGATGTGAGAGGAGCGGCGGATGCCGGCAGTGTTCCGACGCTCTCGGATGTTTTTGACAAGAAGGCCTATTACAATCCGGGCAAGGTGCGCTCACGGCTGCAGCGTCAGAAGGAAAAGTATGAGCGGATGCTTGCGGAGAGCGAGGAGAAGCTGGCGGAACTTCAGATGCAGATGTTAGATCCGGCGCTTGCGAGTGATTATCCGAAGCTGATGGAACTGCAGAGCGCTGTGGATGCGGAGGAAGCCAACCAGGACAGTCTGCTGGAGCGGATGCTTGAGACGGAGACAGAGCTGGCGGAGTACGAGGAAACATAGGAGATGAATGCAGTGTGTCTGAATACAAAGACAGCAGGGAGAAACGGGTTACGCTTCTTTTTCCATCCGCTTTAATTCCGGCAGCACCGTAAACAACATTGTTATAAAGCAGAGGCTTCCACCGATGACGTTTGACACCGGTTCTGCGGCAAAGACACCGTCTGTTCCCATGCCGAAAGCATAAGGAAGAAGATAGGTCAGCGGCACGACGATGAATACTTTGCGCAGCAGGGAGAAAAAGATGGCGTGCTTCTTCTTATTCAGGGATTTGAAGACGGTCTGTCCGATGTACTGCAGATCCATGAAAATAAAAGCGGCAAAGTAAAGCTTTAATGCGGGGATGGCGTCAGCAACCAGTGCGGCATCCGAACTGAAAATACCGATCAGCGCACGCGGGGCAAGGATGATGATGCTCCACATGACGGCGGTATAGAGCAGAATCAGGAGGGCGAGGGTCAGGATCGCTTTTCGCACGCGGCCCGGTCGTCTCGCACCGTAATTGTAACTTAAGATCGGCGAGGTTCCCTCATTGATCGCGTAGATCGGTGTTTCCACCATCTGCCGGACGCTTGAGATGATGGTCATGACGGAGATGTAGACGTCGCCGCCGGTTGCACCGAGGACATTGTTGCAGAAAATGGATACCAGACTGTTCGTGAGCTGCATGATAAATCCGGCGGTGCCGAGGCTTATAATGTTTTTTGCTTCGACCAGACTGGAACTCCACTCATCCGGGCGCAGCAGCCGCACCTTATATTCCGCGCGCCGGTGTAGAAAGCGGATCACATAGAGCGTGGACAGCGTTTGGGAGAGAACGGTGGCAAGTGCGGCACCGGTGATTCCCAGATGAAAGACAAATATAAAAAGCGGATCTAAGAGAAAATTGGTCACGGCACCGATGGCAACCGAGAGCATGCCGGCGACGGAGTACCCCTGCGCGTTGATAAAGGGGTTCATACCGGTGGCAATCATGGACGGCAGCGTGCCGAGCAGATAGATCATCAGGTAAGGATAGGCGTATGGCAGGGCGGCATCCGAGGCGCCGAACAGCTTAAGAATTGGCGCTGCAAACAGCAGGCCGGCTGCCATCAGCACCAGAGCGCCGGCGCACAGCATGGTAAATGAGGTATTCATGATCTGACCGGCTTTTTTGGTATCTCCGCCGCCGCGGCTGATTGAGAAAAGCGGAGCGCCGCCGCTGCCGAAAAGATTGCTGAAGGCGGTGATGATGACGATGATCGGGAAACAGAGTCCGACGGCACCGAGCGCTGTGGTGCCGACATCCGGGATGCGGGCAATATAGATCCGGTCTACAATATTGTAGAGCAGGCTTAAGAGCTGTGCGACCAGCATGGGAAGGGCGGCTCCCAAAATATTTCCGGTGATGGTTCCATGTTCAAAATCGATTCGTTTCATATGATAAACTTCCTTTATGTATCTGCGCGGATTTGTTGTTGCTTTACGCTGCAATCCAGTATACCATGATTTATAACAGATGAAAAATATTGTTTGGATGAGACCTGATCAGACGGGAAGAGAGTGGAAACGGAGGATGGGACGGGGACCGGAAAAGTTACCGTGTACCCGGTGTTTTCCGAAATTGAACTGTACTACAATGACATGCACATGGCGTACTGCAACAAGGAGCAGAAGATTGTGTATGGGACTGCCCTGTTTTCTTACTAATAAAAATAGAAAAGCAGGGCAATTTTTTGTGGAGGGAAAGGAGAGGAATATGCGCCGGTCATTGGTTTAATTGTGGAAAACAGGAACACCTGTGATGACAATTCTCCGACGGTACCGCTGACGGAGAAGCAGATTGCAGAATTACGTGCGTGTGCAGCAAAGTAGGTTCTGATGTGTCCAGGAGTGCGTTCTTTCTTTTTGCGTAGGAGTGTGCTATACTCGGTGACAAATGAGGTTTGATGAAAGGTTTGCTGCGCAAAAGCGGGAGAGGAGCAACATGTTATATTACAGGGAGATCAGCTTAAAAGATCAGAGAAAATGTCTTTTGAAAAATGCGGAACGGGCGGATGCGGCGGCGTTTCTGCATTATTTTACACAGACACACGCGGAGACGGATTTTCTGACAACGTATGCGGACGAAGGGACGCACTCGGTGCAGGATATGGAAGAGCGGCTTGCCGCGCAAAAGGCGAGCCGCACGGAGATTGAGATCTGTGCATTTGTGGACGGCGTCCTTGTGGGATCGGCGGGGAACCATGCGCTTAGCACGCGCGAGAAGCTAAGGCACCGCGCGGATTTCGGTATCAGTATCCTGCGGGAATACTGGGGACAGGGAATCGGTGCGGCACTGACCGGCGCCTGTATTGACTGCGCGAAAGAAGCCGGATTCCGGCAGCTGGAACTTGAGGTGGTCGGTGACAATGAGACCGCGGTGAGATTATATAAGAAGTACGGGTTTGTGGAATATGGAAGAAATCCGCGGGGCTTTCTGACTCGCGACGGCAGATGGCAGGAACTCGTGCTGATGCGGTTGGAGCTGGAAGATACGGATGCACAGAAAAATAATACGGTCTGAGCTGGAAATACAGATGCGCGGGAAAGCGGTGCGGTCTGGGCTGGAAGATGCGAATGCGCAGAAAAGCGGTGCGGTCTGAACTGGAAGATGCGAAGGTGCAGAAAATAATGCAGGAAATGGAGAGAGCGATGTTTTTTAAGGAAGATACGACGTTTAATGATATCCGGGATAAATCGCTGCAGCAGTGGCTGGATGAGATGGAGCAGCATGAGGACGTGGCGGTCCGGGGCGGTGTGAAGCTGACAAGAGAGTATGTGCAGTATCTGAAGGATGAGATCGGAAGACTCCGGCATGAGAATGAAGTGAAGAATGCTTATCTGAAAAAGCTGCGGGAGAAGAGGTAGGAGGTACAGAACGTGCCAGAGAATACAAGTATCATTTTCTTTGATGAATATAAAAAGCTGGATAAACTTTGTTCGGAAATGTACGGTATAAACAGCGGCGGCGTTACATGTTATCTGAATGATATGATGGCTGTTCCGGTCATGCAGAGAAACAGGATTCCGGAATGGAATCAGACATATGACAGGCTTAGAGAACTAAGACATATAAGGAATCAGATGGCACACGGGGAAGGTTCGTTTGAGGATTATCCCTGCAGTGAAGAAGATGTTTTATGGCTTTTCGAGTTCCGGAGTAAGATCATGCATATCTCGGGTCCACTGGCTGTATATCGAAGACAGACAGAGGAAAGTATGCATGCAACCCGCGTAAAAGAAGATTTCCCACGGGCTGTAGATCAATGGCAGACAGAGGAAAGTATGCATGCAACCCACGCAAAAGAAGATTTTCTGCGGGCTGTAGATCAAAGACAGACGGAGGGAAATGTTACAGATCATCAAAGAATGAAAATGGATAACGTGGAAGTGATCGACCAGGAAGAAAACGACTCTTTTGAGAAAAAACACAGCATGTTAAAGGAAATTGCTGTTTTCGGACTGATTGTGCTGATCGTTGCAGCTGCCGTGTTGATCTTTGGCAATGTTTATATGAAATATTTTCTGCTTTCATAATTAGCGGAGTGAGGAAATGATAAGCAGGTATCAGAAGAAAGAGGGTTAAAGCAATGAAATATCAGTCGGTTGCCATTCTTGGCGCAGGAGCAGTGGGTTCTTATGTCATGTGGGGGCTTGCAAAAAAGAAAGAGATTGATCTGTGCGTAGTCGCATCGGGAGAGCGGAAGGCGCGCTATGAGAGGGATGGCTTTGTCATTAACGGGCAGGTATACCACCCCGCTGTCAGGACGCCGGAGGAGGCTGCCGGTGTCGATCTTTTAATCGTTGCCACCAAGTATCAGGCACTTCGCTCGGCACTTGGCGATATTCAGACCGTGGTCAGCGAACACACGACAGTGATGAGTCTGATGAACGGCGTGGACAGCGAGGAGATCATCGGAGAGATCATTGATCCGTCCAAAATTGTCCATTCATTGATCAAGGTTGCCTCGGAGCGAAAGGGCAATCAGGTGGTATTCGATCCGGAGACGACCATCGGTATTATATATGGAGAAGCGGATCTTAGCAGAGGCACCGGACGCATTGAGGCGCTGAATGATCTTTTCGCGGATACAGGGCTGCATTACCGTGCGACGGACGTTATCCTCACGGAGATCTGGAGCAAATTCCGGCTCAACGTGCCGAACAACCAGGCACAGGCGATGGTGGGCTGCGGGGTGGGCGCCTACCGTGACAGTGAGCATGTGGCATTTTTGCGGGACCGGCTGCGGGAAGAGGTGGACCGGATCGCGGAGAAAAAGGGGATCGATTTTGACAAGGCTGATACCTCATCCACCTTCGGCAGTAAGGTGCGGGATCGGGCGCGCTATTCCACGCTGCAGGATCTGGATGCGGGGCGGCACACGGAAGTGGACATGTTCGCCGGCGCGGTGGTGCGCATGGGGCGTGAACTGGGGATCCCGACACCGTACAATGAGTTTACCTACCATATGATTAAGGCGCTGGAGGAGAAAAACGACGGGAAGTTCGATTATGAGTAGGGGATGGGAAAATAGGATAAGAAGAATGACGGGAAGTCCGATGGAAAATGATCGGATTTCCCGTTTTTACTTTATAGGAAAATGCGCCCTATGAAGTAAAAGGCTCCGCGGGGAGCGCACTGTGGCGATGACAAAGGATGTCGCAAGAGGCAGGAGCAATCCGCCGCAGGGAAGGAATCCTGAAAGAGGATATGCCTTTTGTCTGGTAATGGGAGAGACGATGCAGGGGATATTTTAGGGCATCGGTAGAAAGGGGGAGATTCTGGGGACTTTTTGCAGGATGCCGACGGAATATGATAATTTTCGACAAATGCGATATGACAAAATTTTTTATTATTAGGAAAGAGAAGGTGGCGTATATGGAGAAAATGGATAAGGTGCTGGAGGAAGTTTTGGAATATTTAAAACATAAGAGGGTAATTACGGAATTGGAGAAAGACATCCTTTCAACAGCGCAAATCTGTCAAACAAAACCATTTAACAGACAGGCGGCTGAGAAAAAAATAGTGGAAATCAATGTAAAATATACTGAAATATATAGCGCTGTCCTTATAACGCCGGGGATCAATCCCAAACCACTTTTGGTGATGGAAGATGGGGAGGTGTGGGATAGTCTTTATCTGCAGTTGAGAGCATTGTGTGGCAAAGAGCTGGTTGTGATTGGGGAGGAGAAGATGGGGTGGAGGTTTTAGGTAATAACAAGAAAAAAATTACGATAAGTGATGGAAAGGAGAGAATTTTTTAAAACATAAAACGTAGTTTATAGGCCGGTATGATTGGATTAAATGGATAATTGACAATATGGCATATATACCATATAATAATTACGAAGGAGATTGAATGACGGACTTTGAATTGATTGCATATGAAAAAGAAAACGGAGAAGTTCCTGTAGAGGAATTTCTTAATTCTGTTCATCCCAAGATGAGGGCTAAGATATATGGTTTGATGGGAATCTTGCAGGAAAAAGGAAATATGCTTAGAGAACCATATAGCAAGCATCTGGAAGATGATATTTTTGAGCTACGTTGCAAATTCGGAAGCGATATTACCAGAGTATTATATTTTTTCTATTATGAGGGAAAAATTATAATGACGAATGGTTTTGTTAAGAAAACACAGAAAACTCCCAAAGAGGAGATACAGATTGCAAAAGATAGAAGAAAAGATTTCATAGAAAGGGTGATGAAGGATGAGAACATTTGATGATATGCTTTCTAATCAGTTGAAGGATGAAGAATTTAGAAAAGAGTATGAAGCAATTCAGCCAGAGATGGATGTTATCAGAGCTATCGTAGATGCAAGAACATCACAGAATCTTACACAGAAAGAGCTTGCGGAGCGTACTGGTATTAATCAGGCTGATATTAGTAAGCTTGAAAATGGAACAAGAAATCCTTCTGTCAATTTGCTTAAAAGATTAGCAGATGGAATGGGAATGGCTCTTAAGATTGAGTTTGTACCGAAACAGAAAGCGTGATTATATGACCTCACTGAATTGGTGTCTGGTGAGGTCTTTTAGTCATTAGGCTTTAGCCTGCTTCATGCGGGTGGAGTCAAATCGTTATACAGAAAAACACCTTTCCGTTACAATAGAGTTGTTCAGTCACTATTGCAAGAAAGGAAAGGTGTTTTATGGCGAATAAGTCTAATGATCTCGCCCATACAAAATGGATGTGTAAATACCATATTGTATTTACTCCTAAGTATAGACGAAAAATTATTTATAATCAATTAATAAAAGAGGATATACGTGATATTCTGAATGTGGGTTTGTCAAACATATGTTACACCAAACTCAATAAAATCCTTTAGGACAGTCTGTGGTGACTTTCAGCCAAGTGGACGCATTGGGAAACGGTTATACTTCCTTTTGTTATAGACCTGTAATTGTTTTGAAAAGCCACTAAAGAAATACAACAGGAAATGCAGAGAATCAATAATGCAACCACTCTGTAAAGTGCAACTTATTTTGCAACTTTTGATGATGAAAATGTGCAAAGATATGCGAACTTATGACAAGATATACAAAGAGGAAAATGTCACGGTGAAATCACAGAAAGCCCAGAAATAAAGGAAAATTTCGACATCGCGGGAGATTTATATATATGATAAAAATACTTTTTATCTGCCGCGGCACTCCAGTTTTATGATAATGCATACCTTCACAGATTGGGGCAGAGTAGGACATAATATGGCGGAAAGCATTGGAATTACTGCGGTTTAGACTACTAAGGCTCATGGTTGGAAGTGGGATAAAGGCAAAGGTGTTGGGAGGATTCCTTAGTAGTAAGGGACTACTTACAGGCAATGTAGTAGATTTTTTATTGATGGAGATGTGGAAAATTTATAAAAAGTATTGCAATTTTCCAGAGCTTTGAATATACTATATGTAACAGAGTTGCCTGAAGTCTTTTTGACATTGGGGACCAAGCTGAGACGTGTGCTCAGCTTTTTTACGTTAAGGAGAGAGTTTATGGATTTGAAAAAACCATTGACCTTTGATGAACAGTTAGATAAGTTAATAGCTCACGGGATGATTGTCGCTGATAGAGAAAAAGCAAAAGACATTTTAAAAAGAGTAAATTATTATCGTTTTACGGGTTATGCTTTGCAATTCAGACAAGAGCCTTCTGGTAGTGATTATATTGAAAAAACTACTTTTGAAACGGTGTATCATTTATATAAAGTAGATGAAATATTGCGTGATACATTTCGGCGGTATATTGAAAAGGCAGAAGTATATTATAGGACGCAGATAGCATATGGATTTTCAATAGTCAAATGTACGGAAGCTCCGTATGATCAGCATTACGATGAAAATAATTTCTATAACAAAAAGGGTTACAAGGAAGTTATGGAAAGTTTCAGTAGGGAGAAAAATTATTATAAGGATAGTCTGATTGTGAAACATCACAAGATAAAATATTCCAGCAAAATGCCGTTGTGGGTTATTGTAGAATTAATGTCTTTCTCTAATATGTCTAAGCTATACAGTTCTATGTATTACTCAGAAAAAGATGCTATTGCTGGTATGGTTGGTGTTGGAAAGGATACACTAGAAAATCATCTTCATTGTCTGTCGGTATTACGAAATAAATGTGCACATGCAGCAAGAATGTATAACACGGATTTCAATCCTCCGGCAAAATTTACGTCATCATTTTTGAGAAAGCATCCAGAAATAAAGAACAACTCATTATTTGCATATACGCTTGTTTTACTGAAAAGACTTCCGGATGAAAGTAGTAAAAAATCTTTGATTCAAACAGTGAAAACCGTGATAGATGAGTATAGGGAGCTGACTTGAAATTTTAAATTCCAGTGCACAGGTAAATTCCACCGTGTCTTTAAA
>OLGL01001472.1_pt1 | contig 23034 bp, 18 predicted proteins | sample 1605041 | NCBI WGS metagenome assembly OLGL01 (sample SAMEA3888905, study PRJEB22519) | human gut metagenome | biome: human gut; feature: human-associated habitat; material: faeces | place: Denmark | collected 2010 | reverse complement strand
AATCCCTTCGATTTTCAGTTTGGGGTTGATTTGTCTCTTGACCTTGTTGATGGTTTCCAACAGCTGTTCCAAGCCCTTTGCAGGAAGGTATGCTGCTTGAACCGGTATCAACACATTATCCGCAGCTGCCAACGCATTGACGGTCAGCATACCCAAAGACGGCATACAGTCCAGAAGAATGTAATCATAATTCTGTTTGACTGTATCCAGGTATTGCCGGAGAATGGTTTCCCGGCTCATGGCATTGACCAGAGAAACCTCCAAACCTGACAGCTCAATATTGGCAGGCATCAAGTCCACACCTTCCGGGTGATGAAGAATGCCTTCGCCGGAAGCAATCGGCTTTTCCGTCATAATCTTTCCCATCATGTCGGAAAGAGTGGGAGACAAGGTATCCGGGTACGGATTTCCCAGACTGACAGTTAAGGAAGCCTGCGGGTCTGTGTCTACCAGCAGAACCTTTTTGCCCTCCATTGCAAGTCCTACACCCAGATTTTCTGTGGTTGTGGTCTTGCCCGTTCCGCCTTTCTGATTGACTACGGCAATGACGGTTGCTTTTTTCGACAAATATCTTCACCTCGCTTTCTATTCTGTGTATGCTGCATTGATTACCACCTCCCTCCAAGTTTCCCCGAAGCCATATCGTGCCTGACCTTTGCGTCATAGTGGGCGCTTATGGTGTAGGGGGCATTGTATATCGAAGCAAGTAGATACTGCTTGATATTGCGAACATCGGTTGTATTTTCCTTGAAAGAACTCATTACAAACCTAATATGCTCAGAATCCAGTTTCATAAAACTGCTTCTGACAATTCCAATCGGTTTATCATCGCTGGCAATCCGAATTTGCTGACGGTTGCTGCACATGACCTCAACAATCAGATGCAGTATCAGATCGAGTATCTCATGGTCATACGGATAATCCTGTTTGAGATAATCCATGGAAAGGTGTTCATAGAAATACTGGTAGTATCGTGCGAACTCATCTGTCCCGTCGACTTCCTTTCCACTAAAACCGGAAGGAAAGAAAGGATCAGTATCACTCAAATCAGTATAATTAGTATCAGTATTATTACCTTGTGCTTTTGACAGTTCCTGAATTGTGTTTTTGACAACTCCAGAATTGTCCTTTTGACAATTCAAGAATTGTCTTTCCACAGAACCGGAAATGAAGTTCTTTACATAGATCAGGTTCGGTTTCCCAAGTCCCTGTCGCTTGCGTTCTATCAGACCGCATTTCTTTTCCAGCTCATCCAGCAGCTTTACCGCTTTCTTTTCGGCACAGCCTAACGCACCTTTGATTTCTTCAATGGTGAAGATGATATAAACACGGCCTTCCTCGTCCAGCCAACCGTTCCTGGCTGACAGGTTCATGCGGTCAAGCAGAATCCCGTAAAGCAACTTGGCATCGGTTGATACATTCCAAAAGCAATCCTCAGTGAACAATACCTTTGGCACACGGTAGAATGCGAACATCTCCGCCTGCTGCCCATAGAAATAATCATACGTCACGCATCCTCACCACCTCTTTCTGCGGAAAATGCTCTTTTTTCAGAGGGGTTCTGCGGAAAGTCGTATCCTTCAGTCTGTACGGGCAGCGGACAAAAGAACAGGAACGGTATCTCCATCGTGGCTGATAATTCTCACAGTCTTTGCAGCACTTCGGCTTATCACGGCGATTGTATTCATAATCACGCATATCAGCGAACCCCCACATCTCTCATAATCTTCTTGGTACACCAGCCAATGCAAGGATGATCTCGTCCATACGGACAGCCATCACATTCCGTCTTGGGTTTCGGGGGTACAGAGATTAAGTAGTAGCAATTTTCTTTTCCCAGACGACAGCCCTGCTTTCGATTCTTCCAGAAGTAGCAGAAGCGGCAATCGTCCGGCTTATCTGCGGCATAAACAGTTTTGCTCAAAATAGAACCCTCCAATCATTCTGACTTGCCCTGAAATTTGGGCATAAAAAAGAGCGTCTACCCAACCCCGAATTATGGGGCGAATAAACGCTCTAAGTAGTTTTATTTGACTGTTGATGTACACCGGCAGTTACTCCAGACGAACCCGCAATCCCACAAGGGAAGGGGTGGGAACCCCAACCAGATACCATCCTCTTTCATCCCAGCCGTACTCGATTCGAGTCGGTTTCCATCGGTTGTTTACAAAAACATCCATGCAGGTGCCGCAATGCAACCCGCCGTAATAATCCTCCAGGCCGAACCGCACATCCATGCGCTCGGACTTCTGATCGTAGACCAAAACACCTTGCTTCATTCTGAGACCTCCTTACACTTTGAGTTTCGCCAGTTTTCTGGCATCATATACAAGGTATGTTTTGAAGTAAAAAGTCCGTGCCTTTCTGTTTGCTCCGGGGATATTTCAGTCTGAAAGTTTGGACAAAATCAGCGAAAACCCGGTGTTTTCAAGGCTTCTGAACTTTTGTCCTATTATAACTCAATCATCGATTCTTCTCACAATTCCTGTAGCTTTCATGATTCTTCCTCCTGCATACCACGTTTGCCATATCGTGTGTCTTATGGGTAGTATGTGGAAATGCAGGCGGATTATACATCTGAAATGGTTCGTCCCAATTTTGGAACTGAAAATTTTTGCGTTTTTTATTCCTGCCGTTTCTTCGGATTCGGATTGATCGCCACACCGCGGTTGATGTCGCCCTGTAAATTCTTGCCGAACTGGTAATCATTACCCGGAAGAATCACATTGAGCAGAACGCCCGCAATCGCTGCGATCGCAAGACCTGTCAGGGTAACCGAAGTTCCTGCCGCCTCAAAGGTCAGACCGCCGGAGAATCCCAGCCCGCAGACCAGAATTACCGCAGCGATTACCAAGTTCCGGGATTTGGTTAAATCCACCTGGTTTTCGACCACGTTGCGGACACCGATCGCGGAGATCATACCGTACAGCATGAAACTAACGCCGCCGATGATGGCAGACGGCATCGAACCGATGACCTCTGCCATCTTCGGAATAAAGCTCAGAATCACAGCAAAGACAGCTGCAATCCGGATGACACGCGGGTCATGGACACGGCTTAATTCCAGAACGCCCGTATTTTCGCCGTAAGTCGTATTGGCAGGACCGCCAACGAGTGCCGACAGAGATGTTGCGATACCATCGCCGACCAGCGTCCGGTGCAGTCCCGGATCCGCAAGGAAATTTTCTCCGACCGTCGCGGAGATCGCAGACATATCGCCGATATGTTCCATCATCGTCGCAAGCGCGATCGGCGCCATTACCATGACCGCCGTCGGGTCAAATTTGCACAGCTGGAACGGAGGAAGTCCGACCCAGGAAGCCGTCGCTACCTCTGAGAAATTCAGGATCGCACTTCCGTCCGGATTTGTCATTCCCATCATCTGGAAGACTGCTGCCGCTACATAGGAGATCACAACGCCCATCAGAATCGGAATAATCTTGAACATTCCCTTGCCCCAGATATTAAAAACGATGATAGTTCCCAGCGCGATCAACGCAATCAGCCAGTTTGTCGATGCGTTGGCGATCGCGGACGGCGCCAGTGAAAGACCGATACAGATAATGATCGGACCTGTCACAACCGGCGGCAGATAGTGCATGACGCGCTCCACGCCTGCCAGCTTGATGATCAGTGCCAGAATCAGGTACAAAGCGCCTGCAACCACAATACCGCCACAGGCATAGGGAAGCTTTTCTCCCATGGTCATATCTGCAAATATACCTGTATTCAGATTCGCAACCGTCGCAAATCCACCCAGAAAAGCAAAGGAAGAACCAAGGAAAGCCGGCACCTTAAACTTAGAGCAGGCATGGAAGAACAATGTACCAAGTCCTGCACACATCAGGGTTACCTGGATAGAAAGTCCCTGCCCCTCAAAATAGGTGTTGACCAAAATCGGCACCAGAATGGTCGCACCGAACATGGCGAACATATGCTGCAGTCCCAAAAGCAGCATCTTCGGCAGACCTAAGGATCTGGCATCCTTGATAGCCGTGTTGTTTTCATTCATAACGATATACCTCCATTTTATTCAGCATACTTTTCTTTTCCGATCATATTTTCTATCGTTTTTGCATGCGTTTCTCCGTCTTTCAGAATATCGTTTTTACAGGCTTTCGTCAACCTTTTCGTTACAGTTACACTGTCTTCTTTACTTGCCTGAACTCCATTCTTATGGTAAGATTAAATAATGTACTTTACCGCCTTATAGTGCCAAAATCACGCTGCTGTCTGCATTCCCTGCAGCCGGCTGAAAACATCCGGCCTATTACGGCAAACATATAGAAAGGCTGAAAATTATTATGAAAAAGCAAAAACTATCTTCCCTTCTGCCTATCGCTGTATTTCTGATCTTTTATCTGGGGCTAGGAATCTGGTCAGAATATATCATGAAAATTCCGATGGGCTTTTACAACATTCCGATTGTTGTCGCATTTATGCTGGCGATCCTGACGGCCTGCTTCCAGAACCGTTCTCTTTCCTTTGACCGGAAACTGGAGCTGATGGGGCAGGGCATCGGAGATAAGAACATCATCACCATGCTTCTCATCTTCCTGACAGCCGGAACCTTTGTCGGTGTCGTAGGACGAAGCAGTGCTGAAAGTGTTGCTTATCTGATGCTGTCTCTTATCCCGGCCCGTTTTTCCGTCGCCGTTCTCTTTGTGGTAGCCTGCTTTGTCTCTACCTCCATGGGAACCTCCGTCGGAACCATCACCCTGATCGTTCCGATTGCCACTGCCGTATCTGAGACCTCTGGTTTCTCTCTGGCCCTTTGCGTTGCATCTGTCATCGGCGGTGCCATGTTTGGAGATAACCTCTCCTTCATCTCCGATACAACCATCGCAGCCTGCAACGGTCAGGGATGTGCTATGAAGGATAAATTCCGAGAGAACTTTGGCATCGCGCTTCCGGCGGCCATCGCTTCCCTGGCACTTATCCTGGTTGTCTCCTTCCATCAGGATCCGGGAGCTGCCATCATAAAACCATACAACCTGGTTCAGCTGATCCCTTATCTTCTGGTGTTGGCAGGCGGTATTGCCGGTATTCAGGTATTTGTCGTTCTGTTAGTCGGAATCGTATCCGGTGCCATCATTATGCTCGGCTCCGGCCAGACTACTCCCTGGGAAATGCTTACCAACATGGGGTCCGGTACTTCCGGCATGTTTGAGACCAGTATGGTTGCCATCTTAGTTGCCGCTATGTGCGCATTGATCCGTGAAAACGGCGGCTTTGATGTTCTTCTTAACGTCATTCACCGCATCTTCCGCGGAAAACGCGGCGGTCAGTTTGGTGTCGGCCTTTTAGTTACCCTGCTGGATATCGCAACTGCCAATAACACAGTAGCTATCGTTATGGCCAACCCTATTGCAAAGGAAATTTCTGAAGATTATGGCATCAGTGCCAGAAAGACAGCCTCCCTTCTGGATACCTTTTCCTGTATCTCCCAGGGAATCCTGCCTTACGGTGCTCAGATGCTGGTAGCATTATCGGCGGTTCATGAGCTGGGCTATGAACTGTCCGCCTTCGAGGTTATGCCGCTTCTGTTCTATCCGGGCATGCTGTTTATCAGCTCCTTGATCTGTATCTTTCTGCTTCCGGAGCGCGGAGACCGTGCCAAGGCAAAAAAATAACAGCGGAACCCTTTCCACTGCACACATAAACGCATTAAGGCATAAAAAAGAGCTGTCCGACTTTCTCGTCATCAGACAGCTCTTTTATGAAATATCCCGAAGTTTCACTATATAACCTCTCTTTCTTTTATATTTTGTTTTAAATGTGCTATGGACCTCTTCCTTTCATATGAATCTCCTCCTTTGATTACATGTATCTATGTAAACTCTTTTAGAGATTGTATGATGATGGATTCCATCGATACCGATTTTTATCTTTTTATATTGGATAAATTCGGTTTTTAAAACCATGATCATGTTTTTTAGTAACTAACTATCCCATTGGACCGTCCTCCTTGTTCCTTATTTCGTCCTAGAAACTATGGTAACCGTTTGTTGGGGTTATCTCTGTTTCTTTTGATGGTTTTATTCTACTAGATAATTTTCATTTTGTCAAGCATTATTTCTAATTATTTTCCATATTTTTCTTTATTTATCTGATTATATTTTTGTAATTGTTGTGTATTTCTGTTTTATTTGTTCTGTTTCTAACTATTATCGCGCTTTACGATCGCGTTTTCTTGTATTTTTTGTTTTATAGGACGAAGCTTCCTATGACAAAAAAGAACCACCCCAAAAGAATATGCCGATACCGAACTACCTCTTCTGGAAATGGTTCTATTTTCTTCTATCTTCCCTAGTGGAACTGGAACACGATTCCGGCCACAGCCGCCACCACGATATAGAGGATCGGGTGCTTTTTCCATTTAACTAAGCCGTACCAGATCGCAAGCGACAGTACGATCGCTTTCCAGTTGATGATGGAAAACAGCTCGGAAAACGCCAAGCTGCCATCCTCGCCGACATGGAGGAACGCTATCTTTGCCACGCCGATACCTGCTGCCGCAATCAGGGCGGTAGATGCCGCGCGCAGACCATAGAGGGCATTCTGTACGATCGAAGAGGATTTAAACTTATCGAGAATCTTCGAGATAATCACAATGATGATGACCGACGGCAGCACCAGTGAGAGCGGCGCTGCCAGTCCGCCGAGAATCCCTTTAATATGGAAGCCGACGTAGGTCGCCATGTTGACGCCCATCGGTCCCGGTGTGGACTCGGAGACAGCGATCATGTTGGAAATATCACTAAAGGTATACCATCCTGTCTCCTTGGAAATATTGTAAAGGAATGGCAGAGTCGCCAGTCCGCCGCCAATCGCAAACAGTCCGCAGCAGAAGAAGCGGAAGCCTAATTCAAGCATCAGCATCATTTCTTCTCCCCCTTTCCGCCCTTCAGTACAATCCCGATCGCACCCGCCACAACAACAAGAAGCGCCGGGGAAACCGATGTAAACAGTGACAGTACAAACACAACCGCCGCAATCGCGATCGCTCCTTTATCAACCAACGATTTCTTCGCCAGCTTGACAACCGCACTGCCGATCAGCACACAGACGCAGGCGCGGATGCCTGCAAAGGCGCTGCTCACAAAGCTAAGTTCAATAAAGTTAGAAATAAATGCCGCAATAATCATAATGATGACAAGCGACGGCGCAATGACTCCCAGTGTCGCCGCAATCGCCCCCGGAATTCCCCGATTCTTATAACCGACAAACGTCGCCGTGTTGACCGCGATGATACCCGGTGTACACTGACCAATCGCGTAGTAATCCATCAATTCTTCATCCGTCGCCCAATGGCGTCCATTGACTACCTCTTTCTGCAGCATCGGCAGCATCGCATATCCGCCGCCGAAGGTAAACCCTCCGATTCCGGCAAACGTCAGAAACATATCCAGCAGTTCTTTCATTTCTGCCCACTCCCTTCCGTATTATCCCTACACTTTTATTTCTCTGGAATTTCCAGTATATACCTGCTTATGTATCATACCAGAATTCAAGGAGCCTGAAAAATACCATTCGGATATAGAATGTATATCGGAAAAATATAGTTCGCCTGTTATTCTATCGGATTTTGTTATATAATATATCTGCCGTATACACAGTTTTACAACGAATCCGAACAGGAAGGAGCATTTATGGAACTTCGCCAGTTATCCTACTTCACCACCATCGTCAACGAGGGAAATATTTCCCAGGCAGCCAAAAAACTGAATATCTCACAACCGCCGCTCAGCCACCAGATGAAGCTTCTGGAGGCAGAACTGGGTGTGACGCTGTTTGAGCGCGGTTCCCGCCGCATCCGCCTGACACCTGCTGGAAAGACGTTCTACGACCGGGCGCTTGCGATCCTCGATCTGAGCCAGGCTGCCCGCACGGAGCTGACTGCACAGAAACAGGAGATTCAGGGCATTGTGCGCCTTGGCATCATCTCCTCCGCCGTCGAATTTGTGACCCGGCATTATCTTGCCCCATTCCGGCGATCCTATCCCAAAGCCCTGTTTGAACTCCATGAGTCCAATTCCTACCACCTGCTCGATCTGCTTCACTCCAACCAGATCGACCTCGCCGTGATCCGGACGCCATTTGCCAAAGCCGGGCTGGAGATGCAGACACTGCCGCCGGAGGCATTTCTGGCGATCGGGCGCGAAATGATCTGGAGCCATTACAAGGAATGCCCGAATGCCCTTCTGACCGACATTCCTCCATCCGACACTGGTTCTGTGATTCAAAGTTCCCACCCTATGCCTGCATCCGACGCTTCCGAACTACAAAAAAGCCATACGCCCACATCTCTTCCCCTCTCCGCCCTCACCCGCGCGCCGCTCATTCTTTACCGCCGCTGGCAGCCGCTGATTCTGGGATATTTTGAGGAACAGGCGCTGGAACCGAACATCGTCTGCATTGCCGACGATGCCAGAACCGCCCTTTTATGGGCGTCCGAAGGGCTGGGCATCGCGCTCGCGCCTGAATCTGCCCTCTGTTTAAATTCCGATCCCGCCCTGATCCGCCGGATCATCACCCAGCCCCAGATCCACTCAAGTATCTGTCTGGTCAAACGGAAGGAACGGAGTTTATCGCTGGTGGGGAATGCGTTTTTCCAAAGTTTCCATGCCACCGCTATTTCATAAATATGAATTTTATCCTATAAATTAATTGACTTTACACTTTTTTCATTGGCGTATTTGTACGAAATCAGATATTTATCATACGCTGAATATTTTCATATATTACTGCATTCTGTTTGATTCTTTTCAGCAAATTACTTTCAATATCGTTTTTTTAATATAAATTACACATTTTTTTAATATATAACACAAATGGCAGTTTTTCAGTTGACATATCGAAAAACCGCACGTATAATTGGCATCAATTCAGAAAAAGCAAAATAAACAAACAGAAAATAATTGCAAGGGCGCATCTCTTTTACGATGGATGCGTCCTTGTTTTTATTTATATGGCAACTGATCACGTGCCGGCTTACCGAGGGCACAGCTGAAAAAGAGGAGGAAATGTAAAGCCCGTCACTCTCTCCGGCGGACAGAAGCAGCGGGTTGCCATCGCCAGGGCACTGGCGATGCAGCCAAAAGCGCTCCTCTTTGACGAACCAACCTCCGCACTCGATCCGGAGCTGGTCGGAGAGGTTTTAAACGTCATGAAGGAGCTGGCAAAATCGGGAATGACGATGGTCATTGTCACCCATGAGATGGGCTTTGCCCGTGATGTTTCTGACCGGGTGCTCTTTATGGCAGACGGCTATGTGGTTGAGGAAGGAAAGCCAGAGCAGATCTTTACCGCCCCGCAGCATAAACGGACCAAGGCATTCTTATCAAGACTGCTGGCATCTGCGTAGACCCACTATCAAAAACATAAGTGTCGACAGCCGCTTCGCGATCAATAAGATTGCGGAGCGGCTGTTTTCTGCCATAGGAAACCTCGTTCTATGTGCCATGGCACATTCCTTCTGATAAATTCAGATCTCCCAGACTGGAAAGATAATGTTTGCATATATCCAGGAATTCCCTGTTTTTTTCAGCGAAAAAGCTGTTCTTCATCCATACATAGTTAATGAAGTTTTTGCTTTTAAAATCGTTAATAAAAATCTGGCTCATAACACCGAGATCCAGTTTTTTCTGTACGACAAACTTGTATACAAATGAGAGACCAACATTTTCAATGACAAGATTGTGAATGGTATTGATGGTTCCGACTTCTACAAAAGAGGCGAAATTATGTATGTCCTGATTGTAACCGTGAAGAATAGAACGCAGATTGAAATAGGATTTTGAACCTTCTTCTCTGAAAATCAACCGATAGGGATTTAATTCTTTAAAATCTACGGTTTTTCCGGCCAGCGGATGAGTGGGAGCGCAGATGCAGATGGTTTCAGACTCGAATAATTCGTGGCATTCATATTCTTCCGGTGGACAGTAGGTATCCACGATACAAGCCTGGATTCTTCCGTTTGCTAATTGAACTAACAAGTCATCAGATTCTCCCATATAGATGCTGACCTTTTTTTCAGGGTATTTGTTCAGATATTTTCCCATTACTTTTGCAGCAAATGTTTCTCCGAATCCGGTCAGGGAACCTAGTTTGAAAACGTCAGGTTCGTTGATGGGGACAGAAAGCCGGTTTTTTATGATTTCTGAATCAGCCTGTACAGATTGGGCATATGAGCGGAGGAGACGTCCTTGATCGGTTAGGTGAAGTCTTTTTTTCTCATCATAATAAAATAGTTTTGTTCCGTAATACTGTTCCAGATATTTGATGTGCTGAGTTACGGCTGGTTGAGTCATATGAAGCTTTTCAGCGGTTTTGGTATAATTTTTCATTTCACAGAGCTCTAAAAAGGTACTGAGCTTATAATTTAACACAGATATACTCTCTCCTTTCTGCGTGAATATCTGTATAAGGCGTTTAGTGGGGGGTGGCTATATCAGATGTGAAATAACGCACATTTAGTAGCAAGAATGCCTTGGTATTCTTGAATTTGTAGACCGGAATTCAGACTAAAGTCTGTATAATACAGATTTATCACTTTATAAAATAACGTGATTTCATTTTATTTGATTTATGTGCTAAAATCAAGACAAAGAAAAATATTTTTCGTGAATTTCAAAATAGTATACTTAAAATTATGAATGTTAGGGAAAGGAGGAACTATGGAATACCCGATTGGAATTGAGATGTCGAAGGACTATTTATCGTATGAGGTCAGTAAGGCTGCGTACAAGCTGGTGCACGATGTTATGCTGGTGCAGCCGGGAGAGAACGTAGTAATTACCGGAGATACCTCTACGGATAAACGTGTACTGGAAGCTCTCATGAGTGCAGCTTATACCGTTGGAGCCAATCCGCTGCTTGTTTTCGCACCGACCAATTTAAATACCTATTCAGAACCGGCGGCTCCGCTTGGAAATGCAGTTGCTGTTTCAGATGTCTGGATTGAGTTATCATACGGTTCCATCTTCCTGAGTGATGCATGGAAGAGAGCAATTGATTTTGGCTGCCGTTACATTAATCTTACCGGTATGGATGCAACCATGATCGTGAATTGTATCGGAAGAGTCGATGTTAACAAGGTAGTAGAGCTGGGAGAGGCTTTAAAGGCTAAATTAGAGGCAGGAAACGATATTATCATTAAAGATAATAATGGAACTTATTTAACAGCCCAAAATGAGGGAAGAAAAGTTCGTCACTCCGGTCAGCTGGCAACCTTTAAGGGGTATCCGTTCATGATGGCTGGCCAGATTAGCTGGTGTCCAATAGAGGAAACGATTAATGGAACCCTTGTATTCGATGCTGCGATTTTCCCGCCGACCGACATGGGTGCAATTTCTGAAAATGTGAAACTCACCTTGGAAAATGGACGTGTAACTAAGATTGAAGGCGGAAAAGAGGCCGAACGTTTCAGCGCATGGCTGCATTCGTTCAACGATCCGAATATGTTCCGTTTGGCACACTATTCACTCGGATTCAATCCGGGCGTTATGAAACCAACCGGACGTATCGTAGAAGATGAACGAATTTTTGGATGCATGGAATTTGGTATTGGAAGTCAGGGTAAAATGATTCGCGGAAGCTACTGGACAGCAGCTTCTCACACAGACGGTGTAGTATCGAAACCTACAATTATCGTAGATGGCGTGACAATTGAGGAAAACGGAAAATATGTGGATCCGCAACTTGCTGAAATCTGCAAGCAGATGGGAGTTGAAGGATATTAATCTATAGTCGTTAACCTTATAACAGAGGAAAGGAGGAAGTTTATGAATAAAAAACACCCATCCGCATGGGATCCGGCCATTATGTTGTTAAATATTTTAGTTTCTGTGATTGGTTCAATCATTGGTCTCGAGTTAATTGCCAGATTGGGAATCAGTACAAACACATCTATCATCGGTGCACTGTTTGCGATTATTATTGCCAGAATTCCGTTGAAGGTGTTCCAGAAATATAAAGATATTAATACCCAGAACCTTGTTCAGACAGCTATGTCAGGTGCAACGTTTGCTGCTTCAAACGGTATTTTCTTATCCATCGGTATTCCTTATCTGTTAGGAAGACATGATCTGGTTATTCCAATGATGGTAGGTGCTTCATTAGCAGTAATCATTGATGCAACGATTCTTTATAAGGTGTTTGATACAGAGATGTTCCCGGCAAAAGAAGCATGGGCACCCGGTATTGCAGCAGCAGAGGCTATGCTGGCAGTTGCTGAAAAGGGAAAGAACTCCGTTATCCTTATGATTGGTATGGTTGGCGGAATCGTTGGAAAGATTTTTGGTATTCCGACCGATATCCTGGGCGTAGGCTGGATTGGAAATATGTGGGCTCTTGGTGCATTTGGCGTGGGCCTTCTGATTTCCGAATACACTCCGAAATTCTTCAACATCAAACTTGGCGATTATTATGTACCTCATGGTGTCATGATTGGTGCCGGATTCGTTGCTCTTATCCAGATGATTCTGATTCTTCAGAAAAAGAGCAAGAAAGAAAAAGAAGCGGCAGCAGCTGAGGCTGCAACTGGAAAGGTAGAAAAGAAAGAATTTACCAGAAGCTTAAAGAGCATGAAGTTCTCCCTTGCAGAAGGTTTTGGCGCATATATTCTGGTATCCATTGTTATGGCAATTATGTGTGGATTTTCGGCAGATATGAGTGCTGGAATGTTCGTATGGTGGATTATCTTTGCAGCCCTTTCTGCAATCATTTCCGAGCTGATTGTTGGTATCTCCGCCATGCACTCCGGATGGTTCCCGGCATTTGCAACAGCTTTCATTTTCCTGATTCTTGGAATGCTGTTTGGATTCCCACCGGCACAGCTGGCAATCCTGGTTGGCTTTACTTCTGCAACCGGACCGGCCTTTGCTGATATGGCGTATGACCTGAAATCTGGTTATATTGTCAGAGGCAACGGTGAAGATGTTCCGTTTGAGATGGAAGGAAGAAGACAGCAGTATATTGCAAAAATGGTCAGTGCTGTAATTGCAATTCTGGTTGTTCTCTTTACTTACAAAGCATATTTTGAAAAAGGAATGCTCGCACCGGTTGATGCTGTATATGTGGCAACCATTGATGCAGGAACTAATATGGCAGTAGCAAAGAACCTGATTATCTGGGCTATCCCGGGAGCACTTCTTCAGGCAATCGGCGGTTCAGGCCGTCAGTTAGGTGTTTTATTTGCGACCGGTCTTCTGATTGCTTCTCCGATGGCTGGTATTACAGTACTCGTTGGTCTTTTGATTCGTTACATTGTAGTTAAGAAATATGGTGATCTTGGACAGAGTAAACTGTATATTCTGGGTGCCGGATTCATTACCGGTGCCGCCCTGTACAGCTTCTTCAGCTCCACGATGAACCTTGGAAAGAAACTTAATAAATAAAAATATATATTATAGGAGGAACTTATTATGGAATATCCAGTTGGCGTAGAAATGTCAAACACTTACTTATCATTTGAAGTAACAAGTGCTGCTTTAAAACTGGTACGTGATTTCATGCTTGTAAAAGAGGGTGAAAATGTAGTTATCACCGCTGATACATCTGCAGATTTCCGTGTGGTTGAGGCGGTTGCAGGTGCAGCATATTCAGTTGGTGCAAATCCGGTTATTATTCACTATCCGACTTCCGGAAAAGCGTATGAAGAACCGATTCGCCCGGTTGCAGATGCAGTAGTGCATGCAGATGTATGGATTGAGTTAGCATACTATTGCTCTATGCATACTCCTTGCTTTAGAAAAGCAATGGAGAATGGTGCAAGATTTACTTGCTTAAATGGTATGGATGTTATCATGCTGGTAAATACGGTTGGCCGTGTTGACTATGATGTCCTGATTGAATTTGGTGAGTATCTGACAGATAAAGTTCATCGCTCAAATGAAGTAATTGTTACGGATAAGAATGGAACAAATTTAGTTGGCTACAATCAGGGACGCGGCGTTAAACATTCTGGACAGAGAGCAACCAAGAAGGGCTATCCGGTTATGTTAGGCGGTCAGGTAAGCTGGTGTCCGGTAGAGGAGACTATCAATGGTAAATTAATTTTTGATTCTGCTCTGTTCCCACCGGATACATTAGGTCTTCTTAACAGTAATGTAGAGCTGACCCTGGAAAAAGGTGTTGTAACAAAAATAGAAGGCGGAAAAGATGCTGCTATCTTCGAAAAATGGCTGAATAAATTTAATGACCCGAATATGTTCCGTCTGGCTCATTATTCCATCGGCTTTAACCCGGGCGTAACCAAACCTACCGGACGTATTGTTGAGGATGAGAGACTCTTTGGATGTATCGAGATGGGTATCGGAAGTCAGGGAGCCAGCTTAATGGGAGCTTGCTGGGATGCTGCTGCTCATACAGATGGTATTGTTTCTAAACCGACGATTCTTCTGGATGGCTATAAGCTGGAAGAAAACGGAATCTATGTAGATCCGGAAGCAAGAAAATTCTGTAAAGCACTTGGCGTTGAAGGATATTAATCATTACAATGGTAGTAAACATACCTAAATAATACCTCTAATTGGGAAAGGGCGCTGTCAGAATTGTCAGCGCCCTATTATCTCAAAAGCGTTTATCCTAAATTTTCGTATCAAATTGTATGTACGGGGAGATTATATTTATGGAAAGACAATCTAAAAATGAAAAGCTGCTTCAATATTTTAAAGATATCTGCCTTATTCCGAGACAAACCGGTGACGAGGAAGCGATCAGCCAGTATCTGCTCGATTTTGCAAAAGCCAGAGGCCTGCAGGCAGAACGGGATGCCCATCATAATGTGCTGATTCGGAAACCGTCAACGATTCCTGGATATAAGGGACCAACGGTTATTGTGCAGGGTCATATGGACATTGTCTATGAAAAGAGCGCAGATAGCACTCATAAGTACGAAGATGGTATCCATGTTGTGGAAGAAGATGGCTATTTGAAATCAGCGGATGGAACCTCTCTTGGCGCTGATAACGGACTGGCAGTTGCTTATGCAATGGATTTGCTGGATCGAAATGATCTGCCGCTTCCGGCCCTGGAGATTTTAATTACTTCCAGTGAAGAAGTGGGACTAGAGGGAGTTAAGCATCTGGAACTTACAGATGTCAAAGGAAGCTATCTGATTAATTTGGATGCAGAAGAAGAAGGTGTTTTCTTTACAAGCTGTGCAGGAGGAGTCAGAACCGATCTTTCTCTTCCGCTGAAATATACGGGCTCAACGGAAGATATTACATATACATTAACATTATGTGGATTAAACGGAGGACATTCGGGTCTGGACATAGCTCTTGGAAAAGCAAATGCAATTCAGCTTGTGGGAAGAATTCTTTATCATATTGCTCCATTTGCACGTATTTCTTCGCTGGATGCGCCTGGAAAAGCAAATGCAATTGCATCTAAGGGAACGATTGTTATGCACACATCAAGCCAGGACGAAGAGGCATTATTAAAAGAACTCTCTAAACTGGAAGAAATGCTGAAAGCACAGTTTTCTGAAACAGAAAACCTGTCATTCCGCCTGGAGAAGGAAGAGCAGAAAAAAGAGGTAACTGTGTTTACAGAGGAAACAATGAATTCAATTATCGAGGCAATTACGTTTCTTCCGTGCGGCGTTATCAGCCGAACCAGAGAAAATGTGGAAATGGTACAGACATCTTCTAATATAGGCAGTATGACGATTCAGGATGGAACACTTGAGTTCCTGTGTTCCGGAAGAAGCTCTGTAAAATTAGAAAAAGCACAGTTAAAAGAAAAAATGCAGATATTATCGAAGGCACTGGGAATGAACTGCACCTTCCATGGTGATTATCCGCAGTGGGAATATCGTAAAGAATCTAAACTTCGTGATATTTGTGCGAAGACATACCGTGAGTATTCTGGAAAAGATGCTGTTTTCACAGGAATTCATGCCGGAATTGAATGTGGATATCTGGCAGAAAAACTGGGAGATCATATCGATATGATTTCCTGTGGTGCAAATCTTTATGATGTTCATACACCGCATGAAAAAGCAGATGTGGAATCTTTCTATCGGATGGAAGAAGTAATTATTGCGATCCTTCAGGAGATTGCAAAAGCTTAGTGTTTAGCACAATATAATATATTAAAGCCCCGGAATCAAAAAATTCCGGGGCTTTTGCTGTGCGTGTATGAAGTTTTACAGTCTCGCAATCACTGCGTCCACATATTCCTCGGTGGTTGCAGTTCCATGCAGATCTCTTGTCAGGTGCTTGCCTTCTGCCAGAACCTCATCCACAGCCTTGCGGATGCGTCCGGCGGTCTCATTTTCACCTAAGTACTCTAGCATCATGCAGGCAGACCAAAGGAATGCGGTCGGGTTTGCCAGGTGCTTGCCTGCAATATCCGGTGCGCTGCCATGTACGGCCTCAAACATAGCATAGTCAGAACCGATATTGCTGGATGGAACGAGTCCCAGGCCTCCGATCAGGCCGCTGCACAGGTCCGAAAGAATATCTCCGTACAGGTTCTGCATTACCATAACATCAAACTGGTTTGGATTCATGACAAGCTGCATGCAGGTGTTATCGATGATTTTATCATCACCTTCAATCTCCGGATATTCCTTTGCAATCTCTTTGAAAATGGAAAGGAACATGCCATCGGACATTTTCAGGATATTTGCCTTATGAATACAGGTTACTTTCTTGCGTCCGTTCTTTTTCGCATACTCGAATGCATCGCGGATAATGCGCTCGCTTGCCTGTCTTGTAACAATCTTAATTGCATGAACTGTATCCGGATTTACCTGTTCCTCTACACCAACATAAAGACCTTCTGTATTTTCGCGGAAAATCACAATATCCACATTCTCAAATGGAGTTTTTACTGCCGCGTTGGACTTAACCGGGCGGATATTGGCATACAGGTCATACTGTCCGCGAAGTGTTACATTCAGGGAGCGGAATCCTTTTCCAACCGGAGTCGTAATCGGGGATTTTAAGAGTACTTTGGTGCGCTCGAAGGAAGCATACGCTTCCTCTGGAATCAAAGCACCGTTGCGTTTCCACTCATCCTCACCAACATTGAAAATTTCATATTCCAGCGGTGCATCTGCCGCTTTTAAAATCTTTAACACATTATCAACTAACTCCGGACCGATACCATCGCCGCGAAATACTGTAATTTTATGACTCATTTCTTTATCCTCCTTCTTGATTTTCCCAATCGTAACTATTCAGTACCTTCACAGTCACGCGCAAAAATCCATTAGAAATTGCCTACGGCAATGGAATTTTTGCCTGCTGACCTACTGAACAGTTACTTCCAATCTTCATATTTTATCGAAAGCTGCCAGAACAGGCTGACAGCTTTTCGAACAAACAACTTCTCAATTAAATTTCCCTTACAGAACAACCGCTACAATCAGGTTATATACCGCACAGCAGATAACGCTGATCGGCACTGCCACAAAAAGCAGGCGGTTGAACAGGTGATTTCGGTCTTCCTCGTTTCCGCAAGAACCAAGAATCAGGCTGCCGCCGGATGAGAACGGGCTGATCGCACTGCTCTGTGCACCAAGAATCGTGCAGGCAAAGAGTGCTGCCGGATTTAATCCGGTTGCTGCCGCAAGTCCCGGAATCAGCGGGAACAGGGCTGGTGCTACAACACCGGTTGTAGAACTGAAGAAACTCATAAATGCGCCTACAAAGCTGAATGCCAGCGGAATCAGGGCTGTCGGAACATTGGAACCAATCCATGCAGATAATGCATCAATGGTACCGGCCTGAACTGCAACGGCGATAAGCATGCCGGCTCCGGCAATCATGAGGATGGTGTTCCACGGAACACGTGCAATCACTTCCTTCTGCGGTGCCAGATCAAAGAGCAGTGCGATGATGGTAAAGCAGAATGCCACCAGTCCTACATCAACCTTTCCGGCAATTTTTGCAATCAGCTCATTGCCAGGAACTGCCATCTTTAAGAGCGGGAATACCAGGACAATCACCATCATCAGAATCATTAAATGCAGGGTTGTTTTCTGTTTCTTGTCAAACGGCTCCGGACGATTGAACGTTACGCCTTTTCCGATACTGCGATTGCTCTTGAAACCGAAGCGGAAAATTGCAATCAGAATCAGGGAAAATACAATCGCGAAACCAAAAATTTTCATTTCATCTACAAAGGAATTCGTTGCTTCAAATGCCGGTTCTGCTTCATAAGCAGTATCAATCAGACCGCGGAATACGACACCCAGCGAAGCTGTGGGGAAGTTTCCGCCTGCCAGTGCACCGCAGTTGATCGCCACCGCGCCGGTCAGCTTGTCCATCTTTGCTTCCTCACAGATAAGGATGGTAATTGGTGCCAGGAATGCCAGAACGGTAAAGTATGCAGCACCCATAACAGAAAGTACAACTGCTACAAAAAATAATGCAAAAGGAAGCATGCCCGGAAACTTACGGCACATATAGAGAAGACTGGCCGACATTTTTTCAAGGGTTCCATTCACAGCTGCAAAGTTGTAAAACAGTGATACTGACAGGATGACGAACATGGTGCTGACCGGCCAGAAGCCAATCAGTTCTTTTGTTTTCAATCCCATGCCAAAACAACCAATCAGGTATGCAAAAGCAATACAGAAAAATCCCGTATTGATTTTCGTTTTATATCCCAATATAACGGCAACCGCAATGGATGCCACCAAAACTGCACTTAACATATGATGCGTCCCCCTATTCTTCGATGCCCAACAGTTTTGCCGGAATAGTGTGTGTCATATGGTACACGTGTTCTTCCGGAATTCCATGATCTACCAGATACTGCATATATTCTGCCAGCGCCAGCTCCCAATGCGGGTTTTCTGTCTGGCCGCCATCGGTATCAACCATGACATTTTTATAGCCAACCTCTTTGATGAGTTCCAGGTTGTCTGCCAGATTGCTCTTATACTTTCCGCCGCCCATATTCTGTGCATAGCAGCGCTCTAAGATAACGTCATAATCCTTTACCAGGCGAAGCTGATCCTCATGGCTCATGCCTACAATCCACCATTCAGGATGGGTTACAACGATGTTTTTTACTCCCATATCCCGTGCAGCTTCCACAACCGTGAAAATCTCCTCCGGTGCGATGTGAGCGGTTCCCAGTACCGCATTGTGGTCGCGGATCAGTTCCAGCACGGAACGAAGCTCCGGCACGATCTTTCCATCTTTTACGACCTCCACGCTCTGGCTCAGATCCTGGTTCATCTTCTGCATATGGTTCTTCGCCGACTGGGTCGGAAGCCATACCACCTTTGCTCCCAGGCGAAGCGCCACATCGACTGCCTTCGGATTGATGCCGCCGACTACTTTATTTAAGGTAATACTGCCAAACATCGTAAAATTGTTCGTTTTCCCGTGTACAATCTCGTTGTGGCGGTTGCACAGATACGCCCGATCCATCGTGGTTCCCTGATGCGTCTTGATGACGATAGCGCGTGCCCCAACCCGGATCGCCGCCTCCATCAGTTCGAAATCATCATACGCCCGCAGACGCAGATCTGGATTCGTGTGAACGTGCATGTCGATAACACCCTTCATTAAATCCTGTTTCATCTTGCTTATTCCTCCTATTTATAATCGTCCACAGAGGCTTTTTCAAAGCTGTGTTCCCTCGCCGGATTTCGATTCGATTTTCCAGCCGCTGCTTCAGTCTCTGCCATTGATTTTTGCTTGTTTTTATCTTATACTGTTTTTGTTATAGGAGAAAGACAAGATTTGTTATACCAGATATCGGAAATTCCGATATCTCGTGAGGGGGATTCTCATGGATTTAAAGGAACTAGACTATATCGTAACCGTCGCTAACGAGGGAAGCATCTCCCGCGCAGCTGAAAAACTGTTTATGGCGCAGTCGAGCTTAAGCCAGGCGGTCCGCCTGTTTGAACAGGATCTGGGGACGCCGATTTTCGTCCGTACTGCCCGCGGGGTCCGTCCAACCTCTGCCGGGGAGGCATTTATTTTCCATGCCAGACAGATTTTACAGCAGTACCAGGAGGCACGCAGCGAGGCTTCGGATATTGAAAATTTAAAGGGCGGCACTGTCATTTTCGGCATCAGTACCTACCGGGGAACCTACCTGCTGCCGCCGGTCCTGAAAAAATTCCATGCCCTGTATCCACGGGTTCATGTGGAGATCTGTGAGATGGACAGTATTGATCTGGAAAATAAGATTTTAGAGGGACTTTTAGATCTGGCGCTGATAGCCGCGCCACCGGTTCGGATCAAACACGGTGTGGATTTCCTGATGCGGGATGAGATCATGATCGCCACCACCGCCGACCACCCGGTCATGGCGTTTGCGAAGCCATGTGAATCGGAGCCGGAACAGATGTGGATCGACCTAAAGGACACCGCACCATTTGAGTATATTCTGGGACCGCCCAGCACCGTCCTCGGACGGACTGGCCGCCGCTCCCTGCGCGAGGCTGGCGTGGAACCGCTGGGACTCGACACCTACCTCTCCGCCTCTTTCGCTGCGGCGATGGCGCGGGAGGGAGTCGGACTCGCATTTACTTACCGTTCCTGCCGCATCATGCGGGATGAGTTCCGCTATCTGCGGATCGGGAAAGATGGTATTTTCCTCGATCTGGCGCTCGCCTGGCCCGCTGGAAAATACCGCTCGCGGGCGGCGATGGCGCTCGCGAAGCTGTTTCAGGAGATGGCGCCGGAGCTGCTGAAGCGGTGAGCTTTTTTACCCCAGCTCCTCCGGCAGTGCCTCAAAGAAAATATCCTTCCAGGCACGTTTCAGCTGTTTTTCATGAACTACATAGGGCTGCACTCCAATATATTTAGGAACGTTATCACTGACCAGGGATTTAGCGACTGCAAGAGCGGCCGCTTTTCCCTGGTCATATGGTCTCTGGGTGCTGAGTCCTTTTACAAATCCTTGATTCATTTCTTCTGCAATCTCAAAATCCAGATCCGTGGTAAAGACAGCAATATCTGTCCGGTTCAAAGCTTTCAGGGCCTTGATGGCGAGCAGGGCGGGGCGGTCCCAGCTCACATAGAGCGCCTGGATATCCGGGTGCTCGTTTATCATCTCATAGCATACCTTGTAGGCATTTTCAATTTGAATAAATCCCTTTCTGGCAGTGATTTCAATGTCGGGATAGGATTCCCTTAATATTTTTTCGGCACAGTTATCACGCTCGGTAGTGCCGTAAAACATGGCGCCGTGGATGATGAAGCCGACTTTGGCGTGCGGTTTTTCTTTCAGGTATTCGCCGATCATGCGCCCTGTATTGGTGCCATTTTCCCGCTCATTGACGGAGATACAGGAGACGTAATTGTTCCGGCTGAAATTCTGCGGGACATTGCTTAAAAAGACCAGCCGCGTCATTTTGGACAATTCCTGAAATGCCGGGCCCGTCTGGACATCGTCGGTGGGGATGGCGATGACGGCGTCCGGGTGCTGCATTTTGATGCTTTCGAGCTGCATATTCTGGAGGGCAGGATCAAAATGGGCGTCCATGGTGGAAATAATATCGATTCCGTACTGCTCCAGTTCATCCCGGATGCCTTTCTGATGCAGGGCAGCCCAGGCAGTTCCGGTGTAGTGGACGGAAATGGCGACGCGGTAATTTCCGGTTCGCAAAAGCTGTTTTTCCTCCTTGGAGAGCCGGATGCTGTCCGGAGATACGGCGTGTTCACCGAGCGGTCCGTTGTCGATGATCCGGGTGGAATCGCGCAAAATCAGCTCTACATCTGCGTAGTGGGTCAAAGGTGCGCCGGAGAGGTGGTTGATCTCGTCAAAGAGTGCCTGCGAGGCGAGTTCTGCCATCTGGTCGATATCCCGGTGGATGCAGGATATCGGTGGGGCGGTCAGCTCGCACCAGAGCATATCGTCAAATCCGATGATGGAAATATCGCGCGGACAGTCTTTTCCCAGTTCCCGCAGCGCCTTGAGAAGAAACATAGTCAGCCTGTTTCCGCCGGCGATGATGGCGGTGGGGAGATACCGGGTGATGCTTTTCTGAATATTCAGGCTGATGGTATCACTGGACTGATACAGATTGATCTCCGCGATGCAGGAACTGCTCAGGGTATGGTTGGCGGAGAGAAGTGCCCGCTCATATCCGGCAATCTTGTCCTGTTTGGCGAGGCTGTCTGTTTTTTCTACCAGAAACAGCACATTTTCGTGTCCGCTCTCAAAAAAATAGGAAGTAGCGGAGTGAAATGCTTTAGTGTAATCAAAAAGAATCCGCGGTGTGACATCGTCATCGATGAATCGTTCGACACAGACAAACGGGATACCGGATTCATATAGAAATGAATAGGCAGCCGGATTGCTGCTTGCCGGGGAGAGAAAGATGCCGATGGTCTTGGCACTGGAGATTAAGTTTTGCAGGATGCTTTTCTCCTCTTCCGGGCTGTCGTTGGTGGCGGCGGTGTAAAACTGATAGCCCTGGCTGGTCGCGTAGGACTGCAGCTGATTGCACAGATCGCAGTAGAGCGCGCTCTTGATATTTGGAAAGACAGCGACAATCTGCGAACTGCGTCCGCTGCGGATTTTACGCACCTTTTTTTTGATTTTTTCAGAATATCCACTTTCTTCAATAATAGCTTCGATTTTATCCACCAGTTCCGGGCTGACATAGCGCGTATGGTTGATAACATGGGAAACGGTGGCGATGGAGACGCCTGCCTTTGCGGCGATTTCTTTGATGGTCATAAAACTTCCCCTTGCTGGTACGGATTTAGTCCGGCTGTTCCTGCGCGGCTGGATTTGAATTTGCCGCAGTTTTGTGTTTCTTTTTTTGATTATAGCACAAAAATAGGAGCAAAACGATAAGATAAATAAAATTTACGTAAAAAATTAGAAAGTGCGGTAGAAGTGCATAAATATCAATAAAACAGGATGAATATATCGCTGAAATTAGTGCAATATGCTAAAAGAGTATTGACGAAAGGGCATGGGATAGAGTAATATCTAGATATCAGACAGGGAGACTCCTTCCAGAGAGAAAAATTTTTACGTAAAAATCAAAAATAGGCTTCGCCTATTCAACTCCCCTACCCCTCAATCTTGAGGGGA